>FLNY01003836.1_pt1 | contig 10641 bp, 9 predicted proteins | sample 1140381 | NCBI WGS metagenome assembly FLNY01 (sample SAMEA3878172, study PRJEB12797) | bioreactor metagenome | biome: Moose rumen | place: Sweden | collected 2011-10
TCTTCTCAAGACTCACTTCGTTCGCGCTCGGCTCGTAGAGACGCTTCATACCTGAAGAATGAGCGAACAAGTTCGAGCGCGAGCGAAGCGAGTCTGAAGAAGCCTTTTGCCTGAAACCCTTAAGCCTTTTTGCCAAAACCCTTAAGCCTTTTTGCCAAAACCCTTAAGCCTTTTGCCAAAACCCTTAAGCCTTTTGCCTGAAACCCTTAAGCCTTTCTCCCCGCCCTCTTGAGGGAGGGGCCGGGGGTAGGTCTCAAGCCCTAATCTCTAATCCCTTTTTGGCACAGTTTTAGCAGGTAAATAGGCAGACGCGAGGTGTCGCGATCAGAGAATCCGTCTTAATTCGTATAATTTGTTGTCAAGAAAAGAATGTCAAAGATTGTCATGTATTTTCGCCAGGCGCTGGCGACGATGCGCGAGGAGAAGCTCTTCTCCGGCATCTACATCGCAGGTACGGCCATGGCACTGGCCTTCACGATGGTGATGGCGGTGGTCTATTACATCAAGCTCGCTCCCATCTATCCCGAGCCGAACCGACAGAGAACGGTCTATTCCAACATGATTGAGGTCCGCATAAAGAAGGATGGCAAGACGCTGGGCGTAACCGGCTACGCCTTCAGCGAGAAGGCTTTCGAGGAGTGGTTCCTTCCATCGAAGAACTACGAGCACTGTGCTCCGACGCTCGCAGCGACAGGACGCGGAAAAATCAGTTCCTACGACAGCGAATGCGCCGTGAAGGGAAAGGAGGAGTATGTCGGGGTCATCACGAACTATACGAATGCCGACTTCTTCAAGATATATCAGTATGACTTCCTCGAGGGCCGTCCGCTCACGGAGCAGGACGTGGAGAACCGCGAGAAGGTCTGCGTCGTGAGCGACGACTTTGCCGAGCGCTACTTCGGTCGCGGCGTGAGTGCTGTGGGGGAGACGGTGGAGACCGAGAACCGCGAGGCGGTGCGCGTCGTGGGCGTAGTGCGCGGGGCAAGCGGGCTGACGCCCGACAGCTACATACAGGTCTTCAAGCCCTACACGCTTCGCGGGACAGCCCATGCCGACAATCCCTATTGCGGCTCCTACGGCATCGTGCTGACCGTAAAGGACAACCGGCAACTGCAAGCCCTCAAGCACGAATTAGACGAGATAGCGGCACGGCTCACGCAGTCGGGCGAGATACATGTCGGCTGGGCAGAGGAAGGAGCAACGAAGACTGTCCGGCTGACAAGTGCGATGGAGACACACATAATGCACACCTTGCGGAACGAGTGCTCCAACGGCTCGATGCTCGAGGACGTGTCCGTCTGGCAGGTCGTAAGGCACTATGCAGGCCTGCTGTTCATTCTGCTCTTCGTGCCGGCACTCAATCTGTGCGGCATCGTGGCGGGACGGATGGAGCGGCGCGCAGCGGAGATGGCCGTCCGCAAGACCTTCGGCGCCCGCCGCTCCGCACTGCTCTGGCAGGTCGTCGCGGAGAACCTCGTCATGACCGGCATCGGCGGACTCATCGGCCTTGTGGCAGCCTGGCTCAGCATCTATGCCTTCCGCGCGGAGCTGCTGGGCTTGTTCTTCGACAGCAGTACGGTCGGAACATCGCCTGTCGTCACGGGCGAGATGCTCTTTGCCCCTCTGCTCTTCGCCGGAGCCTTTGCCGCCATCCTCCTGCTGAACCTGCTGGCTGCCCTGCTCCCCGCATGGCTCAGCCTGAGGAAACCTATTGTTGAATCTATGATGGAGAAACGTTAATATGATACTGACAAATCTTTGGAAGAAAAGAAGGGAAGAAATCTGGCTCTTCCTCGAACTCGTGGTGATAACCGTCGTGGCTTGGGTGGTCATTGACCCTGCCGTAGCGAACCTCTACTACATGAACCAGCCGGTGGGCTACGACAGCGACCGCCTCGTCCATGCCGAGCTGACGCGGATATACAACAACGACGGCACAGGCTCCAACGATGCGATAAAGCGCATGAACGAATACCTGCCGGGGCTCGCGGAGAAGCTGAAAGCCACGGACGAAGTAGAGCAAGTCTATGCCTACGAGAACCCCTATTCGGCAATTTCATCCCAGTACACCAGCCAGCGGCTCATCTGCCGTGAGCATGACACGATAGGCGTCTCCAGCGTCACGTTCATCGAAGGCTGGCATTTCTTCGAGACCTACGGCCTCAGGACCTTGCCGGGCAGCCCCTCGGCGGAAGAGCTTTCGGAGCTGACAAGGATGTCGCGGCAGGTGGTGCTCTCCGAGTCGGCAGCCAGGGCTATCTTCGGCACGGCGGAAGGTGTCGTGGGGCGGAGCATCACGGAGCCCGGGGAGGGAGAGGACATGCCGGAGCCAATGACGGTGGCCGGCGTGGTGGAGGACGTGCAGCATGTGCGCTTCGGCTCCACCCGCAGCACGCTCTATTCTCCAAGCCAGCCCGATTACTATACCGAACACCTCGTGCTTCGCCTCAGGAAAGGCGTGAAGCCGGCGCGGTACGTCGAAGAACATGGCGGCGACGTCATCGGACTGGCGAAGACACCCTTCTGCCGCATCAGCAAGATGGTGCCCTACGAGGAGTTCCTCCACAAGAACGACTTGCAACAAGGTCTGCCGCAGGAGACGAACACGAGTCTCGCGCTGGCCCTGTTCTTCCTCGCCAACCTCTGCCTGGCCGTCATCGGCACGGTGTGGCTGCAGGCCAAGCGGCGGACGGAGGAATGCGGCGTGCGCCGTGCCTTCGGAGCAACGAAGCCGCGCCTGCTGCTGTCGTTCCTTGCCGAGGGCGCTGCGCTGGCAACCGTCGCTGTCCTCATCGGTTGCGTCATCTACTTCAACTATGCCTACGGCAGCTATGAGGTGCAAGGCGGACTGGAATACTTCAAGATGTACACCTCTCAGCTGAACATGCCGCCCCTCTCCGACCTCACCTGGGTGGACCACTTTTGGCCGCACTTCCTCATTGTCTCCGCGTGCGTGTACCTTATTATATTAGTCACCGTCCTCATCGGCACAACCATCCCCGCCCTGAAGATTATTGGAACAAGAATCACCCATGCATTAAGAGACGAATAACATTAATAACAATAAATAGAATAGAACAATGGAAACAGTAATTAAACTGACAGAGATTAACAAGATCTACCGCACCGAGGAAGTGGAGACTCAGGCGCTGGAGAATGTGAACATCGAAGTACGGAAGGGCGAGTTCCTGAGCATCATGGGACCCAGCGGCTGCGGCAAATCCACGCTGCTGAACATCATGGGTCTCTTAGACGAACCCACGAGCGGCGAGATAGAACTCTGCGGACAACGCATAGACCCGCATATGAGCGACAACCGCCTGGCGGAAATCCGCAACCGCACATTAGGTTTCGTATTCCAGAGCTTCCACCTCATCCCGACGCTGAACGTCCTGGACAACGTGATGCTACCCCTCATCTATCGTGGCGTAGGCCGCAGCGAGCGCACACGGCTGGCAAAGGAGATGATTGCCCGCGTGGGCCTCTCGCATCGCATGAAGCACCGCCCCACACAACTCTCCGGCGGCCAGTGCCAGCGCGTAGCCATCGCCCGCGCCATCATCGGCAACCCCGAAATCCTCCTTGCCGACGAGCCCACCGGCAACCTCGACTCGAAGATGGGTGCCGAGATTATGGACCTGCTGCACACCCTCAACAAGGAGGACGGCCGCACCATCGTCATGGTGACGCACAACGAGAAGCAGGCCGCACAGACAGACAGGATTATCAAGTTCTTGGACGGGAGGCAGGTCAAGTGATTAGCCCGACAATCGTAATAACGTAATAACGATATGACGATATGACGAGAGTCTCTTTTATAAAACACGCTGTGGCCCTCATCCGCGAGGACAAACTGTTCTCCACCATCTATGTGGCGGGCACGGCCGTCGCCATTGCTTCGGCTATGGTGGTCGCCATCTTCACGAACATCCTGCTGGCCGACATCGCACCGGAGTCGAACCGCAGCCGCACGCTCTACCTCACCAGCTACTACCGCAAAGCATCAATGAGCAACGGGGAATGGCTCTACACGCAGTTCTCCACCGAAGCCATCGACTCGTGCTTCCGGGGGATGGAGTGCGTGGAGGCCGTCGCCGGCTTCATCTCGTACCTTCACTATCTGGACTATAAGCGTGCTCGGCACGCTGGGCACCTACTGGTTGCAGATACGAGGGCGCATGGAGGACATCGGCATCATGCGCAGCTTCGGTGCCAAGCGCCGCGACATCTTCCGTATGATATGGAAGGAGGCAGCCTTGCTCACCTTCGTGGCTTGCGTCATCGGGCAGGCCATCTGGCTTCAGTTTGCCATGAACGACTACCTCTTCATGGGCGTGGAACATCATGGTGCCTTGGAGCGCGAGACGGACTGGGTGGTGCAGTTATGGCCGCACTTCCTCATCGTCTGCGGCATTCAGCTGCTGCTGATGCTCATCGTCGTCACGATTGGCATCACCATCCCTGCCTTGATTGCCATGTATACGAAACCAGTAGAAGCGTTGAGGCATGAATAAGGCCCCCTCCCCGCTCCCCCTTTGGGGGAGTGCCTCAATCCCGTTGAAACATAAAATATGAATAGGTTATTTACAAAACTGATTAGGTTCTTCTCCCTAACGTTGCTTGTCATGCAGCCGTTAGCAACCAAGGCAAAGGCACTCCCCCAAAGGGGGAGCGGGGAGGGGGCTTTTATCCTTTCCCTCGACGACTGCATTGCGATGGCGCGGCGCCAGAGCGTGGAGGCTGCCGTAGCCTTAGGCGAGCTGCGGTCGGCCTACTGGCAATGGCGCAGCTACCGCGCCGACCTTCTGCCCGAGGTGTCGTTCTCAGCCACTGTGCCGAGTTACAACAAACGTTATACCTCGTACCAGCAGTCCGACGGCGGCGTCTCGTTTGTGCGCAACGACTACGTTGGGCTGAATGGCTCGCTCTTCGTTACGCAGAAGATATGGCCTACGGGCGGCACAATATCTGTAGAATCGTCGCTCGACTTCCTGCACCAGTCGTCGAAGTCCGCCGCTGATGCGGGAGGGCACGTGGGGGCCAATCAACTGATGTCGCTCCCAGTTGCCGTCACCCTGTCGCAACCCCTTTTCGGCGTCAACCACGTCAAGTGGTCACGCCGCTTGGAACCATTGCGCTACCGCGAAGCCAAGGCACGCTTCCTCAGCGAGAGCGAGCAGGTTGCGATGCAAGCCATAAGCCTTTTTTTCAACCTGTTACTCTCAATCGAACAAGTGGGCATCGCCGAGCAGAACCTGCAGACGGCCGAGAAGCTATATGAGGTAGCGCAGGCCAAGCGGCAGATGGGCAGCATCAGCGAGAACGACGTGCTGCAGTTGCGACTTGACATGCTGACGGCCCGCAGCGCGCTCACCAACAGCGTGAGCACCCGCCAGGCGCGGCAGTTCGCCCTGCGTTCGTTCCTTGACGTGGACAAGGATATCGTACCCGTCGTGCCCGAAGGAATCCCTGACGTTCGACTGGAGCATGCCGATGTGCTCCGCCATGCCCTTGAGAACAACGCACATGCCACCACGATGCGCCGGCGACAGATAGAGGCCGACTACTCAGTAGCCGTGGCGCGCGCCAACCGCCAGAGCATCAACCTGTACGCACAGTTAGGCTACACGGGTATGGGCAGCAGCGTAGGCGGCGCCTACCGCGACCTGCAGAGCAAGGAGGTGGTGCAGGTAGGCTTCTCGGTGCCACTGCTGGACTGGGGCAAGCGCAAGGGGCAGCGGCGCATGGCCGAGAGCAACCGCGAGATCGTACGCGCAGAGCTGCGGCAGCAGGCGCAGGAGTTCCGCCAGAACATCTTCGTGCTGACAGAGCAGTTCAACAACCAAGCCGACCAGTTGCGCATAGCCGCCGAGGCCGACACTATAGCCCAGCGGCGCTATCACACCAACGTTGAGACTTTCAAGATCGGAAGTATCTCTACCCTGGAACTCTCCAACGCACAGACGGCCAAGGACGAGGCTCGCCTGGGACGCATCTCCCAGCTCTACAACTACTGGTACTACTACTATCAGCTCCGCAGCATCGCCCTCTGGGACTTCGAGCATGACTGCAGCATAAATGAAGATTTTGAAAAACTTGTAAGACAATGAAAGCAGACAATCAGACAATGGACAGGGCTATCCCTGTGAGCGAGCAACGTCGCAAGAAGATGGTGCGGGCAGGCAAGTGGGCGGCAGGATGGGCGGCCGTGATGGGCGCCGGCGCCTGGCTGGGCTCGCAGATGCTGACTTCCATAGACAGCAAGGCGCTCGTCGTGTCGGAAGTAGATCGCGGAACCATCGAGGTCAGCGTCACTGCCATCGGGCGCATCGTGCCGGCCTTCGAGGAGGTCATCACGTCGCCCATCAGTTCGCGCATCATGGAGGTCTACGCCCACAGCGGCGACAGCGTGGACGAGGGCACGCCACTGCTGCGGCTGGACCTGCAGTCTACCGAAACGGAGCTGGCCAAGGCCCTGGACGAGCGCGAAATAAGGCATCAGCAGTCGGTACAGCTCAAGGCCAACACCGAGACGCAGCTGGCCGACCGCCGGATGCAGATTGAGGTGGAGGAGATGCATGTGTCGCAACTGGAGGCACAGCTGCGCAACGAACAGTATCTCGACAGCCTCGGTTCGGGTACGCGCGACCGTGTGCGCAGTGCCGAGACAGCCCTCCGCACGGCGCGCCTGCAGCTGAATCAGTTGCGTCAGCAGTATGCCAACGAGGTACGCGTGAGACAGGCCGACCTGCGGATGCAGCAGTTGCAGGACGGCATCTTCGAGAAAGGGCTCATGGAGAAGCGCCGCACGCTGGCCGATGCCGCTATCTGCTCGCCACGACGGGCCACGCTCACATATATCAACACCGAAATAGGCGCTACCGTAGGCGCCGGGCAGAAGATAGCCATCGTGAGCGACCTCAGCCACTTCAAGGCAGAGTGCGAAATCTCCGACACCTACGGCGACCGCGTCGCTGTGGGAGGTGAGGCCCTCTTGCGCATCGGCAAGGAGCGCCTGCCCGCCACCATCACCACTGTGACGCCGCTGAGCCAAGGTGGCGCCATCACCTTCACCGCGCAGCCGCAGAACCCCAGTCACCCGCGCCTGCGCTCTGGGCTGAAGACGGAGGTATATGTCATCACCAGCATCCGCGACGACGTGCTCCGCATACGCAACGGCTCGTTCTACGCCGGACCTGGCAAGTACACATTATTTATATTTAAGGACGAGCAGACGCTCGTGCCACGCGAGGTGCAGCTGGGCGAATGCAACTACGACTACATAGAAGTGCTCAGCGGACTCGCCGAGGGCGAACAGCTGGTGGTAGGCGATATGACGAAGTATAAAGGAAAGGAGAAGATTAAAGTGAAAAGGGAAAAATGAATTATAAATTATGAATTATGAATTATGAATTATAAAAAAGTCGTTCATCATTCGTCATTCGTCATTTAAAATCCCTAACTTTGCCCTCGCAACGAAGAATAACATGCTAAACAGAGAATTCTCATGATGATTCTGGTAGTAGATAACGATAAGACCATCAGACTCTCTCTGAAACTCATTTTGGAGCGCAACGGCTACATGGTGGCGCTGGCCGAAGACCCAAAAGCGGCCATAGCTGTTGTGAAAAGCCAACCCGAGGTGGAGCTGGTGCTGATGGATATGAACTACACTAATTCCACCACAGGCGATGAAGGCCTTACGCTGTTGAAACAAGTAAAGGTGTTCCGCCCTCAGCTACCTGTGATACTCATGACAGCCTGGGGCTCTATCGACCTGGCTGTGCAGGGCATGCGTGCCGGCGCTTTCGACTTCATCACCAAACCTTGGGACAACGGGGTGCTGCTCGAAAGGATTGAGACAGCAATAAAGGTAAATGCTGAAAGCATAACACACTGCCCCCTCCCGTCCCCCCCCGAGGGAGGGAGTCCTTTCGAGCGACGGGCAAGCCGCAATGTTCGCCCCCCCCTCGGGGAGGACGGGAGGGAGCCGCCGGGCTTGGTATCCTTCTGCCCTCCCTCGCTTCGGTCTATGCCACCATCGCCCGCATCGCCCCTACCAATGCCCCCGTCCTCATCACCGGCGAGAGCGGCACCGGCAAGGAACTTATTGCCGAAGCCATTCACAGCCAGAGCCGCCGTGCCAAGGGACCCTTCGTGAAGGTAAACCTCGGCGGCATCTCCTCATCGCTCTTCGAGAGCGAGATGTTCGGCCACAAGAAAGGCTCGTTCACCGATGCCAAGGAGGACCGCATCGGACGCTTCGAGTTAGCTAAGGGCGGCACCATCTTCCTCGACGAGATTGGCGAACTGGACCTGGCCAGCCAGGTGAAACTGCTGCGCGTGCTGCAGGACCAGACCTACGAAGTGCTGGGCGACAGCCACACGCGGCGTACCGATGTCCGCGTCATCTGCGCCACGAATGCGGACTTGCGGGCTATGGTGGCGGAGCACACCTTCCGCGAAGACCTCTTCTATCGCATCAATCTCATCAGCCTCCACCTACCACCCCTGCGCGAGCGACCCGAGGACATCCCCATCCTCGTAAATCACTTCCTCAGCATGGCGTGTCAGGCTAATAGGCTGCCACTTGCAACGGTTTCAGCCGAAGCCATCGCTTACCTTAGGACGCTACCCTACCCCGGCAATATCCGAGAGCTGAAGAATATAGTGGAGCGGACATTGCTGATGCATGACAATGCCAAGAATCAACTTTCTGCCGCAGAGTTTCAAACACCTTCAGGAAGGGCGGCCGCATCTTCGGCCGCTCTGACGGCTCACGACTCTTCGGCCACCCTCGACAATCTGGAACGCTCAGCCATAGCAACTTCCATCAAGCGTCACGACCGCAACCTCTCCCTCGTAGCCAAGGAACTCGGCATCAGCCGTGGTGCCCTCTACCGTAAAATTGAGAAATACGGATTATGAGGCTATAATATATATGTATTGTCCAATATGAAACTGAAACATTCGTTTATAGTCCTTGGTCTCGGGATCTTTGTGGCGGCGGGAGTGGCCCTGTTCGCCACGTTCAACAGCTACCCGTGGCTGTTCTATGCAACTGAATGTTTCACCGTACTGCTCGTATTCTATCTCATCTATTTCTACCGCAAGACGCTGCAACCCTACGACACGCTCGTCGGGGGGATGGAACTGATCAGGGACTTGGATCTCACTACGCGGCTGGCACCTTCAGGCCAGTATGAGACCGACATCATCGTTCGCACATTCAACGACCTGCTCGCACGTCTGCGCAGCGAACACCTCACCCTGGAAGAGCAATATTCCTTTCTCAGCCTGCTCATAGAAGCTTCACCCATGGGCGTAGTCCAGTGCGACATCAACGGCAACATCTCTTCGCTGAATCCCGCCGCACAGCGGATGATGACGCCAGCAGTGCGAGAAGCCCTTTTCACCTTGCCCCTCGGCGACGAGACCACGCTCCGCCTCCCCGGAGCTCCCGAGCTCTACCGACTCAGTCATCTCTCCTTCCCCGACCGCGGCTATCAGCACCCCTTCTATCTCATCGAGACCCTGACCTCCGAAGTGAGGACGGCTGAGAAGGCCGCCTATGAGCGCGTCATCCGCATGATTGCCCACGAAGTGAACAACAGCGTGGCTGGAATCATTAGTTTTATTGAAAATGGAAAATTGACAATTGAAAATGAGGCTAGTGCAATTGAGCGACTGAAGACGCTCTCGGCCTTCGTCACCCGCTTTGCCGAAGTGGTGAAGATACCGGCACCGCAGCTGCAACTCTGCGACTTGAGCGAGGAGGTGGCCGCGTGCCGTCCGTTCCTCGAAAGCCTCTGCAGCGCGGCGCACATCAAGATCAACTTCAGACTCACCGAGGACGCCGTCCCTATACTCCTCGATACAGTCCTATTCCAGCAGGCGCTAGTGAACATAGTCAAGAATAGTGTGGAGAGTATTAGATCCACCCCCGCCCCCTCCCTGCAGGGAAGGGAGCCCTCCGGCTTGTCTCCCATGGAAAATGTTCAGGAAAAAGGCATAATTACTATCACCGCGCAGCCTCTGCCATCCCTACAAGGAGGGGGCGGGGGAGGGTCTTCTTCTTCCCTGACCATTACCGACAACGGACATGGTATCTCGCAGGAAGCTGCACGCCACCTCTTCACACCGTTCTTCTCTACCAAGCCGCATGGGCAGGGCCTCGGCCTGCTGCTCATCAGCGATATCCTTTCAGCACACAAATGCACCTTCACCCTGCAGACCGACCCCTCAGACCATCTCACCCGCTTCAGCATCCTTTTTCCTACGGCTATGCCATGAAATGAACGCTTTTATCACTAAACAAAGCCTAACATCGACATTTTTTCCTGAAAATATTTGGTCGTATCGCAGAAAAGCCCTACTTTTGCACCCGCAAAACTCAGAAAGCCTACAAGAGGAGAGATGCTCGAGTGGCTGAAGAGGCACGCCTGGAAAGCGTGTAACCGGCAAAACTGGTTCCCGGGTTCGAATCCCGGTCTCTCCGCTTAGAAAGGTTGCCTTCAGAGTTGAGCGCTCGCGTACAGCAGACATGGGAAAGTCCTGTACGGCCAGCTCCCTTCGAATCCCCCAGGGCTTGACCGCAGCAAGGGTAGTTGGTTGTAGCGGCGCGATGCAGATCGCTTTCCC
>FLNY01001792.1_pt1 | contig 10629 bp, 4 predicted proteins | sample 1140381 | NCBI WGS metagenome assembly FLNY01 (sample SAMEA3878172, study PRJEB12797) | bioreactor metagenome | biome: Moose rumen | place: Sweden | collected 2011-10
ATATCAAGTACAGTGTCATAGCCCTCAGGCAATCGCTTTATAAAACTATGAGCATAGGTAGCCTTGGCAGCCTCGATTATCTTCTCATCGGAAGCCTCCGGATAGGCCAGTTTCAGATTGTCTTTTACGGAAGCATTTTTTACCCAGGTCTCCTGCAACACCATCCCAAAGCCCTGGCGTAAATCATTCAACTCTATATCTCTAATATCCGTTCCATCTATATATATGTGACCTGAATCAATATCATAAAATCTCATGAGCAGGTTGATAATCGTACTTTTTCCGGCTCCTGTAGGTCCTACTATAGCCACGCGCTGTCCCGGTTCAACAGTCAGGTTGAGGTGCTCGATAAGTTTGCTTTTTTTATCGTAAGAAAAACTCACATCTCTAAACTCTATGGCACCTTTTATATCTACGATATGACCATCTCCATCGTCCGTCTCAGGCAATGCGTCTATCATCTCAAAGAGTCTGCCGGCGCAGGCTATGGCATTTTGAAACTCCGTGATGACCCCGGATATCTCATTAAAAGGCTTGCCATAAGTGGAAGCATAGGCCAGAAATCCCGTGAGACCGCCTACCGTAATCTCCCCGGCTATAACCATGATGCCGCCCAACACACCCACAGCTGCATATATCAGATTGTTGATGAGTCTGGTGCTAGGATTGACTATGGATGAAAAAAATGTAGCTTTCATGGAAGCATCAGCCAGTTTTTCATTCATCCCTTCAAAAACTCCCAAAGCGTCATCCTCATAATCGGTCTGCCTGACGATACTTTTACCTACAATTATCTCTTCAATATATGAAGTCTCCTCACCTCTCAGCGAGGCCTGTCTGCCAAAATACTTGTAGGTGCGCTCAGAAATAAACTTGGCTAAAAGCAAGGAAAGTGGAGTAGCTATTATAACAACAAGCGCAATCTTTACCGAGATAGTAAGCATGAAATATATAGTGCCCACTATGGTCAACACCCCTGTGAAAACCTGAGTAAATCCCATCAGAAGTCCATCGGCAAAAGTATCAGCATCCGAAACAATCCTGCTGACAAAATCTCCATGTGGATGTGAATCTATCTCTGAAAGTCTCATGTGCTGCAGATTAGCAAAGGCTCTATCCCTCAGATTCTTCGTCACAGAGTAAGTGATAAGATTATTAATCCTATTCATAATCCACTGGGATAGGAAAGTAAAAGCTACGGTGATACATATAATCTCAAGTATGTGACATAATCCGACATAATCCACCTGATCTGCACCTACTATACAATCTACCGCTCTACCTGTCAGCACAGGAATCCTCAGGGTCAAATATACAGTCAGGGCCGCACAGATTACCGATACAACCATGTAAAATGCGTAGTCTCTTAGTTCTATTAAAATACGATTTAATATTTTTCCTTGGGACTTATTTTCCACCTACAGCCCCCTCTCCGGGAAACTGACAATAATAAATCTCCCTATATGTTTCACAGGTCTCTAACAGTTCACTGTGGGTTCCCAAGCCTACGCATCTGCCATCCTCCAGCACCAATATGTTATCAGCATCTTTTATGGAAGAGGCCCTCTGGGATACTATGATGACAGTAGGTTTCCAATCCAGGGAAAACAGCTGTTTTTTAAGCCTATATTCAGTAGCCAGATCCAGTGCCGATGATGCATCATCAAGCATCAATACAGGAGGTTTTCCTATCAAGGCTCTTGCTATAGTAAGTCGCTGTCTTTGGCCACCTGAAAAATTAGCTCCCTTCCCTTCGACTTTGCAATCTAACTTTCCTTCTTTTTCTGCGATAAAATCAGCCGATTGGGAAAAATCTAATGCTGTTTTAATTTCTGCATCTGAAACGTTAGAGTTTATCATTGTCATATTAGAGCGAACGGTTCCTCTAAAAAGCGTAGCCTTTTGAGGTACAATTCCAAATATACGGGACAGCTGCGAGTCTGTATACTCTGCCACATCATGTCCGTCTATAAGCACCTGACCTTTTGCCACATCATAGGTGTGATTTATCAGTTTTAGCAGTGTGCTTTTGCCGGATCCGGTACCGCCTATGATGCCAAACGTGGAGCCTGCCGGTATATCAAGTGTGATATCTTCCACATCATACTCTGTGGTTTTTGCATAACTAAAATACACATTTTTAAGCTGTATAGCGCCTCTTTTATCAACCTCAGCTATAGGCTTACAGTCATGGAATCTCTCGTCTGACTCCATCTCCATCAGCTCCTGCACGCGCTCAGCAGATGGAAAAGCCTTCATAAGAAGTACGATAAGATTTGCCAGCTTTATCAGTTCTACCAATATCTGACTCATGTAGTTTACCAGAGCCACCACATCTCCCTGCAATATATATCCTGAATCCACCTGGCCTGCTGATATATATATAAGTCCCACTATACCAAGATTGACTATCACATAAGTGAGAGGATTGAGAAGAGCTGCTATTTTACCGGTATTTATCTGCATATCTGCCAGGTCCGCGGTCTTGAGCTCAAATTCTTTCGACTCATCATCCACTTTACCAAAAGCCCTTAAGACCCTGGCGCCTGATAAATTCTCCGAAGTGGCGTGGAGTATCTTTTCCAGCCCTTCAGCAATAGTCTTATAACGAGGCAGGGTATATCTCATGATGAAAAATACCACAATAGAAAGCAATCCCACTACAACCAAAAAAATAAGTGCTGATTTAACATCTACAATAAATGCCATTATTGTGGCACCTATCACTATAAAAGGAGAGCGTAAAAATAATCTCAACACCATATTTATACCATTTTGAATCTGATTGATATCATTAGTGATTCTTGTGGTAAGTACCTCTTCTCCAATTTTTTCTTTCGTGGCCTGGGATAGGGATAATATTTTTGCAAACAGATCTCTACGAATCTCCGCCGCAGAAAAAACTGCCACATATGCACTAAAGTATTGTGCTGTAATAGAAAAAATCAGTCCTACTATAGCAAGACATAACAAAACCCCACTCATCTCAAGGATGTAGTGGGTATTTGAAGTGGCAATGCCCTTGTTGATGATGGATGCCATAACAAGGGGTACCAACAGCTCAAATATCGCCTCTAACATTTTGAAAAGTGGGGCCAAAAAAGCTCTTATTCTATATTTTTTTAAATAATCCAGGATTATCTTCATAACTATTCTGCTTCTTCTACTGTCTCCTCAGTATTATCAGCTGTAGTGTCCGTTGACTCGTCTGTTGACTCAGCTGCAGGCTCACCTGTAGTCTCCTCAGTAGCATCTTCTGTTAACTCGTCTGCAGACTCCGCCTCATCAGAAGTCTCCTCCGTGGTCTCGGTATCCTCAGTAGTCTCCTCAGTATCTGTGTCTTCCTCATCCTCTGCTACTGCGGTAAACAGACTATCAAATGTGACCTTGGCCCATGCTTTTTCATTGACAGTCCACTCTATAGAATCAATCCATGAATCCATCAAATCCTCAAAGGCTGTCTCCTGAAGCTCTTCTCTCTTGCTGGCAGAAGCATCCTCATCATGGTCGGCATCCATACGGATAACATAATATCCTGCATCCTCTACTTCAATGACAGCAGATACTTCACCCTCAGCAAGTGATTCGGCTGCTGTGATAAGTGACATATCCATGGTAGAATCCTCTTCCTCACCCTTGAGATAAGAATAAGTAGAAGATGTCACTCCCAAGCTCTCCACCTCAGCATCAAAATCCTCTGCTGCTGCAAGGGACTCTGCCTGCTCTTTTAAAGACGCAAGTTCATCATCTGTATACTCCACCAGATTGCCATCGTCATCTATAGAGCCTGTAGTATCAAACACTACATAAGTAAATGTGCGCATCCACGCTTCATCATCTGTAATATCTGCATCAGCCGCTTCCATAGCTGCAGCTTTTACCAATGAATAATAAGTCCTGTACTCTAAGTACTGCTGTACATACTCTTCTGTGGCACCCATTTCTTCAAGAGTCTCCTCAGAATTATCAGCTATAAACTCAGCTGCTGCGTCTGCGATAGCTGTAGTCTGCTCATCTGACAGCTCAACGCCATAGTCTGCAGCATGCAACTTTGTCAGATACTGAGCCTCCATATCCTCCAGGACGCCATCCTTCGTCTCTTCCTGGAGAGTAGAACCAGAACCTGACAAATCCGAGGTCCACATATCCTCACCATAATATGCCAGCAAGTACTGGTCATACATAGACTGCTGATATCTGGCTACGAAGTTACCATAGCCAAGTGAAATAGTATCTGTAGCGCCATCCTCTGTCTTTATGGTAACCAAGGTATCACTTGGATTCATCTGTCCACATCCTGTGAATAATACTGCAGTAGAAAGGGCAGTAAGACCTACTATCTTAACCATTCTTTTATTCATTATAAATTCCTCCTGAGTGTTCCCACCCAAATATATTCAAGCTTTTTTATTATAATTAATCCGCATGATTTATACAAGTTTAGGGACAAGTGTTTTTATCTATCTAATTTTCAGCCTAAAGGCAATCAATATCTACCTTCAGTGTCTTTAAATCCAACAAAAAATCCTGCAAGTACTCAAATACCTCCGATGGTTTGATACGGGTATTTGCCCGGGTGTTAAATATAAACGCAGGGGCTTTTGGATCGGCCGCAAAGGTGATGTGTGGATTGTTGCGCTCTAGCAGGGCAGGAATCTGAGCCACATCAAGCTTAGCTTTTTCATACATGACTATGCGAATAATATCGCTTTTTTGCTCTATGGCGGTCACATATGCATCATGGGCCTGCACCCTTAGCATAGCTACCCACAGCAGATTCTGTACGCATCTTTTCGGCTCCCCGAATCTGTCTACTAACTCATCGAGCATTTCGTCCCGAGCCGCCTCGCTGTCGATAGCCGCTATTCGCTTGTAGATATCGATACGCTGCTCCTCGTTTGATACATATGTATCCGGCAGATAAGCTTCGATATTGATGTCCACTGTGGTGTTGAAGCTATCTTCCCTGACCTCACCTTTTTCTATCTTTACTGCTTCGTTGAGCATCTTGCAATACAAGTCGTAGCCTACAGCAGTCATATTACCGTGCTGCTCCACTCCCAGCAGATTGCCTGCACCTCTTATCTCCAGGTCTCTCATAGCAATCTTAAAACCGGATCCCAAATCAGTAAACTCTTTGATGGCAGCCAAGCGCTTCTCGGCCACTTCTTTTAACATCTTATCACGCCTATACATCAAAAAGGCATAGGCTGTACGATTGCTGCGCCCCACTCGTCCCCTCAACTGATACAGCTGAGAAAGACCCATATTGTCAGAATCATGAATGATGATGGTGTTGACATTGGAAATATCCAGGCCTATCTCTATAATCGTGGTGGCCACCAGCACATCTATCTCGTGATTGATAAACTGCATCATCACATCCTCTACCTTGGCTTCAGTCATCTGTCCATGGATATATCCCACAGTTGATTCAGGCACCAACTTCTCTATCTCTGCCACCATATCCTGTATGCCCCGAACTCTGTTGAATACATAATACACCTGTCCATCTCTGGCCATCTCCCTGACTATGGCTTCCCTCACCATCTCCTCGTTGTATTCAAATACAAAAGTCTGTATCGGGGTACGCTCCAAAGGTGCTTCATCCAATACACTCATATCCCTGATGCCTACTAAGGACATATGAAGAGTCCTAGGAATAGGTGTGGCTGACAAAGACAACACGTCTACAGTCTTTTTCATCTGCTTGATACGCTCTTTGTGGTTGACTCCAAAACGCTGTTCCTCATCTATGATAAGAAGTCCCAAATCCTTAAACTCTACATCCTTAGATAGGAGGCGATGTGTGCCGATAACAATGTCCACCATACCACTTTTCAGACCTTCGATAGTCTTTTTCTGTTCTGCGGCAGTCCTAAATCGACACATCAAACCTATATTGATAGGATATCCACTCATACGCTGTACAAAATTGTTGTAATGCTGCTGAGCCAATATAGTAGTCGGCACAAGGTATGCCACCTGCTTACCTTCCTGCACTGCCTTGAAAGCCGCCCGCATAGCTACTTCCGTCTTGCCAAAACCTACATCGCCACATATCAGCCTGTCCATTATTTTCTTGGACTGCATATCAGCCTTGACTGCCTCAATAGCAGACAATTGACCTTCAGTCTCCTCATATGGAAAACTCTCCTCAAACTCTCGCTGCCATACAGTATCCTCACCATATACATAGCCGTCTGTATTCTGGCGAAGAGCATAGAGGTCTACAAGTTCTTTTGCTACCACCCCCACTGCTGATTGTACCTTCTGCTTGGTGCGTACCCACTCCTGAGTGCCGGCTCCAAGCGAATTCAGCTTTGGCTTTTTACCATCCGGTCCTGAGTATTTTTGAATCTGATCCAACTGTGATGTAAGCACGTAGAGATTGCTTCCCTTTGCGTACTCAATCTTGAGATAGTCACGGATAACCTTGTCCAGCTCCATCTGCTCGGTACCTTTGTAGATACCCAGTCCATAATTTTCATGGACGACATAATCTCCCACATGAAGATCAGAAAATGAAGAAATACTTTCACCCTCATACTTTTTGACCCTGTGCTTTTTCTTTCGGACATGTCCAAAGATATCTCCGTCAGACAGCATTACAAAGGATGAATCAGGATAATCTAATCCTCTTTTAATATTTCCCACACATATCATAGTCTCCGCGGGATTAATACTATGATCCAGATCGGTAGTGAAATATGCGTTTAATCCTTCATCAAGCAGATCTTCGGCAAGTCGCTTTCCTTTGGTGGATGAGCTGGTCACCAGCAATACCTTATATTTGCGCTTTTTATACTGCAAAAGTTCCTTGGTCAACAGTTCAAAACTTCCGTTGTAGGCATTGACACCCTGTACCGCTATGCTAAAATGATCCGCCGATTTAAGCATCTTATTTTTCGCATCTAAAAGAGATAATAGGGTGGTAGGATATTTTTCAATGCGAGCGAATATCTCCTCCATAGAAAAGAGCATATCCATTTGGCCTTTTAGCATATATCCGGCTTCCACACGTCTGGTCATAGACTCGGTAAACTCTTTCTCCGTCACCTCAGCTCTGGTAATGACCTTCTGCACCTCATCGACAAATACATATGTATCCTTTGGCATAAAATCCAAAAAAGATCCCAAGTCATCACAGAAATATGTCAGGTTGGTCTCAAGCTCCTGGCTAAGTCCCCACTCTCTTGTCTCCTCGATAACCCTGTCGGCATAAGTCTTGAGATGATATGCCTCTTCAGTCTTCATTTCTTTTCGATATGCTTCGTATCGTTCATCACGCTCTGCTTCTATTTTTTCCAGACCGGCCTCTACCTGGGCAGCCGAAAGAATCAATTCTACTGCGGGAAAAATTAAAACAGAATTTATATTTTCTATAGACTTCTGATTTGTAGGGTCATAGCTTCTGATACTATCCACTTCGTCTCCCCACAACTCGATCCTCACCGGCAAATCTGCGGTAAGAGGATACACATCTATGATACCACCGCGCACTGCATATTCTCCGGGGTGCTCACAGGTACCCACATTCTCATATCCCATTGCTACAAGCTTGCGGCGCAGATCTTCTAGCTCTACAGTGTCAGTATCGCTGATATTTACCACACCTTCCTCAAAGCTATCCAGTGTAGGCAGCTTATTCATAAGGGCGTCTATCGTAGTAAATACTGTACACGCACTGTTTCCTATCACTGCTTCTATAGCCTGCATACGCTCTCTGGTAAGCGCATTTCCCCTGATATCTGATTGGTAAAACAAAAAATCTTTTGCGGGAAAATATACTGCATCCTTCTCATAGAAGCGATACTCTTCATACAGTTCCCTTGCTTTTTGCTCGTCATGAGCAATGACAATCTTGTGTGACACATCATGACCGATACCATAAATAAGGTGCGCTTTGTCAGCGCACCCTGTGATATCATAAGTCTTTTTAAATTTACGCAGAGATTCCCTAAGAGACTCTACTGCAGCTAGTGATTCAAATGGTTCCAAAAAGGCTTTCATAAATATTAATCCTACATTTAATAAGTCCGATAATTATTTTAACCAAAGGAGTGTCTCTGCTCTATCCAACGCAGCATCTATATTTGGCTGGAAGTTGTCCGCTCCTGCTCGTCTGATGAAATCAGCTTTTTCCATCATGCGCATAGGCTGCTCATTGACATGGGAGAACACTACGGTAACACCCTTCTTTTCTGCTCTGTCCACCAGATCTCTTAGCGCCTTGAGTGCTGTCACATCAATAGCCGGCACAGATCTCATTCTGATAACAAGTACTCTGGTGTAATCCTTGACATTGATATCCTCAGCAAGCATATCTGACACACCGAAAAACAGAGGCCCGGTAATCTCGAATACTCTTATCTCCTTTGCAACCGGTCTAAGGTCATCTACAAATTCTTCATCATCTGTCTGATAAGTCCATCCTGTAACCTGTGTCTCTTCGCTCATTCTCTTGATGAAGAGGATACATGCCACAATCATACCCCACTCAATAGCCACTACCAAATCGAATATGATGGTCAGGAAAAATGTAAGCACAAGTACGATAATATCTGACTTTGGAGCATATTTTACAAGTCTTGCAAATGGTCTCCACTGGCACATATTATAAGCTACCTGGAACAGAATAGCAGCGATACATGGCATTGGAATGTACTTAGCATAAGGCATAAGCACTACCAGGATAATAAGCAGTGTCACTGAGTGAACCATACCGGCGATAGGTGTACGTCCGCCGTTTTTGATATTGGCTGCGGTACGGGCAATGGCGCCTGTAGCAGGAATACCACCGAACAACACGGAACCGATATTTCCGATACCCTGTCCGATAAGCTCCTGATTGCTGCGGTGCTTGCTGTTGACCATACCATCTGCGACTACTGCAGAAAGCAGTGACTCAATAGCAGCAAGTATAGCTATAGTAAATGCATTTGGCATCTCATTTCTAATGAGGCTCAAAGAAAAGTGAGGAATAGAAATCCCCGGCAATCCCGACTTCAAATCAGGATATAGGGTGCCGATAGTATTGACATCCATCTTGAAGCCCTGCACCAATCCTATACCTACAAATACAGCTACGATTGAAGCAGGTATCTTTGAGAAAAACTTTGGCCAGATGATGAGTACCGCCAGACATATAACTCCTACAATAACAGCCTGATAATTGATAGTGTCGAGGTTTATTAAAAATAGTTTTAATTTATCCATGGTCTCGATTGGTTTCTCTCCATGGAAGTCCATCCCAAAGAAATCCTTGAGCTGACCTATCAGGATAGTCACTGCGATACCTGCAGTAAAGCCTGTGGTGATAGTATATGGAATAAATTTTATAAGAGCTCCCGCTTTAACTACACCAAGTATGATAAGGATGATACCAGCCATAATGGTGGCGATAATCAACCCATCCATACCATCAGTCGCTACAATACCAGCCACGATCGTAGCAAATGCTGCAGTAGGTCCTGCTATCTGAACTGTACTGCCACCAAAAAAGGAAATCAAAAATCCTGCCACAATAGCGGTGTAAAGTCCCGGCTCAGGGCCTACTCCTGATGCCAAAGCGAGGGCAATAGAAAGTGGCAATGCTATGATTGCCACTATAATTCCCGATACAACATCCTTTGCAAACTGTTCCTTGCTATAATGCTTCATGCAAGTAAACAGCATTGGTTTGAAATTTTTCATTTTTCATTAAACTCCTAATCTTCTTCCTATCATTTCCGGATTGACCGCATATTCCAAAGCAGTCTCCTTAGTGATTTTACCATCCTTTACCAACTTGTAAAGACTTGAATCCATAGAAACCATCTCATCTGTATCGCTAGAGTACAAAACTCCCTCAATTTGTGGGACTTTATTTTCTCTTATCATATTGCGGATAGCAGGGTTGACGGTCATGACTTCAAATGCAGGCACCAGGGTGCCATCAATGGCTGGAATAAGCTGTTGTGATACCACTGCCTTGATTACCATGGACAACTGCAGTGCTATCTGGTGCTGCTGCTCAGATGGGAATACATCTATGATACGGTCGATAGTATTTGCCGCGCCAATAGTGTGAAGTGTGGACAAAATAAGGTGTCCGGTCTCAGCTGCCGTCATGGCTACAGATATAGTCTCAGCATCTCGCATCTCTCCCAGGAGAATAACATCCGGGCTTTGACGCAGGGATGCCCTGAGGGCCGTTACATAATTTTCCGTATCCAGATGAATCTCCCTCTGAGAAACAATAGATTTGTTATGTCTATGTAGATACTCTACCGGGTCCTCTAAGGTAATGATATGCTTGTTATAATTTTTATTTATCTTGTCTACAATACAAGACAGAGTAGTTGATTTACCGCTACCTGCCGGTCCAGTCACAAGCACCAGTCCTCGTGATTCATTTGACAGATTGATTACAGCTTCCGGTATACCCAGCTGCTTGTAATCCGGCAAAGAAAAGGTAATCACACGCACTACAGCCGCATATGTACCCCTCTGCTTGAAAGCATTTACTCTAAAACGGGATACATCTTTTATTGCAAATGAAAAATCATCGTCTCCATCCTCTTTATAATGAGTCATATCTCTATGGGCAAGCTTATAGATCTGTGTCACTAGCTCTTCAGCTTTAGC
>FLNY01000532.1_pt1 | contig 10623 bp, 11 predicted proteins | sample 1140381 | NCBI WGS metagenome assembly FLNY01 (sample SAMEA3878172, study PRJEB12797) | bioreactor metagenome | biome: Moose rumen | place: Sweden | collected 2011-10
GGAAGTATCAACGAGGCCGACTCTGTTGCCTTCATGCGAAGTCGGGGCATCAGCACCCTTATTTCCGACTCTGGTGTGATACGCTACAAACTCGTTGCCGAGGAATGGGACATCTACACCAACACGCAGCCTGCCACCTGGAAGTTTTACAAAGGACTGCTTATGGAACGCTTCGATGAATCGTTCCATATTGACCTCTATGTTCAGGCCGACACAGCGTATCTGCACCGGCAACGCACATGGGAACTACGTGGCAGAGTGGTGATACGCAACATCGAAGGCACTCTGTTCCGAACCGAAGAACTCTTCTGGGACATGAACGAACACCAGATGTGGAGCACAAAATTCATGCGCATACAAACGCCTGAACGCGAACTCCAAGGCACCGACTTCCGCAGCAACGAACAGATGACGGACTATTATGTGTCCAACTCTGCCGGAGCATTCCCCGTGAGCGATACAGAAACCACCGAAGAAGAAAAAGACACGCCTAACCCTCCTAAAAGCCATCCCACACCATGAGCCTCATTCTGTTTACCCTACTCATACTCCTTCTCTCCGCCTTTTTCTCTGGTATGGAGATTGCCTTCGTTTCCAGTAGTAAACTGCGTGTGGAAATGGACAAGGAAGCGGGAAGCATCAACAGCAAAGCCCTTAGTACGTTCTATGCCCATCCTAACAACTTCATCTCCACCCTGTTGGTGGGCAACAACATCGCACTTGTCATCTATGGCATTCTCATGGCTCAGATTATCGACATCTATCTTCTGCAGCCATCGGGCCTTCACTTTTCTCCCTATGCCGTTCTTGCCATACAGACCATTCTATCTACGCTCATCGTACTGATAACTGGCGAATTTCTGCCTAAGACCCTTTTCCGTATCAACCCCAACGGCATGATGCGTGCCTTTGCCCTGCCCGCCCTGCTCTTTTATCTCCTGCTCTTCCCCATCAGTAAGTTCACCAGCAGCCTTTCCAAACTGCTACTCCGCATCGTCGGAGTGAAAGTCAGAAGTAAGGGAGAGGGACACCATTTCAAGAAGGTCGATCTCGACTACCTCATCCAGTCCAACATGGACGACGTAAAGGACGAGAACGAGATAAACGAGGAAGTGCGTTTCTTCCAGAACGCACTGGAATTTAGCAGTGTCAAAATACGTGACTGTATTGTGCCACGCACAGAAATCGATGCCGTGCGCATCGACACCCCCTTAGAAGAACTTAGAAACCGATTCATTGAGTCCGGACACAGCAAAATCATCGTCTATCGCGAAGACATCGATGACATCATGGGCTACGTTCATAGTTCCGAGATGTTCCGTCTCTCTCCTGGGGCCTCATGGTCCGACAAGATACGGGAAGTGTCCATCGTCCCCGAAACCATGGCCGCTCAGAAACTTATGCAGGAGTTCATGCAGCACAAGAAATCATTGGCCGTCGTCGTCGACGAGTTTGGCGGGACCAGCGGCATCGTCACGCTCGAGGACCTCGTAGAAGAAATCTTTGGTGAGATTGAAGACGAGCACGACAAAGACCAATATACAGCCAAAGACCTCGGGAATGGAGAGTACCTGTTGTCGGCCCGACTCGAAATTGAAAAGATAAACGAACTCTTCGACCTCACCCTTCCCGAGAGTGAAGAGTACATGACCCTTGGGGGCCTTATTCTCCACGAATACCAGAGTTTCCCCAAACTGCACGAAGTGGTGAAGTTCGGGCACTGGGAAGCCAAGATTCTTCAAAGCACAACCACAAAGATAGAACTCGTTCGCCTGAAAGTGAACGAGGACAAGGACTGACCTCGCGCCACCTCTACGGCCCTTCAATTTACAATCACCTCACTCCGCCTCCAAATCCTCCACCCGAGAACCCGCCTCCGCCGCCCCACGACGACGACCCGCCACCACCAGCGGCACGTGCCTCACGCTCAGCCTTGCTCATGGCTGCCTGTGAGGTACTCCGATGCATGGTAGAACGTATCATTGGCAGCGTAGTTTCGTTAGCCATCTGCTGTGCCACCTGGTCCATATTGAAGTATTCGGGGTTTATCTTCTTCATGTCACGGATGACCTGCTCTGCGATGCCAAAAAGCGTAGCGTATATCATGTAGTCCTTCCACAAGCTAACTTCACCCACACTACGTTCATCGAGCAAAGTGAAGTCCTTAAGGAACTTCCTCAGTCCGAAGACTTGTCTCACCTCCTCCTGCTGGTCTTTATACTGGTAGATGCGTGTCTTGGTGTGCAGTGTCTGAATGAAGCGATCGGTGTAGTTCTGATTACGGTTGCTCTGCATCCAGGAGCGTAGTTCATTGGGCTCCAGTACAGTATCCTCGCCTGCCGCCTCTCGGAATATCTTGTGCACCATGCACAGAAGCTGTGGATAACCGTTGTCCTTAGGCAGAGAGTGAATAACGAACTGTTGTATCGTATTCCCTTTTTTGTCCAATTTCTGCTCTATACTGATGGCTCCATCATTGATAAGCCGAAGGATGCAGGCCGAAAGTAGGTTGTTATAGTCAGCACTGGTGTATTTGTAAGCGTTCAGTACATTGTTGGTCTGCTGTAGGTTTCCTCCATAGGGCAGTCCACGATACCAATCAAGGTCCTTCATTACCCGACGACGCTGACGCCACACATACAGAAAATACAAGCCTACAAGGAGCAACGGAAAGAATACAAGACTAAGGCCAAACAGTGCCAAGGCAATTTTATCCCCACGTGTCATTTCATCAGTGTAGTCGCTACCCTCGAAGGCACGTGTCTTTACGTCCTCGAAAGTGCCGTCGGACGTGAGTTCGGGCTGGAACAGTCCCTTGGGGAACTGTGCCATCACTATCATGGCACTACGACTTGTAAAGGCTTCGTCCGTTTCGGCCACGATTGCACCATCCTCCAGACGCACGTCGCCCCGGTAACGGAATCCCCAGATGGCAGTATTGTCCCCGTCCAGACGTGTGGTATCAGCAGGAACAATCTCCAGACGTACGTGTTCTGGACTCGGAGAAAGGCCCTCTGCAACAAACATGTAGAGGAAACCATCGGCATCTTCATAACTGCGAAGGAGATTCGTGATGGTATAACAAGTGGTATAGGTCCTGCTACCGCTGTCACCCAATCCCCAGCATAGCTCGTATCCGTCGTGCTTGGTCACAATGCCACAACGTCCAGTTTTCCACGCACGGCTTTGGTTGATGTCCCATGCGCTCTGTAGCTCATAGGTATTTCCTGTCTCGTCCGTGACGCTAAAGTCCTGCAACTGGCTATCGCCCAGATTGCCCACGACAATGTAGCACTCCGTCCCCTCCGAGTCAATATTCATCTGCCGCGTCTCCGTAATCTGTGCATCACCATTCCTTTGCAGCACGACGCGAATGTCCAAGTCATGAAGTATTGGACGAGCTTGCAAAACAGAGAAGTGATGAAGTGATGAAGTGAAGAAGAGAACTGCGCAAAAGGTCAATCGACGTATTCTCATATTATCAAATGCTTTTAGTGGTTTTACATGTTGCAACAAGCATATTTAATAAATCGTTACATGCATTCATGACAGGTGTGATTATTGAATTCTCGGACATGTATGAAGCCTCCAACAATCGTAACCAATAACGTGTCTCGTTAGCTTCTTTTAAGGAGATGGACATTTTAGAAAGGAAGTCAGCCTTAGATTGAGCAAATTTCGCCTCGGCAATGTTCGCTCCGATGGATGTGCCTGAGCGCAAAACTTGTTTGGATATTACAAACTCTTTTATTTCTTCAGTTATATACTTATATAGATCAATAATCTGTAATGAGAATTGAAAACTCTTCTCTTCTAATATTCCTTTCATATTTATCTTCCGTTATCACTTCTTCACTTCTTCACTTCCTCACTTCCTCACTTCCTCACTCCCTCACTCCCTCACTTCTTCACTTCTTCACTTCATCACTTCTTAAATGCTTCATCAAGGTTGGGATAGCTCTTTTTCTGTTCTTCGTCCACTTTCAGATATTCTTTCTGGTCAAAGTGGAGCACCGAGGCTACAATGCTTGATGGCCACTGACGCACCATACGGTTCATCTTGGTAGCCGTATCGTTGTACACCATACGGGACATGCGCACGTTTTCCTCATATTGTTTCATTCCCTCCATAGCCTCCTGATACAAACCAGCAGCCTTCAATTCGGGATAAGCCTCACCAATGGCAATGAGCCTTCCTACGACCTGTCCTAAAGCAGAGGTCTGCTCATTCACTGCCTCAGGTGTGTTTACCTGTTCTCCGCGGCGTTGCTGGATTACCTCTATTAACGTTTCCGACTCATGCTTTGCATACTGAGCAGCCGTTTTGGCTAAAGCCAACACGGCATCCCAACGGCTATTCAGTTGAACTTCGATTTGACTCAAGGCATTCTTGCAGAGTTCATCCAGACTGACCAGCGAACGCTGTGTTGATACGAAATAGACGATGACAACGAGTGCCACAATGATAAGGATTATTGGTGTCATAATGCTAAGATATTAAAGTTTTACGAGGTAAAAGTACAAATAAGTGATGAACAACGCAAACAGATGGGACAATTTTTCACGCTTTCCTCATATATCAATTCTTGTTTCTTGTATTTCGCATATCAAGCCAACTACCATAAGTAAGCATACGCCACAACCACTCCAACGGTCCAAAACGGAAATAGCGCAGCCACAACAGGCTGAACAAAATTTGCAAAAGGAAGGTAGTCAGGGCTATGAGTTCGATATGCCAAAGCCCCAACCATGTGCCAAGCCCAAAGCCAATGCCGTAGAACAGCAGAATGCCCACAAGCGACTGGCCGATGTAGTTGGTCAGTGCCATACGTCCAGAAGCAGCCAGAAGGCGGAATGAAACTGCATTACGCTGATGCTTATACAACAGGGCAAACATACAAATGTAACAGAGCGCCAACGGGATGACACTCAACGCATACAGCACAGCATGTATAGTCTGTCCCCATAGGTACTCATTCGTGGCACTCCAAGCATAGAAGCAGGAGAATAGCAGCGAGGGTAGCAGTAATGTTTTCGTTATCCCTGCCAATGGGAGTTCCTCCAGTCTGGCATAGAGCCGACGCTTACCGATGAGGTAACCGAGGACGAACAGCCCCACGACCTTCGGCAGACGATGTCCGTCAACAAACTCCCACATACGCTCCAGAGCTCCCTGACGAAGAAAAGCAAATACTTCAGGATATGAGCGTGCATCACGTAACCACGAGGCGAAATTGCCTTCATTGATTCCCTGCCGACCTGCCTCACGCCACCATGCATTATAAACGGGTCCGGCAAAGTCCACTCCACAGAATTCCGTCAGCGCATCCAGTCCTATGGGCAGGAGGATGAGCAAACCCGCAATCCACAACAAAACCTTGTCGGACAACTTGACAAACAAGGTCAGCAACAAGCCTCCTATGGCATAAAGCAACAGAATGTCACCACTCCAGATGAACATTAGATGACAAAATCCTATGGCGACGAGTATCAACATCCTTCGTACGAAAAGTTGTCTACTATGGCGCATCAGTATCAACGAGAATCCTACCCCAAAAAGCAAAGAGAATATGGTATAGAACTTACCATCTACCAACATATACTGTCCCATTCGTACCCATCGGTCCACCTCTGTTGTAGGCATTGCCGCCTGCTGTTCAGCAGAAAGGAATGTCCACAGTCCGAATTCAGGGAAGTTCGCCAGCGCGATGCCTAACAAGGCCAGTCCGCGCAGGGCATCCAGTATTACGTGCCGTTCGCGGGCAGTTGTAGGTGTATTGCCACCGTGCATTATCATCTCGCTCATATTCACTCCTCCTCCGGCACCCAGAAATGCTTCGACAGGTCCACAACATTATGGCGTTTGAACCGTACGCCCTCAGCATGGAGTAAAACTATCTGCCCACCCCAACCCGGAGCGGTACGACCTGCGGCATTCACCACACGATGGCAGGGCAGACGCTCAGCCCCGGGAGTGTAACGCAACGTACGTCCGACCATGCGCGAATGACTGGGCCACCCCGTCAGGGTCGCAATAGTACCATAGGTAGTCACTCGCCCCCGTGGAATCTGGCTGACGATGGAAAGTACGGCATCACGGAACTGCCGCGCCTCCTCGGGGGGCATGTGGTCAGGATAATCCTTCACGTCCTCACACAATATACCTGCTTTCCACCACGTCCCAGTCAATGATATCCCACAGGGCTGCGAGGTGGTCAGGACGTAGGTTCTGGTAGTCAACATAGTAGGCATGCTCCCACACATCGAAGGTAAGCAGGGGGCGCAGGCCACGCTGCACAGGGTTCTGTGCGTTCGGCTCCTGTGTGATAACGAGCGATCCGTCGTCCTTGGCAGACAGCCATGCCCACCCTGAACCGAAGAGCGTAGAACCAGCCTTCTGGAACTCTTCCTTGAACTGGACAAACGAGCCGAACGTCTCGCCAATGGCCTCCATCAGCTCACCCTCGGGGATGTTATTTTCCTTGGGGGCACGAAACTGGCTGAAATACAATTCATGGTTGAGTATTTGTCCTGCGTTATTGGAGATGCCACCTGTGGCTTGCTTCACAATCTCCACGAGCGGCAGTTCTTCCAGTCCGCTCCCAGGCAGCAGGTTATTGAGGTTATTCACATACGCCTGCAAGTGCTTGCCATGGTGCAGGGCAATCGTCTCGCGGCTAATCACTGGCTCCAGTGCCTCAAGGGCATAGGGTAGTGTCATGAGTTCATAAACTTTCATAGTATTATATTTTTGATATCTTCCATGTCAAATGGGACTTTTCGTCTACAAATGTACTAAAATAATGGCAACGGTATAAGTTTTATCTCCTTTTTCTTCGGCATATCATTTCTTTTCGCTACTTTTGCAGAGGATTCCCTTGGGGACTCGATACTTTATTTGCTCAATTTCTCTGCCGAATTAGGACCTCGTAAGAGTTTTATGAGCATTTCAATACAACATGGAGTATACGCTTACAGGCGTAGACTTTTCCATAGTTGTATTGAGGCAGTCCTAAGCCTGGCAGAGATATGGTTGAGGTCTGCGCTTTTTCTGTACAACAAAAATATGTGATATGAAACAACTTATTATTACATTGACGCTCATGTACTCTGCATCGGTTTCAGCTCAAGATCTGATTGTAAAAAAGAATGGCGACAGCATTACGTGCCGCATTATAGAAGCTGGTCGAACAGAAATCATATTTAAACGCTGGGATGACTCTGAAGGAGATAACTATATTATGAATACAGCGGATGTTTCCTCCATTCAATACGAAGGAAATGACAAAATATCCATCAACTACGAGGAGGAAAAGGCAAGCAACAAAAAGCAGCGTCGGGAGAAAATGAGCAAAGGGAAACTGGCTGGTCTGATATGCGGAACTACGCTGGGGGCTCCTCTGGTTGCTGCTATCGTAGCACGGATAATAGCGGGAATAAATTGGTCAAAATAACACTTCTACCACACCTTTGTACCCAAATTCGACTCCGCTCATAATCGTTAGAGTTTCTACTTTCCGTATGCGTTCTTCCATCTGAAAGCGCAAGTCGTCTGTCCATCTTCGTTCTTATAGGTAACATACAACATCTGACTTAATGGTATCCGGCTCATTGCTGCCAATTCCCTGTCACCCTCAAGTGCGATAAATTGCTCTTCCCCATTCCATTTTCGCAGGTACACACAATGTCCTTTATAAGACGGTATGTAAAGGGATGATTTGATTGCAAGTCGTTCTCTCCACATTAATGGCCGAGCCTCTATTTCCTTCCACATTGAAATCTTCCTTCGAGTAAAGGTAAAAGATGTCTGTACAACAGAATAACGTGGAGTAATTACACCTGCGACTAACTTATGGTGACGTCCTTCATATTCCATCCCCAAGGATATGCACAGATAGATGTTCCTGAGACAACCTCCATCTTTCATGTTATTACTAAGGTAATTAAGATAGTCTGGATCTGTAATAGGCATATCATAGTCATTACCTTTGTACTTTATCTGCATACGATACTTTGTCCTCTCTTTCTGCAAATCGGGAACAATATGTATGGCCTCCGCACATATAAACATCAAAGAATAAGTTCCCTCTGCAAAAGTAGATTTGGAAATGGAATTACCACTATCGTAAAAGATACTTAGGTGAACGTTGTCAGTCAGTTCCTTCAGAATGGAAATTGTTGGCATAATGTCTCCGATGACAGTCATTTGACTGAATAGTGTGTCCTCAACGTGTGACTCACAAGGAACCTCTTGAACATTCATCAGCCTCACAACCGAAAACAACGTAATAAGAGAAGCACTAAGGTTTGTAATCTCTCCATACTCTGTGCATGGGTCAATTGGACGAATCCAACGTGGTGCACCATTGGTATTTCGGACGACGCTCCAGCAGTCTTGTTCGTCTATATTAATCTCAATACCGGCAATGCAACGTCCTCCACGTTTGAGGGAATTTGCCAGGCATATAAAATACTTGTCCATTAGCCTTCTTCGGGGTTTTGATGAATACGAAATCCAATTTCCTTGTTTTTCACGCGGTACGCATCGCGTCGCTGTTCGTTCTCCGTATAAGTTCCAAACAATTGATCAACCTCGGTGAGATGATGTTTCCGGGAATGTATTAGTTCGCTTATCATCTCCTTCTCTACCATTGCATGATTCACCGTCGTTCCATCTTTTAGTATATGCACCACATCAATGCCATGCTCATAGAAAAAACGTGAAACAAGAGAGAAACGATGACATTCTTTCGGATTGGCCTCGGAGCACATGAAAGCAATACGATACCCCATTTGTAATCCATGCCGTATTCTCTCCACACCATGTAGGAATGCCGGTGTCTTGATGGCACGTTCAAAGTTAACTTGACCTTCATCGTCCAGACAGTCCGTCCTTCTTGCACCAAATTCTTTGCCAAAGTGGAGATATTGCACATCATGTTGATTTAAGAACCATCTCAATTCGTTTTGGTTGAATTGCGGAGCATACTTACTGGCAGGTACACTTCGTACATCCACAATACAATTGATTGCGTACCTTTGAATCAAAGAAACGAAATCTATCAATGAAAGGCTGGAATGTCCAATTGTATATAGTTTATGTCCATTTATTTTCTGATAAGCCAGTCGTTCATCCCCATTTGTAATATGAATGATTCCGCAGTAGGTAAAGCCATGGCGTTGCATGGCCTGTCGCACAATGCGATTATCGCGATGAGTATCAATACGGATATTGTTAGTTTGGGAAAAACAGAACTGTAACAAACAGTCCATCACACCATGACTCGTAGGCGTGCTGGCAATACGGTGAATGACATAGTAGGGGAGAGTGTCGTCCAGCCACTGTCCGTCGTAGAGTACCGCATAGGTGGGGTCAGGACCAGGTATGAAGGCAAAGGTAGCGACTACCGTACCATCTTGTTCCATGACATAAGAGTTCCCCTCTTCGATATCCCTTTGGAATGTGGCCTCCACCGGATACCCTTCAGGCCACTGGCCACTGTTGCCATCACTGCGCATGATATCACGAGCCAAATCACGCAAATGCAGAATACGCGGCAGGTCACCGATGGTTGCTCTACGAATAGTCTTATTCATTGCTTCACGATAAATCACCTATGCTGACGAGGTATGGCAAGCAGTCGCGACCGATCTGAATCAGGCAAACGTTCAATAGCGTAGCGTAGCATCGTGCGAGGCATCACTGCAGCATGTATACCGAGATAGGCTATGAGCTCCGCCTCGTTGCGTTTGCCAGCCTCACGCAAAAGCCAGCCGACCGCTTTGTGGATGAGGTCATGCGGATGACACATCAAGATGTCTGCAAGGGCATATGTATCGCGCGTCTCACCATGACGAAGAAACTGCATAGTCGTGACGATGGCAATGCGTTGTCGCCACAGTTTCCCATCCTCCCGTGCCATATCGTAGAGTATACGTCTGTCTTTGTCTAACAACCATGAGCCGAGCAGTTCGTAACAAGAAAGGTCGACAAGGTCCCAGTTATTGATGCCGTCGGTGTGACTGAGATAGAAATCAATGCATGCCTGTTGCCTGGTGGGGTCCTTTCGCGCGTTCTTATATATATGGTTCAGTGTCAGCAATGCTGCCAGCCGCACTTCGTGCCACGAGCTCGCAATGCATACCTCCAGGTCCTCCATCGTTGTCTCTCGCCATATCCGCTTAACAACAGCACGTGTTACAGGTACCCTCACACCGAGAAAACGGTCGCCCTCACCATACTCCCCTTGGCCAGTCTTAAAGAAACGCATCATACCCGTCGCCGCCTCGTCATTACGAAGAGCCACCATCTCACGGAGCAGGAGTGGAACATGCTTCATTTCTTGAACATTGTAAGTTAGCCATTACAAAGATAACGATTTCTTCTTACCAGACCAAGTTTACCGTAATGGATTTGAAGAAGGTTTGCTATTTGAATCTACATAGTGAAGTTTATAAATAAAAAAAACGTAATTTATTTGGTGGGTTTATTGAATTGTTGTACCTTTGCAGTCGCAAAAAGGGAACAGGGGTTCCCGTTGGAGAGGGCGCTTAGCTCAGCTGGTTCAGAGCGTCTGCCTTACAAGCAGAGGGTCGGCGGTTCGAATCCGTCAGCGCCCACCC
>FLNY01001059.1_pt1 | contig 10614 bp, 6 predicted proteins | sample 1140381 | NCBI WGS metagenome assembly FLNY01 (sample SAMEA3878172, study PRJEB12797) | bioreactor metagenome | biome: Moose rumen | place: Sweden | collected 2011-10
GACCACATCAAGAACCACTCGGCCGGACACCTCTCAACCGAGGAGGCCGACCAGCTCATCAAGTTCCTCCAGGAGAAACTGGGCAACGACAAAGTCCATTTCTACACCGGCATACAATACCGCCACCTGCTCGTCATCAAGGGTGGCGACAAACGCATCGCATGCACACCGCCCCACGACGTCCCGGGACAGCCATGGAAGCCCCTGCTCGTCAAGCCGGAAGTCCCTGAGGCCCAACCCACAGCCGAGCTCATCAACCAGCTTATCTGCCAGTCGCAGGAACTGCTCAAGACCCACCCCGTCAACATCCGGAGAGTGGAAGAAGGCAAAGACCCGGCTAACAGTATATGGCCATGGGCTGGAGGCTACAAGCCGGACATGACTCCGCTCACCACCACTTACCCTGCCATCAAAAGAGGCGCGGTCATCACCGCCGTCGACCTGCTCAGAGGCATCGGAAAGCTGGCAGGACTCAGATGTATCGACGTGGAGGGAGCCACCGGACTCTACAACACCAACTACGAGGGAAAGGCTCAGGCTGCCATCGATGCGCTCAAGACTGACGACTTCGTATATCTACATATCGAGGCCAGCGACGAGGCGGGACATGACGGCAACCTCGAACTCAAGCTCCGTACCATCGAATACCTCGACCAGAGGGCCGTCAAGCCCATTTTCGAGGCCATTTACGGAAAGTTGGAGGAATTCGACCCGCAACACCCGCACTCTGCCATCGGAGAAGACGTGGCCATCGCCGTGCTGCCCGACCACCCCACACCTGTGGCACACCGCACACACACCAACGAGCCCGTCCCGTTCCTCATCTTCAAGCCTGGCGTCAAGCCCGATGCCGTACAGACCCTCGACGAGGACGCATGCAAGGCCGGCTCGTACGGACTGCTACAGAAAGACGAGTTCATGAACGCACTCATGGACGACTAACCTCATTAACCCCGTTCAACTCATTCAACCCATAAAAATATGCTATATTACTCCACCAACAAGCAAGCGCCTCTCGCCACCCTCGAGAAAGCTGTAGTGAAAGGACTTGCTGAAGACAAAGGACTTTATATGCCGGAACGCATCAAGCCACTGACGGAGGACTTCTTCGACAACATTCAGGACATGACGTTCCAGGAAATCGCATACCGCGTGGCGGACGCATTCTTCGGAGAGGACGTGCCGGCAGACGACCTCAAGCGCATCGTTTACGACACGCTCGCATTCGACTGCCCCGTCGTTCCCGTCACAGACCACATCTACTCACTTGAGCTCTTCCACGGTCCCACCCTCGCCTTCAAGGACGTGGGAGCCAGGTTCATGGCCAGACTCCTACAGTATTTCATCAAGAAAGAAGGAAACGGCGGACAGACAGTCAACGTGCTCGTGGCCACATCCGGCGACACCGGCTCAGCCGTGGCAAACGGGTTCCTCGGCGTCGACGGCATCCATGTCTATGTGCTCTATCCCAAAGGAAAAGTCAGCGCCATACAGGAGTGCCAGTTCACGACGCTCGGACAGAACATCACCGCCATCGAGGTGGACGGTGTGTTCGACGACTGCCAGAGGCTCGTCAAGTCGGCGTTCATGGACCAGCAGCTCAACCAGCACATGAAGCTCACATCGGCCAACTCCATCAACGTGGCGCGATTCCTGCCCCAGGCATTCTATTATTTCAATGCATACGCACAGATGAAGCGAATGGGCAAAGCGGACAACCTCGTCGTATGCGTGCCATCCGGAAACTTCGGCAACATATGCGCCGGACTGTTCGGGAAAAAGATGGGGCTGCCCGTGAAACGGTTCATTGCCGCCAACAACGCCAACGACATCTTCTTCCAGTTCCTGCAGACTGGACAGTACAATCCGAAGCCTTCTGTCCAGACCATCGCCAATGCCATGGACGTGGGCGACCCCTCTAACTTCGCACGTGTCTATGAGCTCTACGGAAAAAACCATGCAGACATCTGTGCAGACATCAGCGGAGCAACCTATTCCGACGAGCAAATCGCCCAGACCATCAAGCAGGTATACAAAGACACAGGATATCTCTGCGACCCGCACGGAGCATGTGGATTCAGGGCACTGAGCGAAGGGCTGCAGGAAGGCGAGGACGGCATCTTCCTTGAGACCGCCCACCCGGCCAAGTTCAAGCAGACCGTAGACGAAATCACCGGAGAGGATGTGGCCATACCGGATAAACTGGCTGCTTTCATGAAAGGCAAGAAGCAGGCGGTCAGCATGACCAAGGAATTCGAGGACTTCAAGGCATACCTCATGAAGCAATAAATCGCCTGAATGCCTAAAAACTCTGCTTCAGAGCAACATCACTCTAAACTCTCAAAAAAATAGTCCCAGAGCAACTCCGCTCTCAACTCTAAACCCTCAACTCTAAACTAAAAGAACATGTGGGCTATTTTCAATAAACTATTCAGAAGAACCACAGACCCGGTTCTTGCCAAGACCCTGAAGAAGCAAAAAGCGGCCACTCAATCCCTCAAAGGGCTTGAGTGGCTGAACCGCTTTGTGGTCATGATTGCAACGGTGGCCATCATCACCTATTTCATGCCGGACTGGGGAAAGTTCAAGTATACGGACATCCAGCTTGAAAAGCCCTGGCATCACCAGCCACTTATCGCGATACACGACTTCAACGTCTATCTGTCTGACAGCGCCCTCAACGCAAAGAAAGACAGCGTGAGGATGGCAACAGCCGCATATTTCAACACAAGGTCCGACATCAGGGACTCCATGAAAAACCGGATATTCAAAGATGCCACCATCCTCCATGAGAACAACGAACGATTCCATGGCATAGACAAGAGCACATGCCTGAAGCAACTATTCGACAGGCTTGACAAAATTTACGAAAAGGGAGTCATCGACGATATCGAATACGACACACTGAAAACCAATGGAATAAAGACAATCCGCATTGTCAACAACAATATCAGCGGAGAACCCATCAGCATCGACAGTGTGTACAGGACCTTCGACGCATACCAGGAACTGACCACCCCGATACAAGAGGGAAACACCACCATGGACTCCCTGGAGATCCAGTTCCTGCAGGCACTCAACATCAATGCCTTCATGAAAGCCAACCTGCTCTACGACAAGGAAAAAACAGAAGAGTCGGTCAACGATAAAATACAAACCATATCCCATAAAAAAGGCGATGTCCAGAAGAACGAGAAAATCATCGACAGAGGGGAAATCGTCACAAAAGAAAAGCTTGAGAAAATCACAGCTTACAAAAACTACATTGAGGCCCAGTCGGAAAACGACAAGTCGGTCGGTGTACTCATCGGGCAAGCACTATTCATCCTGCTCATCGTCATCGTCCTCAACACGTTCCTATACGTCTTCAGAAGGGACTATTTCCTCAACAAGAGGGCATACCTCATGCTCTTCATCCTGCCTACCGTCTTCTGCGCCATTACTGGAACCATGGAGCAGCACACACTGCTGCATATCTACGCCATCCCATTCTGCATGGTGCCCATCATCATCAGGGTGTTCCTCGACTCCAGGGTCGCATTCGTCTTCCATCTCGCAACCGTGCTCATTTCATCAGTTTGCATCACCAACCACTATGAGTTCCTCATCCTGCAAATCATTGCCGGACTCGTGGCAGTACAGACCCTCAGGCAGATGACACAACGATCACAGTTCGTCAGAACCATGATACTCGTCACCATCACACTGCTCGCCACTCATTTTATTTTCCAACTCATGACATCGGAGGACGTTTCCAGGGACTTCTCAAGCAGAGACCCCTACTACTGGCTCATCGTCAGCGGACTACTACTACTCTTCGCCTACCCCCTTTTCTGGCTCATGGAGAAATTCTTCGGGTTCACATCCGAAGTCACCCTCGTAGAACTGTCAAACACCAACCACCCGCTCCTGCAAAAGCTCATGGAGGAGGCGCCGGGAACGTTCCAACACTCCACCCAGGTGGCCATCCTGGCTTCAGAAGTGGCAAAGAAAATCAATGCGAACATACAGCTCGTCAGGACCGGTGCCATGTACCACGACGTCGGGAAACTGTCAAGGCCCGTCTTCTTCACCGAGAACCAGTCAGGAAAAAACCCGCATGAGCGTATCTCACCCATCAAGAGCGCTGAGGTCATCATCGGGCACGTCACAGAAGGTGTGAAACTGGCTGAACACTACGACATCCCGGAGGTCATCAAGCGGTTCATCCTCACCCACCACGGTAAAGGAAAGGCGAAGTATTTCTACGTCACCTACAAAAACCAGCATCCGGAAGCGGAAATCGACGAGTCGAAATTCACCTACCCCGGCCCAAACCCGGAATCGAAGGAGGAGGCCATCCTCATGATGGCGGACGCCATTGAGGCTGCTTCCCGAAGTCTCACGGAATATACCGAGGAGAACATCTCATCACTCGTCGACAAAATCGTGCTCTCACAGCTCCAGGAAGGATTCTTCGACAACTGCGAAATATCCTTCAAGGACATCAACATCGCAAGAAAAGCGTTCAAGGAAAGGCTCAAGACCATCTACCACACCCGTATATCCTACCCCGAGCTCATCAAGCCCGAGAACAACGAAGAGGAAAACAAGAACCCGGAATCCAAGCCCGACCCGGAACCAACAGATACAAATAAATAAAAAAAACAGCATAAGCCAACCCCTCTAGAATATCTAGAACGTCTAGAAAATCTAGAATATCCAGCAAATCCAGCAAAAAAAATAAAAAAATGAAAAAACTACTACTAACATCTATTCTGGCCATCTGTGCTGCCGCGTCGTTTGCACAGAAATCAGTTTACATTCCATGGGAATGGAGAAACTTCAATCCCAACGACACACTCCTTTATGCCGACAGCGACCCGGACAACAAATACACCTGGTCCAAGTCAAGAAGTGTGGAGACCGACAACTTCATCATCTTCTGGGACAAGGGATGGGGAAGCACGGCTCCAGACAAGCTGCCGTCATCCAACTTCTTCTATTTCGACCTCGACTACATGAAGGAACGGCTCGAGACTTTCTACAAGCATGAGACGGAAGTTCTCGGATTCGGCTCTCTGCCCACTTCCAACGTACACAAATACAAGATTATCGTCTGCCTCAACCACACAACCGAATGGACCTGCTTCGGAAGCGGTTACGACTACCAGGTGCCGGCCTTGTGGATCAACCCGTCAACCAGCAAGCCGGTCGGATCAGCGGTTGCCCATGAGGTAGGACACGCATTCCACTACATGTGCTACAGCGACGACTCCAACCAAGGGTCCATCAAATCCTGCCACACCGGATTCCACGACGCTATCGGTAGCGGAGCGGCGGTTTGGGAGACCACGGCCAACTGGCAGGCACTATACACCTATCCGGAAGAGATATTCACAGAGAGCGGAACAGGTAATTTCTTTGCCAACACCCACAACTATGCATTCTCTCATGAATGGCACCGCTACCAGGCATACATGTTCTTCCACTATCTCTGCGAGTATTACGACGACATCCAGACCATCTACAAGGTGTGGACACAGCCCATGGAAAAAGCAGCGGACTTCAACGAAGCACTCATGAAGCTCAAAGGGCTTTCGGTGGCTGAGCTCTACAAGCTGCACTTCGATTTCGCCATGCACGCAGCCGCTTACGACATCGAGAAATGCAAGCCATACAGGGCACCATATATCGGAAACTTCAGATATGCTTGCACCATGACGGAGGACTCAACCTATCAGGTGGCATACTCCAGCTGCCCGCAAGGAACCGGATTCAACATCATCCCGCTGCAGACCAAGCCGGCTGGAACCGAAATCACCACTTCATTCACCGCCATGAGGCCCATCAGCAGACTCACCAGCGCAGACCCCGCAGAATATCACAACGGCGACTACTTCACCGCAGCAGGAAGGACCACATACAACGGAATCAGCTCCTCATACCGGGGATTCCGTATCGGATACGTGGCTTACAAGAACGACGGCACATGCGAGTACTTCGCACAGGATTCCATTTATTGCACCGGTTCAGGAGAGAAAACCGTCGACATCACGTTCACAGTCCCGGAAAACACAGCGCAGATGTGGCTCGTCGTGGCGCCATCTCTCAAGAACTATATCCAGCACAAATGGGACGACGACGTCAAGAACGATGACCAATGGCCATACTACTTCAAGCTGCACAACACCGACATCGGTGCCAAAGCCACCGTATATGCCGAGTCCGTCATCGACGGCCGCGACGTGGCGAACGTGGAATATGAATACGACGTATACTTCCCCACCGACGCACTGGGACACACAGGAACCACAGTTACCGTGTCAGGAAAAGCACTCTCAGCGCTCGGAACGGCATTCCAGATGGAGAAACCCGCAACCGACCTTCCTGCTGCTATCCGGACCTACTCATCAGGAGCACCGGCGGAAGGAACATGCAAGTTCTACGCCTGCAACCCCAGGACCGGAACTGTTGCACAGTCTGCCTCTACAGCCAACGGATACGGACACTGGTTCAGCAGCACCGGTATCGTCACCAGCTACGCCAACGGATATGTCTATTCGGAATTCACACCCTCGGCTCTGTCATTCTATGTAGGACAGTACCCGGCTAAACTCAAAGTCGGAGACTCCTACAAAATCGCACAGGCCATCAGATACAAGAAGAACGGGAAAGTGGCACAGGCCACCTTCTACTTCAACATCCATGCCACCGACGGACAGACTGGTGCGGAACTCACCTCCATCACCGAGCACACCAAGCCGCCGTTCGAAGTCGGTGACGTCAACCTCGACGGCAATATTGACATCAGCGACATCGTGGCCATCATCAACACCATCGCAGGTGACACAACCTACAAAGACACGGCGGACGTAAACGCAGACAAGAGCATCGACATCTCCGACATCGTGGCCGTCATCAACATCATCGCATCTAAGTAAATTTTTCCGTAACCTCGAGAAGTCGGAGCCACGAAGCCGCGCTGTTTCGAAGTTCCGATTTTTCGAGGATTCAACTTTTAGAAGTTTCGATAACCCGAAGAATCGAAATGCCCCCCAAAAAACTGTAAACGACAAAAATCATTCTCCCCGTGTCAAACAAAATCCGGAATTCCTTCTACCTCACGCTGCTCACCATACTGACGCTGCTTTCCATGTTCTGGCTGCCGAAACTGAAAATCGGCGGCAAGGAAATGCGGCGTGTCAACCTGCTCAGCGACGTACAGCAAAGGGACTCCAGCGGTAACATCATCGCAGAGGCTATGGTCGACTCCATGGTCGGCACCATCGAGATTGCCGCCGACACCATAGGGGAAGAAGAGAATATGGGAGTCGCTTTCGACCAGATTGAGGAAGAAGCCAATGACGACATCTCCATCACGGCGGACACACCGGATCGGGACGAAAAACCGGCACCCGGACAAAAAGCGGAGAACAAGCAGCAACAGCAGCAAGACAACAGCCCCGTGGACTCTGCGCCGGTTGTCAGGTCCGTCAACGAAGGGGACACGGCGGTATACCGGCATGCCGACATAAAGCCCATCGACTATACGGCGGTCGAGACGGGAGAGGTGCCCGACATCGAGGACTTCGGAAACTCCATGGCACATTTCAGGGCGGCATTGGCACAGGCAGCCGGAAGACCGGTCAGAATCGCATTCTTCGGAGACTCATTCATCGAGGGAGACATCCTCACGTCTGACCTGAGGGAGATGCTGCAGGCACAGTACGGAGGAAAAGGTGTGGGATGGATTGACATCTCATGCGTCTCAGAGAGATTCAGGCTCACGGCCAAGACCAACTCCGCAGGATGGGAGAAGCACCATGCCAACGACAAGTCTGGCCACAAAGGAGCCCTGCAAGGACTCAACGGAGCCTACTTCATCAGCAATGGCAACGCATCATTCAACGTCACGACCAGCAAAGGACATGCCGCAACAGCCGACAAGGCAACCGTATTCTACGTGCCGGGAGGAATCGCATTCAAAGGAAAGGTCAACGGAGCGGAGGCACAGCCGGCTGTCAGCGACAACGGGGGAGCCATGGCCGCTGCGGAGTTCCACGGACAAAACATCGGGAAATTCGCATTCGACACCAGCGGAAGCGGAAGAGTGTTCGGCGTGGCACTCGACGGCAACACGGGCATCTCCGTCGACAACTACTCTATGAGGGGAAGCAACGGATGGTACACCGCCAACACGGCAGACGACATACTCGACGCATACGCCAGACTCAGGCCATACGACCTCTTCATCTTCGAATACGGACTCAACGTGGCCAACAAGAAGCAGACTGACTACTCACCCTACACCAGCCGGTTTAAGAAGGTCATCAGGAAAATCAAGGCGCATTTCCCCACTGCCAGTATCCTCATTCTCGGAAGCGGAGACCGGGATGAACGGACCCCGGACGGATTCGCCACGATGAAAGGGGTGAAGGAACTCATGGCGGCACAGCGACAGATGGCAGCCGACGAGGGAGTGGCATTCTGGAACCTCTTCCTCGCTATGGGAGGCGACGGAAGCATTGCCAGGATGCAGAAGAAAGGACAGGCGAACCTCGACTACACCCACATCAACGCAGCGGGGGGAAAAGTCGTGGCAAAAGCACTCTTCCAGGCACTCACCAAGTAGAGACGCCCCGCGGGGCGTCTTCTAACTTAAGCCTACACACCTGCAGACTTAGAAAAAACACAAACCCACAAAAGAGAAGATATTACTGAACATACCATAAATTTTTAATTTATTCTTCCAAATGTTTACCTTTTCATGTAAATTGGTATATTATGACAGACGAAAAAACTATCAACCGTGTCCTCGCGGATTTCGACAGGAGGTACAGCGAAAACGCTAAGGCCTATCTGACCGCTCAGTTTTCCGTACTCTCTGAGAATGAAGTCGAGGATATCATGCAGGAAGCAAGGATTGTCCTATGGAATGCCATCAAAGACGGGAAAGTGACCAAAGACCTCTACCCATACTTCTTCAAAACCTGCAAAAACCAGTGTCTGAAAGCAGTCAGGAAAAAAGGAGCGCACCCGGAATTGCTCTTCGACACTAGCGACGAGGACTACCAGGGAGGCAGGATAAGCATGGACAAAGTGGAATTTCTCCTGCAGTCCGCCGCAGAGGATGATGCCAGTCAACAGTATAAGTCAGACATGGCTCATCAGGCATTGGAAGAGATGACTGAAAAATGCAGAAAACTGCTCTGGCTCTATTATAATGACGAACTCAGCTGGAAAGTCATAGCTGACATGACAGGGCTCAAAAACGCCACGACAGCCAAAGCCGCGGCTTCCAGATGCAGACAAACCTTCAGGGAAAAGTATCACAGCTAAAACTCAGAAATTATGGATAAAAAAACATATAACGAAGAAAGACTCGAACGGATTGAGCGGTTCCTGCGGGAGCAGATGTCGCCTGAAGAGACCCAGGAGTTTATCAAAGACCTCAAGAACGACAAGGAGCTCCGCGAGGATGCACAAATGATGGCACAAATGATCAAGGCCATGGGCATCACGAAGGAAAGAGAAGAGCAACATATCGTCAGATCGATACAGCATATTAGCACAAGGGAAGGGAAAAGACCTGGCGCAGTAGCTGAGAAACCATCTGCATGCAAAGCTAGACTTGATTGTGAACTTTCAAGCAGTTCATACGCTGCCGAACCGGAATATGCAGACTATAACGAGGAGAGGATGGAACTCTCCCCCGCTGCCGCTACTGAAACAGAGTCCCCGGCGGTCATACCGCTTAAGACCGCCAGCAGAACCAGACGCTTCATGAAATGGGCCTTGCCTATTGCCGCCATGGTCGTACTGGTATTCGGAGCCATCAAGTTCACCTCCAAAAAAGGTGAGGCACAATTAGCCGTAAATGAAGTGGCTACAAAAAATCAACCGAGCACAAAAAAACAAGCGAATATGGATGCCATCACGGTGGACAACAAACAAGTAGCAGACGCCCCTGTCGCTGCCCTTTCAGAGCCTGACGACGAGGAAGTCGTGATGGACGGAGGCACACTGCCCAATGTCGGGAACACCGTAGACCCGAAGGTGCAGAGCATGCTTGCCGATATCGACAAGGCGATTGAGGAGAAGCAGGATTTGCAACCGTTCATCAACGAGATGCAGGATATCATCGACGGACTCAAAGAAAGCAAGGCGGAGTATGCGCAGTTCAAGCCCTACCAGGAAAAAATCGAATGGAGGCTCACCGCGGCACTCACCGTCGACGGAGACGACTGCCTGGCCAAGGATGTGCTCGACGATATCGCTGAGGCGGACAATCCACTGGCAGTCATGCTCAGAAAAAAATACCAATGTAACGAATAGAACCCCACCAGCATCTTATCAGGCGGTTCCTGTCATCGGCAGGAACCGCCTTTTCTTTGTCCCCTCACCTTGCCCCTCACACCCGACTCCACATAATACTACAATCCGGAAACAATGTCTCCTGTCAACAAAAACAATGCCCCACCCCATCAACCTCTCTCACCATTAAAACATTACCTGCCGTGTATCAGGACATCGTTGACACTTTTGTATCAGGACATCGTTGACACTTTGTATCAGGACATCGTTGACACTTATGTGTTATTCTTGATGTTTGATTTATGGCATTCATGTTGA
>FLNY01001998.1_pt1 | contig 10612 bp, 11 predicted proteins | sample 1140381 | NCBI WGS metagenome assembly FLNY01 (sample SAMEA3878172, study PRJEB12797) | bioreactor metagenome | biome: Moose rumen | place: Sweden | collected 2011-10
TGCTATTCATACTTATTATACTTTTTCTCGTAAAGAGAGTTGTTACTCAAAGGGCCAAGCGCAGGCCGAGGAAGTAGAACCGGAGCGTCGGGCTGTCGGCGTCCCGGTCCGACGAGCGGCAGTTCCTCGCGCGATCGTCCCAGCAACCACCACGGCTCACGCGGCGAGACCCACTATTAGCACCAGTAGGGTTGGTCTGTGCACCGCTGCTGTAGCTGCCATACCAGTCCTGACACCACTCCCAGACATTGCCTGACATGTCATACAGGCCCAGCTCATTGGCCTGCTTCGTCTTCACAGCATGAGTACTATTACTACTATTGTCATAGTACCAAGCGACATTACCAATTGTGTTACTTCCGCTATATTTATAGCCACGGCTCTTGTTGCCACCACGCGCAGCATACTCCCATTCGGCCTCAGTAGGCAGGCGGAACTTTCGTTCTGTCAACTGGTTCAACTTGCGGATGAACTCCTGGCAGTCATTCCAACTAACTTGTTCTACAGGCTTCTGGTCTCCCTTGAACTTCGAAGGGTTGCTGCCCATCACGGCCTGCCACAAAGCCTGCGTTACCTCAGTCTCGCCGATACTGTAGGGCGATAAAGTCACCTGATGGGCGGGCTTCTCATCATCATAAGCATCACTGCCCTGTTCGCTCGTCGCACCCATCGTAAATGTACCGCCATCTACGCGAACCATATTAAACGACACACCATTGACAGTGATGGTCTCGACATGGCTGCCAGAGGCAGAAGAGGTGGCTTGTCCCTGGCTTTGAGACTGAGTTTGAGCAGCCTGTTGCCGCTCCAACGAGCCGCTAAGAATAGCCGTCTTGTCTTCCTCTATGGTGATGCGTTCCTGCTTGGAGGTATAGCCTGAGGCACGCAACTCCACATTGTGCGTACCTATTATTACATTACGGAACACGTCGGGCGAGGTGCCCACCTTCTTGCCGTCTATCCATACCTCGGCATTCGTGGGCTGGTAGTTGACGTTGAGGTTGCCCACAATAGCCTGAAGTGCGGGGATGACAATCTGCCGACGGTCGCGTTGACTCAACGTGATGTTCTGACGGTGATTGCGATAGCCTTGCAGGCGACCCTCCACGCGGTAGGTGCCTGCGGGAAGAGCACCAGACCATGATGTGGTGCCACGCAACTGGTCGTTAACGAAAATCTGAGTACCCTGTGTTGTACTATTGATGTTTAGTGTAGCCATAGTAGACTCCAGTTTGATTGGCAACGACAGTTTCTCGTTGCCAATGGTAAAGGTTCCGCCCTTAGTCTCATAGGCAGGAGCCTCCACGCGATAACGATGGCTGCCCATGGAAAGCAGTCGGGTAACGGTTCCGTTCTCTACTGGTTGCAACTCGTCATCGATATACACAGTAGCAGTAGCGGGCTCTACCGTCATAACCAGATAGCGCATACCGTCATCCAAGTCTATGCTGCCTACTTGTGGCATGAGTAGTGTCAGGTCGTAAGTTTGTAAAGGCTGTACACCTTTTTCAATACCATAAGATGCAAAATTTACATGCAGCGGAACAAAACTCGGATGCTTGATACGTAGTTCCCGGCTACCCTTCGACATATACACCCAATACTCGCCAGTCTTGTATTCTACTGGTGGTATAACATTACCCTCGAACTGTGCACCCGTCGTTGCCAGTCGTACTTTCACTAAGCCGCATGGCTCACTGTTACGGTCCATTCGCTTGTATTGGCTGGCCGAAATGTCATTGCCAGCAAGGGTCATCGACTCCACCATCAGCTTTTGGGCATGCAGAGACAATGATGTCATCAGCACAAACAACGTAAATATATAAATCTTCTTCATCAGCAGACTATGTATCTTTTTAGAGCAATAGTAATATTTTGTGCAAATTTACAAATAATTAAGAATAACACAAAACAAAAGAGCACTTTTTGAACAAAAAGTTAGCAAAACAATAGGCTCATTGGGAAAAATTACGTATTTTTGCAGACAAATTACTACTACAATGAATTTAAAGCGACAAATACTTATCGTTATAAGTCTGTTCTTTGCACTGACAGCTCAGGCGCAGGAGTTGACAGTCAAAGGCATGCAGGCTACCAACGACCTGTCGGCCAGTCAGTACAGACGTAACGATATAAACAAGCAGCCATGTGCCTTGATCAAGGTACAGTTAGCAACCACTGGAGCCTCCTTCGAGGGTAATGTCATCAAGCCTGTGGAGTATAAATCGGGGGAATATTGGGTGTATATGCCGGAAGGAAACAAAGAACTGATGATCAAGCATCCGAGCTTCCTGCCGCTGCATATCAACTTTGCCGACCATGGCATTTAAAGTGTCCAATCGCTGGTCACCTATCGGCTTACGCTATTGATACCACAGACAAACGCTCCAGTACAGACCCAGAAACTAACTATCAACTACACGCCAGTGAACGCCATCGTAGTAGTAGATTCAAAAACTTATACTGGCAACGGACGAGTGGAGCTGACTTTGCCTGTAGGACCACACGACTATCAGATAGTGGCTACAGGTTATGATTCGGCAGAGGGTTCGGTGAAACTAACTGCCAGCCAGCCCCGTATCATCACGGAAAACCTAGCCGCGGCGACACAACCTACAACAGTCCAACAACCTGCTTCGCAGCCTGTTAAGCAACAGGAACCTGTTGAACAGAATACACAGGATGCGATAGATTCCCAAAGAAGAAGGGGAATCCTGAAATACTTGGAGGATTTTCGCAGCTACTTCGAAGAAAAAAACATAAAGGCTTTACGCGACATATTCAGCGATGATGCAATTCTTATAACAGGAATAGTGTTGCAGCGTCGTAGTCAAGGAGCCGACCAAGAATCTAGTAAAAAGCCTGAATTAAAGTATAGTAAGAATAATAAAGAACAATACATTTCGAGATTAGAAAATACGTTCAGGAGAAACAATTCTATCACAGTAGAGTTTGACCAAATAAAGATAGAACGCCATCCTACGGAAGCGAACTTCTATGGCGTTACATTCCATCAAAAATGGTCGTCAGGCGGCTCGTTAGGCAACTACTCTGACAGCGGTTATGTGTTTCTGTTATGGGAAATTGTCGAAGGGAAGCCACCTGTAATCCATGTCCGTACCTGGCAGCCAGACATGGTAGGTAACCACAAACTAACAGAGGATGAGATTTTCAAAATGAAAGACTTCCCTATTCAATAACTGTGGATTAATGTATTTTACTGTTTCTCAAATTCCGACATACCCACAAAACAGAAAAGGCCTAACGAGACATCATTTATGCAGATACGACAGCGTGCCTCGATATATGAAGCACGCTGTCGTATTAGTTTGAAAAATCTACTGAGAAGACTTAAGCCAAGCAATCCTCGACGTCGTCCATGACTTCGTCATCGTCGGCGAGGTCGTCGTCATCGTCAATATCGTCTTCCTCATCGTCAAAGTCTTCTATCTCTGCGTCATCATCGTCCTTTTCTTCGTTGAAGGCAAGCAATGGCGCATCGTCATCAACGTCCTCGTCAGCGATAATCAATTCAGCCACCTCGTCAGGATCGACATCAATAGCATCCTGAATCTCAGCATCCTCATCGACAGACACCATCTCTACGTCGGAGCCAACAGGAACGATCTCATCAACATCTTCATGGTGAGAAGTATGCGTATGCTGAGTGGTTGTTTGAGCCGTTTGTTCTTCTTCCTTCTGATGCCCTGAATCATGATTAGCATCAGCCTTTTCTTCTTGTTTTTCTTCCTCTGGCTCGTGAAGATAGTCATTCAGTTCGGAAGCTCCTACCGTACCCGCAACACCAGCGGCAGCACCAGCAGCACCAGACAGGATGCTTTTTTTCTTAGTATCTTTCATATGATTAATCTCCTTATTATTAAATTACAATTTCTTCAACATATCCACCAAATGATTGGTGCTGATGACATTATTCAGTTGCTCAATACGCTCCTTACTCTTATTCAAGTCGGGCAGGTTGCTAATTCCCATCGTGTAGCACTTGGCCAGATTACCTGCAGAAGCCGGTGTCAGTTTGGACTGTGCCTCAGCCTGCAGATAGTACTCGACAGCCTTTACATAATCCTGTGTCACACCCTGACCGCTGAAATACATGTTACCAGCCTTCTCCTGTGCATAGCCGTTACCGGCATCGGCAGCAGCCAGAATCAGTTCAGCAGCCTTCTTGGTATCCTTCTCGACGCCCTTGCCTTCCTGATACATCTGTGCCAGATAGTACTTGGCCGCGGTACAACTGCTCTCAACACCACTCAGTGCCTTGAAGGCCTTCTTTACATTGGCTTTGGGGTTATTCTCGTCAGCCAGACAAAGAGCCTGCATGACTGTTCCGTCGCTTACTCCAGCTTTTTCAACCTTCTTAAACAAGTCGGCAGCCTTATTATAGTCATTATCAACATAATATGCTTTCATGCCGTCAATATAGTTGCGGAATGCTTCATTCTTATCATCGGCCAGTTGCTGACGTACGTCTTTGTCCATTTTATGAGTAAAGGCCTCGGCCATCCACTGAGCGGCCTGATCGAAGTCACGCTTAAAGCCCTCTCCATTCTCATAGCACTTACCCAGTAGCAACTGAGAGTCGCCACGTCTGGCAGCAGCGGCCTTCTTCAGATATTCAACAGCTTTCTGAAGGTCTTTTTCCGTACCATCTCCCTCATAATAAATGCGGCCAAGCACACGGTAGGCATCGATGACATTTTTGTTGGCAGCACGGGTCAGGTATTGAATACCCTTTTCTTTGTCCTGAGCAGTGCCCATTCCCTTGAAAGTCATATAGCCATAATAGTAGATTCCTGTCATATTACCCTTGTCGGCCAGGATCTTATACAACTTAGCAGCTTCTGTAGTGTTCTTGCCATTCAGGTAGAGCATGGCCAAACGCACCTGACTCTCGGTATCGCCCAAATTAGCGGCCTTCTTCAAATACTTCTGAATAGAGGCGTTATCACGCTTCTCAGTAAAATAGTCGAGCAAAAGCATGGTGCTAAAGGCATTGTTCTTTTTGTCTGCCAAATCCTGATGCTGCTTAAGAACGTTGTTATTACCCAGGCTGAACGCTTTCTTATACAGTTTGACAGCCATGACAGAGTCAATCTTATTGTCCTTTGTTCCTCTTCCAAGCTGATAGCACATGGCCATATTGCCAATAGCTTCTGGATTATTCTGCTTAGCGGCCAGCGCCCAGTACTTCAGGGCTGTTTCGTAGTTTTTCTCTACGTTTTTGCCTGTGTAATACCACATGCCAAGGTTATTCTGGGCCTTTGCATCGCCAGCGTTAGCCTGTTCGGTAAGCACGGTCAGCGAATCTTTCTTTTCCACTTGAGTCTTGGTAGGCTTCTTGCCTTTCTTCTGAGCCATAAGTGATGCGGGACAGGCCAACATGCCAGCCATCAGCATCATGATAAAATACTTTTGTTTCATAGCTTTAATTGAATTTTTATTTAATGAAATATTTTCTTAATAAAATGCAGGATGCTGTCAGTCAACGATTCTTCCGGTTCATCAGCCTCCACATCCTCTGTCATATAATAATGATGATAGGTACGTATAGTATCGTGTTCCGTATAGTCCTTGCCAGCAGCGGCATCAGCATCTTGTGCTTCCACCATGTCAACTTCTTCATCGTTTTCGACATTTGCCACATGAATCAGATAAGCCGTATTATTATCTTGACTTTTTTCGCAAAGGGAAGCCAATAACCGGCACTTCTCCTCGTCGCTACTTTTTCCACAGACAATACGAATCAGCTGTTCGTCATCAACCATTTCCAAAACGCCATCAGTACACAGCAGGAAATAATCATCAGCCTGAATGTCAGACGTTTGTAATACCGTGGCCATGCAGCGTGGTTCATGCTCGTTAGAGGGTTCCATGTAACGGGTGATGACCGAATGATCAGGATAGGAATCAGCATCGTCGGGCGAAATAATCCCTGAGTGAACAAGGCTATTGACCTGAGAATGGTCACTGCTTCGATAGACAATTCCGGCATTGGGACGAATCTGATAGATGCGACTGTCACCGATATGAGCAGCCAGACATCCATCACCATGGAAGCATACAAAAGTCAATGTCGTGGCCATGTCCCTGTTACCAGTTTTTTCTGCAGCACGGTCCAAATAATTATATGCTGCGCTCAGTGTCTGTTGGAAGTCCCCGACAGTAAAGGGCTCGCTCCAATCGATATCGTTCAGTGTCTCTTCGAATCCCCGGCAAACACTTTGACTAGCCACCTCTCCATCATCGCATCCCCCTACCCCGTCACATACGACAAAGAAGAACTGCTCTTCAGAAGGAACGTCTATATCAGGTAGCCGACAATCCTCTTGATTGGTACGACGGCCCAATTGACTGAATGAGTATGGCTGATAAAGTGAAATGACCATGACAACAACTTCTTGACTGGGAATTACTTATCTGCTTTCTTGAAATGAATGACAGTACGTCCCAACTGGAATGCATCTCCGAAATTCAGATAAACACTCTCTTGTTCTGCAAGCTCCTTATTGTTATGCAAAACGGGATTCATAGCCTTCTTAACCGTCAGTTTATAGAAGAATCCGCCATTCTTCTCTGTCACCTCCAATAAGACCGAACGGCGACTCATCTCGTTGTCATTGAATTCGATGTCAGACGGGTATGTATCATCCTTTCGTCCTATCGTATAAGAACCTTCCTGTAAGACAAGCTTCTTGCGACGGAAGATATTACCCCATGTCAACATACCCGTACTACGGTTGTTCTTAGAGCGAACCTTGACTGTCTTGGCAGGAGCCTGGTCTTCAGAGACCTTCTTCTTCGATTTTACGCTGTTAGACTTTTCTGCTTTTTTTGCAGCTTTCTCAGCTGCAGCCTTTTCAGCAGCAGCTTTCTTTTCAGCCTCCACAGCAGGGTCTACCGCTTTGATATATGTTTTGGTTCCGCAAAGTTTACAAGCCACAGCCTTCATGCCCGGCTTCGTAGCCTGCATCAAAACAGGCTTTCCGCACTTCGGACAAAGGAAAGCATAAGGCTGGTTTATCTTAGCGAGTGTCTTAACCCGATAGATGCCTTCTTTTCCTTCTACTGGTTCTGCTTTGCCTAAAAGAGGTACTTGCTGCTTTTTTTTCTCAGCGACAGGTGAAGACGGTTCCTCTTCCAATTTAATTGGTTTAGCGCGCAGTTGAAGCTTGATAGCATGGCTACAGCCAACACATGTTATTTGATAACAGCCTGGCTTTGAAGGCTTCTTTACTTTTAGTATTTTGCCGCATTGCGGGCATTTAATACCTATAGTTTCGTTTGTCATATTGATCAGTATTGAATATGTTATTATCAAGCGATGTCATCATCCAGTGCAAGGTCATCATCTTCTTGATCGTTATCGAGGGCTAAGTCGGCATCATCTTCAACATCCTCTTCCTCAGCATCAACGTCATCTTCTGACTCCCCCATCGTATTTTCAGCAACAAGATCTTCCTCGTCATCTTCGAAGGCACCCATAAGGGTATCCAAGATACCATCCTCAGGATCTTCTCCATTAGCAAGTTCTTGTTCATCGCGCTCTGGATTGTAGGCCAGCTCGTTACCCGTCTCGTCCATCATATCTTCGACATCACTGAATGTCAAATTGCTATCAACCTGAACAATAGGATTGCCTTCCAAGTCGGTAATGACATCAAACGTCATATCATTGTCAACATCAACCATCAGGTACTGTCCACCATCCTGTGTGTGAATAGCGGCAACAGACATCTCGCTACCATCAGCACCATACAATGTGTCAATTCCGTCGATTTCAATCATATCAGCCACATCCACATCATTAGGATCAATCTCAACTGCGGTAATCTCCTGGGCTATCAAGTCGGGATCCACATCGTCAATGATGCTCTGTTCACCATTGTTGGTTTCATTAGAAGTCTGCTGGTTGCCACCAACGTCTCCTGTGGGTTGAATCTCATCGGGTTGGGATGATACTGGCTGAATTTCATCAGCATCAGTGGTAGGCTGCTGTTGAGCAGTCTGTTCAGACTGCTGAGTAGTAGCGGCATCAGTCTCCTCTGTTGCATGTCCCTGAACATCAACAGGCTCCTCCACTTTTTCTTCATCATCCAATAAAACTGCGGCACCGGCTGCTGCAGCTGCAACGGTGGTAGCACCGGCTGCTGTCAAAATCACTCTCGTACTGTCTTTACCGCCTTTTTTCTGCGGTCCGTTTGAAAAAACTTTCTTTGTATCCATAACCGTTATCATTTTAATGTTAAACTTAAATCTGTTGCAAAGGTAGACATTTTCTCCGTATCAGCCAAACAAATAATCACATCTTGGATGAGCATTTGGGGTTTGATGACGAATGATGGTACTTTCGCTGACAGACCGCATTTTTAACGGACAAAGAGTACCTTTTGATGCATCGTGCTGGGACCAATCAGCATAGGATGTTGTGGCTGCTCATACTGATGTGTATGGGCTGTAACATCTTTGTAGATATAGTCAAAAAGCGAACGCAAAGTAATTTTCCCGTCACGTGAAGCTTTACCACGCAGGCCTTTTAGCAACGCCTTGGAGAAAAATCCGTTGCCAACCCATCCGCTCTCATATGAAAATTCATTGGGTTTACAACCCATGCAGAAAATCATATTGCGATTATTAGCCCAATCATAATTACCGGTAGTCGTCTCATGAACACTGCCCGAATGACAAGCATCCACAAAACAATAGATTTCCTTTGCTTTTGCTTTCGACAGGATATCTACCAGTTTACTATAAGGGAACAACTTATCATAAGTACAGAAATTACCCGGGGCACCATGACCAGAGAAAAAGAACATAATCTTATCATCAGATTTGGCCACGCTGACAATTTTCTCCAACTTCGATGCAATATTATCGTAGTTTGCATACTTGCTGGTCAACAAGGCAGACTTGACACCCAACTGGTCAAGGACGCGTTTCAGGTCCTTTGCATCCTTTGTTGTATTGCCTAAATTCATTTCTGAATTCTGATAAGCTGAGACACCTGCTATCAAGGCATAGGTAGTCTGAGCCAGTGTCATGCTGCAAATTCCGATGAGCAGCAATAATGTAAACAATAGTTTTTTCATATTCGTCAATATTTCAGTTATTTGATTCCTTAAGTTATTCTATCCCTGCACCTTACATTTTGAACAACGGCGGTTTTGAACCTCCTTTGAAGAAAGTGTATGCGAACATGCCGGATTCGGACAGTCAAGTAATTTGTCTTGAAGAGCTTTCAGTTGTTTTTTCTCTTTATTGGGATCAAAGAATAATGTACTGATCATCGACACAAGCGAGCCGACACGCAACAACAACATACGTAGTCCGTCACCTGGGACGACAAACGACCCCAGCAGAGCGACACCAGATACCAGTGCTACCAGTTTCCGAATGGTCTTTGCCTTCTGGTCTGCACTTTCTATTCTAGTCTCCATATCGTTAGTAATATCCTCCATGATGTCGAATTCTGTGTTATAATCATCGGAGTGTTCCAAGTGGCAGGCATAAAACTTACAACCATTGGCATTATCCGGACCAAGGCAGATGTATGTAGTAGGAGTAATATTCTTTTTGCTGATTCGTTCCCAGTCGCCATTGTCATTTCGAATATATGTGCCATTGCTAGAGTCCAAATCTGTAAGTGTCCATTGTCCATTATCGTCAATGGTCAGTCTGGCATGTTCACGACTCACGCCTTGCTGAGTGATTTCGAAAGGCTGGTCGCCTTCCTTTCCTAATAAATAGTTTTTCATTTTCTTATCTTTCTATGTCATGAGTTACTTTTTACGTTGACTACACTAGCCTTATATGACTTCAAAATTTGTTTAGATACATTAAGGCGTATTTCGTGCCCGTCACCATCAGTGAGTACTATCAGCTGGCGAGCAATATCTATGCGTTCCAAAAAGGCATGATTAATGATACATGAACGACCGATACGGATAAAACGAGCTGTAGGCAGCTCATGTTTATGAATAATCTCACTGACCTTGGTGATACCCATACTTAACATCACCTCATGTTTATTGATATAGATGACACGTGTATAATTACCGTTTGCCTGTATGACAGCAACGCGTTCAAAATCCACTGCTACCAGTTCATCTCTGGAATTGAAATAAATCTTTGCCATTAGTCTATATTATATAAATAAGGTATATACACCCCTTTACTTTACTCCCATTGGAAAGTACACAACCATAAATATTTATGTTTTAAGTTCAAATATCGATGCAAAGATAAACATTTTTTTTCAATACACCATCTTTTTCTAAAAAAATCCTTTACTCCTCCTATAAAAATCCCTGTGAATTGAGATATGAATTCACAGGGATTTATGCTTGGTTCAGAAAGGATTATAATTCCGGCCAGCCGTCGGGTGTCCATGTGACGGGGCGCTGGATGAGGATGGGAGCCCCGTTGTGGGCGATGCTGTAGCCGTGACAGAGGAAGATGTCCTGTCCGTCGATGTGGTAGACGGAGCAATGGCCGACGGCCTCGAACTCCCGCTTGTCGCCCTCGAAGAACAGGTCTCCCCCGCCATAGCGCATATCGATGCCCTTGCTGTCGACGTATGGTCCGTCGACGGAAC
>FLNY01000232.1_pt1 | contig 10602 bp, 6 predicted proteins | sample 1140381 | NCBI WGS metagenome assembly FLNY01 (sample SAMEA3878172, study PRJEB12797) | bioreactor metagenome | biome: Moose rumen | place: Sweden | collected 2011-10
ACATCGAGGCGAGCAGGCGTGCCGAGGAGGATTGGTTGGTTAATGGCGGGGTCGTGGCCTGAGGGGAAGGCACAAAGGACTGGATAGGAATAGTCGGCAACGGCATCGGAAATGATTTGGTAGGCATCGGTGCCAAAGGGCGTTGCGCCATCGCGAAGGTCGGTCATCTGCCCGACGATGAGACCGGCGAGACCATCGAGAAGTCCGCCAAAGCGGAAGTTCTGAATCATGCGGTCGATATGGTAGCGATATTCACAAAGGTCTTCGAGGAAAAGTATTTTGCCACGTGTTGGGTTGTCGGCTGGCGTGCCACGAAGCGAGAAGAGGACAGAGAGGTTGCCACCTATGATGGGAGCACAGACTGAGCCGGGTCGGTTGAGCGGATGTGGTGGTACGGAGACCGAGATGGGGAATCCGTTGATGAGTTGGATGGTGTTATTTATGTCGGGCGCAGTGCGGTCGGAGAGGGCGAAGTGTTTTAGCATGGGTCCGAGTATGGGCTGACAAGTGCCTTGCAGGGCTATGGCGTGGAGGGCAGTAATGTCGGAGAATCCGACAATGATTTTATTGTTGTTGCGGAGAGCGTCGAGTGGGAAGTGTTGGAGAGTGCGGACTGCGCCATAGCCACCACGAGCGCACCAAATGATGTCGACATCGGGGCGAGTGAGTGCAGAGAGTAGGTCGGAGGCTCGGAGGTCGTCGGGAGCGGCGAAGACACCTGACGCACTGGAGAGAGTGGAAGGGAAGATTTCGACAGCGAAGCCAAAAGACTTGAGAGCATCGACACCTGCGGAGAGATATTGAGGGTCGATTTTGCCCGAGGGACTGATGATGGCTACAAGTTTTTTACCGTCGGGAGACATTGTTGTTGCTTCTTTTTACCAGTTAGTTTTTCGAGTAGATTGTCGTCGAGGGGGAGCATAACGACTTCGTCGGCTCCGGCACTTATAAAGTCGGCACGAACGGCTGCATCGGGAGTGGGAGAGATGACGACAATGCGACAAGATGGGCCGTAGGCACGGATGGAGCTAACGAGGAAGTTGGTTATGTCGGGGCAAGCACGAGAGTCGATTATGGTGAGAGGCGGGCGAGCATCCATCCACATGGAAGTAAAGTTGGGGAACTCGGAGCGGATGATGTTGTGCCCAGCGAGTTGATTGGAGATGGTGTTCATTATGTTTTCGTCGGAAGAGAGGACGAGGACGTTGTCGGCTGTCGACGTGGGAGACTCGGAATAGTTGAGAGGCAATGTAAACCAAAAATGTGAGCCTTGACCACGTTCGGACTTGACGAACATTTTGCCGCCGAGGATTTCGACGATGGACTTTGAGATTGTCAGTCCGAGACCTATGCCTGCGACAAAGACGTCGGACTTGACAAAGGGGTCGAATATGTGGTCGATAACAGGAGCGTCGATGCCTTGTCCTGTATCTTCGACATGGAATGTTATGTCGGACTTGGACACGTCGGCAGAGAGTTTGACGTGTCCGGAGCGCGTGTTGGCAAAGGCATTGTCGACGAGGTGTGAGAGGACTTTTTCGACGGCTACATCGTCGAAGAGAACCGTGAGCCCCGTGGGGGAGTGTTGGTTTGAGCAGATGAGCGAGACGCCTTCGGGAGCTTGAGAAGCGAACTTTTGACAGATGAGCAAAAGGAAATTGTCGACGTTGACGCTTGCGAGATGTTTGGTGTGAGGTTCTGTGGTGAGATGAGACATTTCGATGACGTTGTCGACAATCTTGGTTAGTTGCATGCCTGAGGAGCGTACAATGGAGGCATAGCGTGTGGCATCGGGGCTGGCTGCGCTATTGGCTATAAGCTCGGAAAAGCCAATGACGGCGTTGAGGGGTGTACGGAGTTCGTGGTTTACACCGCTGAGGAATTGGCTCTTGATAAACTGTATGTACTCTGCTTTTTTGCGAGCCTTGATGAGGTTGGCTTCGGAGCGTTTGGCTTCGGAGACGTCGACACTTAGTGCCGAGTATCCACCCGAAGAGTCGACGATGACGTATAGGTCGATGTAGGCTGTGGAGCCATCGGGGTGAGCGATGTGCAGAGTACGACAGAACGACGTGACTTCGGTGGCACGAAGTTGCGATATGTCGAAAGAGATGGCGGCACGCTCGTCGGTTGGTATGTTGGGGTTGGAGAGGAGGGCTTGAAGTGTGTATTGGTTGGGAGTGGCGTCGGACGGGAGTGCGAAGTTGGTCATCCACTGTGGCGTGGCATAGACACCGTCGGGGAAAAGAGAAGGGTTTTCTTGTCGGCAGATGCCGATGCCTGCTATTCGACCTATTTCGGAAAAGAAGTCGTTGAAGACGTTGAGTCGGAATTGCTGTGCAGTGGCTACGGAGTTGTCGAGGAAGACGGCGAGGAAGCCGACCATGTGGCCTGCGGAGTAGAGCTTGGAGTAGCGAAGGAGGAACTCAGCGACGCCAGTGCGTGAAGTGCGGAAAAAGCCGCTGGTAGCTATGCGAGCAAAGTCGTAGTGGACGAAGAACTGGTTGTTGTCTTGCGTGCGGATGAGGACTTTTTGCTCGTTGGTTGTTATGGGGCTGTTGAATATGTTGACGCCATAGAGGTCGGTTTTTCGTCGGAGTCCGAAAACTTCGACGGCCTTATCGTTGGCAAAATTGATATTGCCTTCGGGGCTGATGAAAGCAACGACAGCGGGTATTTTGTTGTAGATAGAGTCGAGATATTCTTGTCTTTCTTTTTCGACTTGTGCACTTTTGACTTCGGAGTCGACGTTGCGAGCCGCAGCGACAATGACTTCGGGGCGACCGTCGGGCGTAAGCTTGGCAACATGCAGAGCGATGTCGAACCACTGGTATTCGTCGCCCTCTTTTTGACGCATTCGGAGTCGGGTGGCGAAGTTGTCGGTAGAGCCACTTGCAAGAGACATGAAGTTTTGGTCGAAGAGGGCAATGTCTTTGCGATGTATGAGAAGGTCGAAAGGGATTTCGACTTGTCGACCAGAGGATGAGAGTCGGAATCGCTGGTGGGTTAAGAGCTGGTAGCGCCAAAGGCTGATGCCAGCAGACTTGACAGCCACTTGCGTGAGCGAGAGGGCTTCGCGAAGGTGTTCGGAGGTTACGCTTTGCGAGACGAAGACCGAGAGGCACTCTGTTAGCATGTGGAGCCAACGTCGGTCGGCGTCGGTCCACACTTTGGCGCGGTCTGCCATTATGCCGACCATGCCCCAAGCGACTTCGGTGGGTGTGCGTCGGATGCCTTCACCGATGACGGAGTGGCAGCCTACGGAGCGGAGTAGATCCATTTCGTAGTTCCACTCGCCACGTATGTCGTCGAGATTACTGATGATTTTTATGCCATGACCATTGCAGACGTGAGCAAAAAGGGGCGAGACGAGTCGTGCACCAGAGCGGACTTGCATGGCTTGGTCGGAACCGATGTCGCCTTCTGTGCCAATGCAGCAAAATTCGTCGCCAAGTAGGCGTTGCCAGACGCTTACTTCCATGCCAGCAGGGAGCCAATCGCTAAATGCACGAAGTAGGTTGGTTATTTGTTCGTAGAGTTCGAAGTCGTTGCGTCCGATCTCGCGAAGTTGCGAGATTAGTTTTTCGCCGAGTGAGGAAGAGTGTATCGAATCGTTGTCTTGACCTTGCAGAAGTTTTTCTGACTGAACTACTTGAGCTGTGCCTGTGGCATGTTGCACACCGTCGGAGTCGGTGTAGACAGTTGTACGCTGGAAGTCGACGACGTAGCGGACGCTGTCGATAATGGTTGCAATGGAGAAATGGTTTTGGTGTGGGTGGATTGGGGATAGTAGATATGCTTTGCTCTCGTCGGAGACGAGGTGTGAGATGTCGTCGGGGACGAGGTTGCACTTTTCGAGCCCAAGAAAGCGTGCGAAGTTTTCGCTGACGACGTAGTGTCGGTTGGCGGAGGCGTCCCAGAAAAAGACACCGCACTGAGCCATTTGATTGCATATATCGACTATCGCACTCATACTATTGAAGATGTGTTTTTTACTTAATCATTATTTTGCCGACAGCCTTGTTGGAGCCATCGGAGGAGGCGCACCAGACAATGTAGACACCGCGCGTGGCGAGCGAGCCGTCTAGTCGGTGTAGATTCCAGCGAGCCTGTCCGCCAAAAGATTCAAGAGTGGCCACGAGGCCACCACTTACGTCGGTAATGGTAACGAGGGAAGAGGATTCGAGACCAGCGATGTTAACAAAGTCGTGTAGAGAATGGCTGACGGGGTTGGGGTATATCTTGACATCGGACATTTTGGAGGCTGGGGCGGTGGCTTCGGCACGGAAGCTGAGTATTCCGACAGACGTGGCGATGTAGACGCGACCAATGTGGTGGTCGATGGCAATGTCGGTTATGTTGTTGGAGAAGAGTGGACTATTTTCGGCAGTGAAAGTGTAGTCGGTTGTTAGCCCGTCGGCAGATACGACATATAGACCACGGTCTTGAGTGCCTATCCATTTTCGGTTGGCACCATCGACGGCTATGCAGTTGATGGTGGTGTTGTCGAGCAGATAGTCGGCGAGGCCTGAGTCATCGTTGCGAGGGACTTTTATGCGTTTGAAGACTGCGCCATCGGTGAATATATTTTTGTCGGAAGAGAGGACGCATATACCATTGTCGGTGCCGACCCAGATGGCACCACTACGGTCGATGGCAAGGCATTGTGGAGACGAGCTGACGACTTCGCCATCGGTATCGATGAGGAGTAGCTGTCCGCATGAGCGTGGGTCGGAGTCGGAGGCGAGAGCGGACATATAGAGGTCATCGGAGTCGGTTTCGGGCGTGCCATTGATGTTGAAGACGAAGAGCCCCGGATTGGTGCGAGGGAAGATCATCCAGCCATTGTCGGAAGGAGAGAAGGCGAGAGACTTTATGAAGAAGTTGTTGTTGGCAGGGGCGTAGCTGAGGGTGTACCACTGGTTGTCGGGTGTCTTGAGGTGGAGACCAGTGGGCATGAGTAGGTTGGAGACGATAAGGTTGTGGTAGTTATCGTAGGCGAGGGCACTTACGCGAGTCCCGTAGATGGAGGAGAGAGGCGAGTTGTGTTCGGAATATTGAGTAGAGAGTTTTTGATTTTCGACTTTGAATATGCCACCGCGATAGGTGGAGAGATAGACGCTATCTGGTGCATTGGGGTCGACGGCAAACAAGAGAGCATCGGTGCCAGAAAGATAGGAAGTGGAGGAGGAGCTTGTCCACGTGTCGTCGGTGAGGGTAAAGATGGTTACGGGTCGGTAGAGGAAGCTGAAGGCAGAGCCAGAAGCGCCACCGTAGGAGGCGTAGAGTGTCCGATTGGAGCATTCGATGTCGTAGGGAACGTTGGTGCCCGGACCATTGATTAGGTATCGGCTGGCAGAACCTCGCACGCTGGAGATGACGAGTCCATGCGTAAGGTCGGCAATGGAAAGTCTGCCATCGGCAAGAGCAGCTATGTCGGCAATGTGCATAGAGGCTGTTTGCCCACCGAAGTCGTAGGACGATAGGCGTTGAGAGAGTTGGAGCGAAGAGTTGTAGAAGAGTAGGGTGGTGTCGGCAGCGACAACAAGAAAGTCGTCAAGAGCGAGCAGGCGTGAGGCTGGAGCTCGGAGGGTGTCGAAAGGGATTGTGTCGCGGTCGGCATGGAGTGTGTAGAGCGCATCGGACTGCTTTACGAGACAGACGAGGTGAGAGTCGAAAGTCGTGAGGGCAGAGACAGTCTTTTGCGGGAAGACATTGGTCCACTGAGTGGCATCTTCGAGGATTTTGTTGTTGACAGGCGCAGCGAATAGCCCCTTTGTGGTGGAGACAAAAATGGTGTCGGAGAAGACACAAACGTCGGAGACGGATTCGCCACCGAGTCGGTAGAAGCCTTTTATTTCGGCACGATTAATGTCGACGTCGAGTAGTCCGCTTTGCGAAGCGCAAAATAGACGTGAGCCTGAGAGCGCGAGACGGTTGATACTCTTGGCACTGACGAGCGAGGAGGTCTTATATTCGGGGATATTGGTGGTGGCACGATTTTCGATGTCGACGATGTCGATGTTGCCATTGGAGTAGGCGACGAAGAGCTGCGACGAATTGGCAGCGAGAGCACTTATGCCACAGTCGGATAGATGGTTGACTTTGGTGAGTCGCGTTAGTTCGCCATTGTCGTAGAGCATTATGCCCATGTCGTTGGAGGCTACGGCGACCGAGCCTACTGCGGCGGCGTAGGTTGGTGAGGCATAGTTGAGATGGTCGGCCCAGAGACCTTGAGCAGAGGCGGTGGCGACGTTCAGCAGACAGATGAGAGATGAAAATATTTTGAGACGCGTAAGCATGTGGTTATTTGAGGCTATCGACGAAAGCGCGAACGGCGCGTCCGCGATGGCTGATAAGGTTTTTGTCGGTCATGGTCATTTGAGCAAAAGAGAGACCATGTGCTTCGTCGGGGAGGAAGATGGGGTCGTAGCCGAAGCCTTGTGAGCCGAGGCGACATGTGGCTATCTGACCGTGGCAAACGCCTTCGAAGACGTGTTGCGTACCGAGGCTATCGATGTAGACGATGACGGTGCGGAAACGTGCTGTGCGATGTTCTATGCCATTGAGACAGGTGAGTAGCTTGTCGATGTTGCGTTCGGAAGAGCATTCTGGCCCAGCAAAGCGAGCGGTGTGTACACCGGGAGCACCATTGAGAGCATCGACTTCGAGACCTGTGTCGTCGGCAAAGCAAGGGACACCAGCATGCTGGAAAGCATAGCGTGCTTTGGCTTGTGCATTGCCGAGGAGCGTTGGTTCGTCTTCGGGGATGTCGGCAGTGAGCCCGACGTCGTCGAGCGAAAGTACTGAATATCTGCCACTTAGGAGGTTTTCGATTTCGGCAGCTTTATGCTTGTTGTGTGTGGCAAAAAGTATTGTGGACATAATATAGCATTACGAAGTAAACAAAGATAATAATATTAAGAAATTAAATTGAGTGCGAATGGGTAAAGTGGGTTAGATGGGATGAGCTAATCGTAAATAAATCAGCTAATTATTTGAAAAAAAGATATGTGTGGTTATTTTTGTAGAGAATAAACGAAACAGAGAGCTATGTTTTAACATCGAAAAGTCGATGGATATGCCATACAGAAGATTACCCAATACAGACGCAGCGCGACTTCGCGCACTGAAATCGGCGGCTGCACATGCGAGTGCGTCGGAGGATGAAGGACTGTCGTTTAGCAGAAAGACGGCACTTGAGGTGATTTCGTATACACCTATGTTAGAGCAGACCATATCGCAGATAGCTGACAATAAGTCTAAGCAAGTGGCGGCGAGCAAACAGGTGGCAGAATCGGGTCGCGTGGCGCGACTATATGTTTCGCACTACATACAGGTGTTTAACATGTGCATAGCACGTGGAGAGATAAAGCCAGAGGCACGGCGACTGATGGGGTTGCAAGATGACGACAACACGGTGCCAGACTTGTCGACAGACGCTAGCCTAATAGAGTGGGGACATAGGGTGATAGATGGTGAAGAGAAGCGCATGTCGAGCGTTGGTGGAAACAGAATATATAATCCGTCGATAGCACTTGTAAAGGTAAAGCTACAGATATTTGAAGATAATTATAACAAGCATAGGGATTTGCTGAGCACGAGCGTGAAGTATCATGGCAAGCTTGATGAGGCTCGGCAAAAGGCAGATGAGTTGATACTGAAGGTATGGAATGAAGTGGAGGCAAAGTATCAGCCAATAGATACTGACGAGAAGCGGAACTTGTGTCAGCAGTGTGGGGTGGTGTATTTTTATCGCCCACAAGAGCGTCAGAGGGAGTTTTTGCAAGGTCAGTATAGCGAACAAGAATAAAACAGACAACGACATAAAAGACTATAAGTCAACAACTTATAAAAACAAAATGGAAGAAGAAATAGAAATGTTGCTCGACGACGTAAAGGAGCAAATGACAAAAGCTATAGAGCACCTGGACTATGAGCTTGGCAAGATACGTGCAGGAAAAGCGAATCCGCACATACTTGACGACATAAAGGTGGAATATTTTGGTAGCATGACTCCGCTGAGCGGCGTGGCAGGCATCACGGTGCCCGACCCACGAACGATAGCTATCAAGCCGTGGGAAAAGAGCATGATTGGCCCGATAGAGAAGGCCATCATGGCAGCAAACTTGGGGCTTAACCCAGACAATAATGGAGAGATGATTCGCATTATGATACCACCTCTTACGGAGGAGCGTCGTCGAGACTTGGCAAAGATGTCGAAGAAGACGTGTGAGGATAGCCGAATAGCTGTTCGCAACGTCAGAAGGAATGCGGTGGAAGAGCTCAAAAAAATGAAGAAAGACGGTCTTGGCGAAGACATGCAGAAAGACAAAGAAGCCGAGGTTCAGAAAATACACGATGCATACATGAAGAAGATTGACGAGATGTATGCTGCGAAAGAGAAAGACATTATGACAGTGTAGTTGGGTGTGTGCCCATACACGACAAAGTTTTGAGACAACAAGGGGTCGTTCAGTAAGTGAGCGACCCCTATTGTTTTATTCTGTTTGTGAAGAATGGAAATGGAGAGTATAATTTTTAACATAGCAAAAGTAGTAGTATTTTTAAGGCATGAAAATGTGTGAATTGGGTAAAGAGCCCGAAAGAGACATTTAGGACTAAATATGGACAAGACAGATAAACTGTACGAGGCATACAAGCGAAGTAGCGGTGTGTGTACAGACACACGTCGGATAAGCGAAGGATGTTTTTTTGTGGCGCTACGTGGCGAACGGTTTGACGCCAACGAAATGGTGGGCGAGGCACTGAGCCAAGGTGCAGCGTACGCACTGACAACGAATAAAGACTTTGAAGGCGACGAGCGTGCAATTGTCGTGGACGACACACTGAAAGCACTACAAGACTTGGCACGCACGCACAGGCGACACCTAAAGATACCCATTGTGGGCATTACGGGCACCAATGGCAAGACGACGACTAAAGAACTTACGACGGCAGTGCTGAGCAAAAAATACAAAGTGTTGGCAACGGTTGGCAACCTGAACAATCATATAGGGGTGCCACTGACAGTGCTTAGCATTGGCGACGACACTGAGATTGCCGTCGTAGAGATGGGTGCGAACCATCCGGGCGAAATTGTAGCGCTATGCGAAATTGCACAACCGACAGCAGGACTTATTACCAATGTGGGCATGGCACATCTGGAAGGGTTTGGCTCTTTTGAAGGTGTCAAGCGGACGAAGGCAGAGCTATATGACTACCTTAGGCGCACTGGTGGCGAGGTGTTTGTGAACACCGATAGCCAAGATTTGAGCGAGATGTTGGGTGAATATGCAGCAATGGGCTACGGCGAAAAGCAGACGGACAAGAACGCTATATGCGGACGTGCATGCGAAAACGAGACGGGCTATATGAGTTTCGAGTGGAGGGATGGTGCAAAGAGTGGGCACACCGACACACACCTTGTGGGTAGCTACAACGTGCGCAATGCGCTTGCAGCCATGACGGTTGGGAAGCGTTTTGGCGTGGACATGCAAAGTGCAGCACAAGCAATTGCAGACTACGTGCCGAGCAACGGTCGGAGCCAACTTGTGCGCACAAGCAGGAATACACTTATTGTCGATGCATACAATGCAAACCTGTCGAGCATGACGGCTGCAATAGATGCTTTCGCAGGTCGCAAGGAAACAAGTAAGATGTTGATACTGGGCTCTATGCGAGAGCTTGGACGCGAGCAAGACGCGTGCCACCGACAGATTCTTGACAAGATTAGCAGCGATGTGAGTATGGATGCCGTATTGATTGGCAAGGAGTTTGGGCGGTTTGCGGAAGAATATCCTAAGTATAAATTTTTCGAGAGTACGGAGCAAGCTATTGAGACGTGCAAGCAAACGAGTGGCAAGGTGATACTCTTGAAGGGTTCGAACTCGTACAAGATGTCTTCGTTGGTGGAATATTTATAAATTTAGACTAACAAAAACATACAGATAAAATGAAAAGATTCTTGACCGTAGGCGACATTGGCAACCTGAGCGATGCGCTTGCCGAAGCCAAGCAAGTAAAACAAACACCATTTGCATGGCAAGAGTTGGGTCGTAATAAAACCATAATACTTGTGTTCTTTAACAGCAGTCTGCGTACGAGGCTCAGTTCGCAGCGTGCGGCTCAGAACCTTGGTATGAACACCATCGTGCTGAACATCAACGAAGACAGTTGGAAACTTGAGACCGAACTGGGCGTAATCATGGATGGCGACAAGACAGAGCACTTGCGCGAAGCCATACCGGTGATTGGTAGCTATGCAGACATCATAGGAGTGCGTTCGTTTGCACGCTTTGAGAGCAGGACGTTCGACTACGAAGAGACTATATTGCAACAATTCATAGAGTATAGTGGTTGCCCGGTTATAAGCCTCGAATCGGCGACGCGCCATCCGTGCCAAGCCTTTGCAGACCTGATAACGATAGAGGAATATAAGAGAGTGGCACGTCCGAAAGTTGTTTTGTCGTGGGCACCTCACCCCAAAGCACTTCCACAAGCAGTGCCGAACTCTTTTGCGGAGTGGATGAAAGTGGCCGACGTGAACTTTGTCATCACATGCCCCGAAGGCTACGACTTGGCGCCCGACATAATGGCAGG
>FLNY01005049.1_pt1 | contig 10601 bp, 8 predicted proteins | sample 1140381 | NCBI WGS metagenome assembly FLNY01 (sample SAMEA3878172, study PRJEB12797) | bioreactor metagenome | biome: Moose rumen | place: Sweden | collected 2011-10
TAATAACTCCGAAGAATGAGCACAAAAGATTTGATAGACACTTTCTCTCCCATCTCCCTGGAGCAGATGAGCGGGGTGAAGCTGATGAACCGTACCGACACGAAGTTCGTCACCACCCTCGACCGCCTCGGCCTGCTCCTCGAGATGGCCAGCCGAGACTACTACATGCAGGAAATTGACGGCGAGCGCAATCTGGAGTACGATACGACGTACTTCGACACCGATGCCTTCGACATGTACTACCAGCATCAGTGGAACCACACCAACCGCCAGAAGATACGTTTCCGCACCTACTGCATCTCGGGACTCCAGTTCATGGAGGTCAAGACCAAGAACAACCACGGACGAACCCGCAAGAAACGCATCGAGGTGAGCGACATGGACGTGAGGGGACCGGAGAAACTCGACTTCCTGGAGAAGAACCTGCGATATGCGGCCGACTCGCTCCGCCCGGCGTTGAACAACCATTTCTCGCGCATCACGCTGGTGAACAAAGGCATGACCGAGCGGCTCACCATCGACAGTGCGCTCCGATTCAACAACCTCGTGAGCGGACAGCAACAGGACATGGGAGCGCTTGTCATCATCGAACTGAAACGCGACGGTCTGGTCGCCTCGCCGGTGCTCGAAATGCTGAGGCAACTGAGAATACATCCCCACGGCTTCTCGAAGTACAGCATGGGATCGGCTCTCACCAATCCGGCCCTGTCCGTCAACCGTTTCAAATGCAAACTCATCGAAATCAACAAAATTCTCTGTCAATAAAACAACGTTCCTCGGGTCCGACTTCTTGAAACCCCGCCCCCTTCCCTTCAGGGGAGGGCTGGGGAGAGGCTGAAACTTGAAACCTGAAACCTGAAACTTGAAACCTGACCCCTGACCCCGTTTTCTCCCCGTTAATAATAAAAAGCTATGCAGCAATTTTTTTCAGACGGCTTTGCCAATGTCATTGTAAGATTTGTGATTTGTGTCCTGGTCAATTGGGTGATTGTCCAGTTCCTGTATTTCAGGAAAAGCAAACGCCGTGATTTCTATTTCACCTTCATGATTATCTCCATCGCCATATTCTTTCTCGTCTATCTGATGATGGGTATGGACAGGGGCAAAGCCACGATGGGTGTCGGTCTCGGTCTTTTCGGCATCTTCTCCATCATGCGTTACCGTACCGATTCGATGCCGGTGAGGGAGATGACCTATCTCTTTGTGGTGATTTGTCTCTCGGTGGTCCATGCAATGGCCGACATGATGGGCGTGGATTCCGCAGGCAAGGTGATAGGCACACCACTGGGCGAACTTCTCACCATTGACCTCATCGTGATAGTTGCCATCATCGTCTTCGAGCGCGTCCTCAAGGTGGAGACCACCAAACTCATCCAGTACGACCGCATTGAGCTTGTCAAGCCCGAGCGGCGTGCCGAACTCATCGCCGACCTCGAACAACGTCTCGGGCTGAAAGTCACCGATGTGAAGGTGGGTGCCGTGGATTTCCTCCGCGACATGGCGATGCTCCGTGTGAGCTATGAAGGCGAGAGCGCCGGTGAACTGGACAATACCCTCAAAATCAAAAACTCGGAATATGCGAACGTCTGAATTGTTCCTCTCGACCGCAATGCTGCTCTGTCTGTCACTGCCCGCAGCCGCCCAAAGCGAGGGCGGACTCGTGGCCGGAGCGGAAGCCGAAAAGAAACTATCCAAGGAGTGGAGCATCGGCCTCGAAGCCGACCTGCGCACCCGCAACGACTTCAAGACTCTGGACCGCTGGGGCTTCGGTCTGGGTGCGTCCTACAAAATCAACAAGTATCTCAAGGCCGATGCCGGCTACAAGCTGCTCGACTACAACTTCCGCGAGAAGGTAAGCTACAAGACCTCGGGCGACCTGAACCACTGGCGTCCTTCCTACTGGGGCGTGAAGCACCGTTTCCATGCCGGCCTGACGGGCTCCTACAAATTCTCCTCCGGCATCAAGGTCTCGCTGCGCGAACGCTGGCAATATAGCTACCGGCCCGAGAAGACGGTGAGCCGGTGGGACTTCGACGAAGAAACGTGGGAGGACAAGGCACGAGCCGCCAAGGCCAAGAACCAGCTGCGCTCCCGCCTCGAAGTGTCCTACGACAGGAAACGCGCACTTTTCACGCCCTTTGCGTCGGTGGAACTTTACAATGCCTGGAGCATCGAGAAGATACGTTACACGGTGGGTGCCGACATCCGTCTCACGAAGCGCCACACTCTGGAGGCCTTCTATCGCTTCCAGAACATGAAGAATGTCGATGAGGACGACTACGATCCCGACATGCACTTCCTCGGTGTGGGTTACAAATTCAAATTCTGACAGACTTGAAACCTGTCCCGTTTTCGTCCCTGTTAATAATAACTTGAAACTTGAAACTTGAAACCTCTATGAAAAGGTATCATTCCTATATGGCTCTGCCTCTGGCGGCTCTTCTTTTGGCTGCCTGCGAATCGGACGACACCGACTTCAGCGCCTATATCAACGGCAGCGGCGGGAGCAGCGGCTCCGGCACATCCTCCGCGTCGGTCATTTACATCGCCTACAGCGGCACGTCAGTCACCGTCACTGGCGACGACAACGGCTATGTGACCGCAGACGGAGCCGATGTGACCGTGAATACGGGCACCGACACCGACTCGCTCCTGCTTGTGCTCTCGGGTTCCACTTCCGACGGTTCGCTGCTCGTTTACCGGCAGAAGAAATACGGGCTCCGGCTCAACGGCGTGAGCATCGCCAACAGCGACGGCCCGGCCATCAACAACCAGTGCAGCAAGTCGCTCTTCCTCGAGGTGGCCGACGGCACCGTCAACACGCTCTGCGACGGTACATCATACGCCGAACAGAGCTATGACCAGAAGGGCGCCCTCTTCAGCGAGGGACAGATATATTTCCGGGGAACGGGTTCACTCTCCGTCACCGGCAACTGTAAACATGCCATCGCCTGCGACGATTACATTGTTCTGGACGAAGCTTCAATCACCGCCGCTTCCTCCACAGGCAGCGGCATCAAGGTGAACGACGGTCTCCGAATCAACGGAGGTACGCTCGACATAAGCGTCACGGGAGACGGCGGACGAGGTATCCGGTGCGACTCTGTGGTGGTCATCACGGGCGGCACAACGACCATATCCACTTCGGGAGACTGCAAAATAGAGAAGACTTCTGACGGTGTGGCTGACACCACCTCGGCGGCCTGCATCAAGTGCGACCGCGCCTTCACCATGACGGGAGGCACGCTCACCATGACTTCGACAGGCGACGGCGGCAAGGGTGTGCGTTGCGATGAGGACATCACCGTGAGCGGCGGCACCTTCACGGCCCGGACCACAGGCAGCAATGACGATGCCAAGCCCAAGGCCGTCAAGAGCGACACGGGCATCATCGTGAGCGGAGGCTCCTTCACGGCCACCGTGAAGAAGAGCTGGGCCTGCGACAACGGCACCGACAGCGAGACGCCTGCCGACCACCTCACGGTGCAGGGCACTCCCGCATCGTCCTCAATCACCAAGAAATCGGTAATTATCACATATTGACCCCCATGAAAATCATCCCCTTTATAGTTGTGGCACTGGCAGTCGTGACGACTGCCGGTGCCCAGTCTGCCGACAAGCTTTACAAGGCCGGCAAGGAACTCTATGACGCCAAAAACTACAGCGCCGCCTTCCCCAAACTGCAAGAGGCTGCCGCCAAGGGACACAAGAAAGCACAATACCGATTGGGACGCTGCTACGACAAAGGGCACGGGGTGGCCGAGAACGACTCACTGGCTTTCGTGTGGTATCTGAAATCTGCCGAACAGGAATATGCCAAGGCTCAGTATCAGGTCGGAAAGTCCTACAAGAACGGCGAGGGAGTGGCGAAGGACCGTCAGAAGGCGGTCGCTTATTTCACGCTGGCGGCCAAGCAGGGAAATGCCGATGCCCAGTACCAGCTTGCCAAAGCCTACCTCAAGGGAAAGGGGGTGAAAGCCGACAAAAAACAGGCAGCCAAATGGCTCACCAAGGCCGTCCAAAACGAAAAGGGCGGTGACGAGGTGATGCGGAAGATGCGTGAAGATGCAGCCGCCGGCGATGAAACAGCTGCGGAAATGCTGCGCATAGTCGGGAAATGAGCACCCCGTCGGGGGCACACAAAAGTTCAAAGTTAAAAGTTCAAAGTTAAAAGTGAAAATCGGAATCCTATACAAATAACTCACCCATAGCTGTAGAAAGGGTTACTTTGCACCTCTCGCATATATCTGTAACAGTTGCACCATTGGCAGAAAGGCCGTAGAAGTTGTCTTCGCCGACAAGCACATATTCCCATTCCCGGTTCATACGTTCCACCGCTTTCAACTTGTTTATCTTGCAAACCCATTCTACTGCGGCCGTCTGCTTCTGACGTACATTCTTATCGAACAACTTGTCGTTTCCCTTTGTCTCTATCAGGTATATCTTGTCACGGGTAGCCACAATGAAATCCGGGTGATAGGTTGCCATCAGTCCGTCTTTTCGCATATAGTAGATGACTGCGAAGGAGTGCTGGCTCTCATTGATTTTCAGGAAACGCTCCACCTCTCCATCCTTGTCAAGGAAATCCATGAACGCTTTTTCCAGTCCTCCGCCGTGCGACGGATAGCCCTGCCGTTCATAGATGGTCTTGTGGGTTTCCATGGAATATGATTCTCGCATCTTTATCTCCGTTACAGAGGAAAATTTTGTATGGACGACCTGAGCATCCGTCGTCATGATGTTGTTTTGGATGTTGAAGATGGCACGGGCCATTTCCTCTATGATATGCTTGGTGACAAAGGCATCCTTCGACAGCAGTATCTTCCAGTCACTGCCGTTAAAGGGATTGAACGGTTGTCCGAACAAACGGGTGCGGATATACCTGTCAACCACAGCAATGGTACGTGCCTCGTTGATTTGCAGGTTAGGCACAGGCATCTCTTTGTGCGACGAGATACGGTCGAACCTCAAGGTAATGGTACGCAACAGCTTCTGGAGGTACTCGTTATAACTGGTCGCCGAAAACAGATTGGCCGTCACCTTATAGCGCCCGAATTGTGTCTTCGAGATGGCTTCCTGCGAGATGAACGTCTCTCCGTCTTGTGCCAGGAACTGCCGCATCTTCTCCAAGGGAAATGCCGTGAAGGGCTGTAGTGTTCGGACATCAATCTCCACATCCTCCAACTCTTCTTCTGCCTCTCTTACTATCAAAGGCCATTCAAAGTCGAACTGCTCATAATCCTCACGCAATCCAACTTTAATCAAATCACCCGTAGAGCCTCCTTCGCCAGCCTCGCCAGTATCTTCAACTGCCAGTCCCTGCTCAAACAGTTCGTCATAGAAGTGACGGAAGGCCGGATGCTCCACAATACTCAGCATGTCAATATAAGTCTTGGGCTGGCTATGCAGTTGCAGCACGCGCTTTCTGTCCATCTCCTTAATGCTCTGCGCCCAGTCTTCTCGCCACATCAGTCGCAGTCCTCGTCCTATAATCTGTTCCAAAAGGATAGGTGCTTCTGAGGAGCGTAGGGGCACAATGACGCAAATGTTATTAACGTCGAAACCTTCGCGCAGCATCAGCACAGAGATAATCACCTTGGGCTTTCGATACTTGTCAATGTTGAAGAGTTTTTCTTTGATTCCTTTCCACTCTTCCTCGGTGATTTCTCCTTTCTGATTGCTGTCTATGGTCACAACTTCGTCTTTTGCAAGTCCTTCGTCAAGCATGAAGTGCTCCACAAGCGGGGAAACAGCCGTGTCTTCACAAATCACCAGCAACTTAGGATTCTTGGTGTTGTCTTTCTCTGTGAAGTCCCTTTCCAGTATTCGGAGTTTGGCCAGTCCTGCACGGAGCATCAGTCGTTGTCCGTCACTCAAGTCGCACACTTTGCCTCGTTCGTCACGCACTGCCTTGTAGTCCAAGTCTTTCAGTTCCGTCAATTCCTGCCGGCGGTCCAGCAAGAGTGTCTTTACCAAGCCCTTGCGCATGGCTGTAGCCAAGTCGAAATCCACGACGATGTGAGGGAAATAGCATTTCTGTGCTTTCTTGCCGGAGCCTCGTTGGTCGTAGGGCGTAGCAGAAAAATCTACTTGGAAGAACCTGTCGCCTTTCTTCAGTCCTATTTGGTTCAATGCCTTCTGCCATTCTACCTCTTCTACGTCGCCGCCTTTCTTGAACTCATGCAGATGGTGAGCCTCATCGTTGATGACCATCAAGTCTTCCAAATCTGAAAGATACTCCAGTTCAGAACCGCGCAAGTATCGTCTGTCCAGCATCCCCAAGTCATTGCCCGCAGCCTTGCCAGGGCGGATGGGCAGCAGCTGTTCTATTATTTCCGGTGCCGTCAGCCCTTCCTCACTCCCCTCACCTTCAGGAGAGGGGTCGGGGGTGAGGCTATGCCAGTTCGTCAAGGCTATCAGTCCGTCACCTGTTGTCTTGCGCCCGATGCCCTCATCTTTCGTCACCACATTATTCTGGATAAACGAAAACACCTCCTGCCGATAGTGAACGGGGATGAACACCTCCTGATTCAGATAGAAGTCATTGGTTTCTATATCCCGTTCCTGCTTGTCTCGTTGCATCCGCCCACAGAAAGCATCCAATAGGCGGTCATACACTATCAACCCGGGAGCCACTATCAGGAAGTTCTTCGTAAAGCGTTGTTGATGGGGATTTGAAATCCCCATCTCATGAGTCGGGGATTTCAAATCCCCTCCAACGGAATCCCCTCCAACGAAATCCCCTCCAACGAAATCCCCTCCAACGGAATGTCTGGCATTCAGCATCTGCCACAGCAGCAAGGCATGCATCACCCATGTCTTACCTGTTCCCGTTGCCATCTTCACAGCATACTTGGGCATCTGATATTTCTGTTGACTTAATGCTCCCAAATCGACAACGGGCATTAGGTCCGGAGTCAGCTGCTCGTAGTAGTCCAACACATTCCTCACGCCCATTACTTCGTGCAGATAGATAATGTTGAGGATAGCCTGTCGCTGCCCTGCATGGAAATTGCGCTGCCTCAGCGAACAGTATTCCTCAGAAAACCAGAACTTCAATAACTCTTGCGTTGTTGGAGTCACTTGCTCCATCAGTTCGCCACTCTCCCACGCTGCGTTCACCGTTTCGCTCAGCCGCTTGGCCAGTTCCAGCGAAGCATTCATCGTTGTTGTCTTCATACGCTTTCTACCACTTGACTTTCAAAACCAAACACATCTACTGCCTTGATACAAACCTGTCGGCTATCCTTATGAGGTACACGCAAACGAGTCTTATAGACGCAATGCAATGGGTCATTATCATTCTCAATGTTCTCTCTGTAGTCCTGCCAAGTAGAGCGGAACGTAATGCCGTCATAGTCAGGGTCTATGCTCCAGTATTCAATCAACGAGAGCGGGTCGCGCTCCAACACTTGTTGCAGTTTTTCCTTGTCCTTATCATCGAGCGGAATGTTGTCTGGCGACAAAAGCACGTAGTTTTCCAACTCCACATCTATCTCGTCCAGTTCTTCAGCCGGAGTTACCACCAATGGTTTTGCCTCCAGATATTGCAGGGATGAGAATCTCACGCTGCGGTCATCTATCAGTTTCTTGTAGCCTTTCTTGGCCAACTTATCCAATAGGTCGGGAGGAATTACCAATACTTCCACGTTGGAATCCTGATATTTCTGGATGGCTGCTGAAATGTCGAAAGCAAAGTTCCAGCCTAATACGACCACCTTGTCCCAGTCGCCGCCAAGCAGCGAGGCTTTTGCTTCCACCGCCTTGCGGATAGTGGCAGCCGTTGTCAGGTGGTTTGGCGAATCCACCATCACCAGCGTTCGCGTACCTTTTATATATCCGAAGTTCCTGTCGTTCGTCTGCTCCGGCGTAAAGGGCAAAGCACCGTACAGCCCCAGCACAACTTGGCTCAAATCGCCCACATGCTTATACCGCTTGTTGTTCCTGAATGCTTCCTTCTGATAGTCGCCAATACTCTGATACAAGAACGGTTTTACCTCTTGGTCAATAAACCGCTTGCGCATCACCAACGAAGCAGGCTTTCCAATATCGCAGGTAATCCATCGCCTGCCTAACCGCTCTGCAACTGCAGCCGTTGTGCCGCTGCCACCAAAGAAGTCACAGACAAGGTCGCCCTCGTTGGATGAGGCTTTGATGATGCGCTCAAGTAGTGCTTCAGGCTTTTGGGTGGCATAACCAACGCGTTCTGCTGACATTGGTGGAATTGCGGGTATATCCCACCAGTCTTCTGGAATCTTCCCCAAAGCATTTGGCATATATACTTTGCCATTTATTACAACCCCTTTTCCTGATGTTTGATATCCACCAGTACCTTCATATGGAACACGTATCGGATCTGCATTAAAAGTCCAAGTACCTCCTTTTGAATACCAATATATTGTATCATGTTTTTGAGGATAATTCCCTTCTGAACGTCCACCTTGCCGATAACACCAAATAATCTCGTTTACCAGATGGTCTTTTCCCATTATGTCATCTAACAGGACCTTAACATATGCATTTGCATGGTAGTCTACATGAACAAATAGAGAACCAGTGTTTGATAAGAACTCTTTCATGAGAACTAACCTTGAATATAGCATCTTTAGGTAACTAATAGTCCCAAGTTCCCACGTGTCTGCATAGGCAAATTGTTCCAATACTGTTGGCTTCTGCTCTATATTCACTCCAGGCAAAGATATCTTTGTCCGATAGTCTGCTTTCGAATCAAATGGCGGATCAATATAAATAAGGTCAACCTTACCACGAAGTGAGGGCAAGCCAGTTTGTGCATCACCAGCAAGCAGGGCTTGCATCGCCAAGAGGTTGTCACCATAGATAAGGCGGTTCATCCACTGTGCTGCGGCGGATTTGCCATCCGCCGCCATGTTAAAGGCATTGGGAATCTGAGGCGCACAGCCTTTGAACAGTCCACTCACATCCTTACTCGGCAACACCAGTTCATTGGTCTGAAGTCCAATCTGCGTACCACTACTAAGCCGCTCCAATATCTGAGCCGCTTCACGTCTGCCTTCGCTCACAATGCGCGGCAGTTCTTCAATCAACGATTTAGCCATTTTGCAATAATATTTGTTTATTATTGCGTCAAGCCATCAACAAAACGATTCCTGCAAGCACCCGTATGGACACAAAACGTGGACGAATCCCCGTTCAGTGTTCCAGGTACTTGCAGGAAACCTATGCAAAGAAACAGGAAAACGCCCACTATACAGTGAGCGCGTCCATTATTATCTTTACATGTTCTTTCTACCTGCAAGTTTCGGAACACTTTGAATAATAGCCAACGCTAATTTAACCATAAAATCATATTGCCACCCTGCACTCAGGGATTCCAGCCTCATGAGCAATCTGAGGTCTGCACAGATTAGAAGCCTTCGGCAATACTCGGCTGCAAAGATACGAAAAAAATCGGATATGGCAAAAAAATCGCCCGGAATTTTTCATTTCGGGCGAAAAATTGTGCGATTAGTAGTGTAAACGGAGGAAAAGGAAACTTAAATAATTTGCTTTTCAGTAAATTCATGGGCTATAAGCTGCATTAAGAGCAAAGTCTGAGGATTGTCTTTGCTCTGTTTTTACTTAACCCCAAATCGGACATTATAGGGAAGGTGAGACATATAATTGCCATGTAATTGTCCATTAATTATCATTAACCCCAAACGGTCATTAGAGATTCAGGGTCACTGAAGGCTCACGGGAATCGCAATTATGCGCCCCTTACGGAGCAATTCATGCGATGGCGGACAGCCTCCTCATTCTGTCTGAGGCTCGTCGGGAATCAATTCGTCGCGGTCATTCTTTCTCTTGCGTATATAGTGCTCGCGGAAGTACTGTGAGTTTTCGTTCACGTCATCAATGAGGCGACGGGAGGCTTCCACCTCTGCGCGGTTGTCGTCAGACACTGTTTTGTTGGCAATCACGACGAACGGAGCCGAGATACGCTGCCACCTGTCCTGGATTTTGCCGAGGAGAGCGGGGATGTCTTCGAATTGTGACCGAACGTTATTGCGGGTGGTATAAGCGTCCTCAAAAAGGTCGCAGAGCTCCAGCAGCTTCTCCACTTCCTCGTGATGGACGAACGCACGGCGGAGAATGCTTTTCTTGAGTTTCAGCACATCGCGCCCGAATGCGCGGAACTCTGCCGTCTTCGACATTCCGTCCTTCTTCACGTCATAGCGGTTGTAGAGTTGGACGATAGGCTTGACGTGCATTTCATAGTATTCGGTAATCTTGTCGTCCTCATAGTTCCGCATCATCTTCAATCCCTGCCTGAGGTGTTGGAAGACGGCGGTGCGGGCTCTGTCGTAACGCAACATGTCCTGCGTACGTGCCGAAGCTTTATACTGACTGACGAGGGTGAAATAGTGTGCGACATCGGCCTTATAGGCTTCCCAAAGGGCCGGATCTATCATTCCTTCAAGTCCGTTCTTACGGACAAGTTCAATGAGTTGTTTGTAGTACTCGCCTTTGAGCGGTTGGCTCAAACGGGCAGGACTGAATGACGAAAAAGAGTAAATTTTCATAATTTTATGAGTTTATATTGAATATTACTTGCAAAAGGATTTCCGAACTTCGCGTAA
>FLNY01002129.1_pt1 | contig 10591 bp, 8 predicted proteins | sample 1140381 | NCBI WGS metagenome assembly FLNY01 (sample SAMEA3878172, study PRJEB12797) | bioreactor metagenome | biome: Moose rumen | place: Sweden | collected 2011-10
CGAGCTGTTTGATTGCGCCGAAGCAGAGGCAAAGAAATTTTTAGCAGAGGAGGTTTAACGTGAAAAGGCTTAAGATAAACGATTATCTTATGGTTGCGGCGATTGTGCTGATACTTGCATATATAGCCGCGCAGGTCTATTCTGTAACCCATATAGACCTTAAAACTCAGACTGCTGAAATTACTACGATATACGAAAAGATTGAAACGAAGGCGCTTATCGTGCGCGATGAGCACAGGATAGCAAACCCTGAGGGCGTTGTATGCGTTCCCGCAATCGCCGACGGAGATAAAGTAAAGGCTGACGGAAACGTTGCGCTGACCTTCTCCTCCGCTGAGGCTGCGGCGGGGTATGCAAAGTATAACGATATACAAAGCGAGCTGAGATACTACGAAAACCTGCAGAGCCAGGCTCAGACTCACAAGGCGGGGATTGAAGCGCTCAACGCGGAAATCCTTACCGACGTTGACGAGTATATAAGAGCGCTTGAAACGGGCGAGCAAAAGGGAATTGACGAGAAGGGCAATAAGATTAACGACTGCCTGCTGCGCCGCCAGATGACCATAGGCGAGGAGGTCGATCTCCTTTCGATTATCAGCGAGCTTAACAAACAGGCTCAGGAATATACCTCGATGTCAACGCCCGGCGGCTTCGTAAAGACCGAGGATTCGGGCGTGTTCTCAAGCTATACCGACGGCTATGAGGACATTATAAAATATGACGACGCCGAAAAGGCGACCGTGGAGCAGCTCGAGAGCGCCATTGACACAGTATCAAAGGAAAAGGGTAAGGACACAAATTCTCTCGGAAAGCTTGTAACGAGCTACGCGTGGTACTTTGAATGTGTGCTCAGCGCTGATGACGTTAAGAATTTAAAGGACGGTCAGAGGGTAAATATTTCGCTTAAAAACAGCGATGACACCGTTCTGCTCGGCGAGATTATCAGCGGCGCGGAGCCCGAGGACGGGGCTGAAAAAACAGCGCTGATTATTAAATGCAATATCCTTGATTCAAGGGTTGCAGCGCTGAGGCTTGAGGATATTGAAATAAGAGTTAAGAAGTACGAGGGCTTTAAAATTCCGACCTCGGCGCTTCACAAAAACGGCGACAAAAAGGGCGTGTACGCGCTCATTTCAAGTCAGGTTCACTTCAGGGAAATCGAGGTTATCTATTCCGCGGACGACTACGTTATAGCTAAGTTTGAGGAGGATAATCCCGACGGAATCAGGCTTTATGACCAGATAATTATACAGGGAAAGGAGCTTGAGGATGGAAAGGTTTATACCTGATGAAAGCATAATAAAAAGCATAATTGATAATTACAGGCGCATAAAGGACAATGTGCTTGAATGTGCTGTTAAGGCGGGGAGAAGCGAAAGCGACGTAAGGCTTATGTGCGTTACCAAAACCGTGGAGAGCGAGTACATTAACCCCGTGCTTGACCTCGGCGCAGATTTGATAGGCGAAAACAGGGTACAGGAATACCTTTTAAAGAAGGATTCGCTTCACCTTGAAAATGTCGAAAAGCACCTTATAGGTCATCTCCAGACGAATAAGGTAAAGCAGATTGTCGGCGAGGTCGATATGATTGAATCCGTGGATTCGATTAAACTTGCAACGGAAATAAGCCGTCAGTCAGTTAAGAAAAACGTCGTAAGCGATATTCTTATTGAGATTAATATCGGGCTTGAGGAAAGCAAAAGCGGTATTGCCCTCGAGGAACTTGAGGAGCTTATATGCGAAGCTGCCGAGCTTCCCGCAATCCGCATAAGAGGGCTTATGACGATACCCCCTATATGCAGCGATGAGGAAGTAAGAAAATATTTTTATAAAATGCATAAAACATTTGTTGACATTAAGGGTAAAAATTTAGATAATGTAAATATGGATATACTCTCTATGGGAATGAGCGGCGATTATGAGGCAGCCATTGCTGAGGGTTCAAATATAGTAAGAGTCGGCTCCGCAATCTTCGGTGCCAGAAAATACTTTTAAAGAATTGTGAGGTAAAAGAGATGGGATTTTTAAATAAGATTAAAGACATCATCGGCGACGACGGCGACGATTTTGAAGAATACTACGACGAGGGCTCGAATTTCGGTACCTCCGCGCCTCTTTTTGACAGGATAGACAAGCCTGAGCGCCAGTCCTTTACCTCCTCGGCTGACAGGGAGGAAAGGGATGAGAGACCGCGCCACCGTCAGAAAACCGATAAGGTTGTAAACATTCATACCACGGCACAGCTTCAGGTTGTGCTCGTTAAGCCTGAAAAATATGAGGAGGCTGCTCAGATTGCCGACCACCTCAACGCGAGAAGGACGGTTGTATTAAACCTTGAATCGACCAACAGGGATATCGCAAGGCGCTTCCTTGATTTCCTTTCGGGCGTTGCTTACGCTAATAACGGACAGATTAAAAGAGTTGCAAATTCAACCTACATCATAACCCCGTATAACGTTGACGTTATGGGCGACCTTATTGATGAGCTTGAAAGCAACGGAATGTTTATGTAATTTTTCACTTGATGAAATTTGGAGGAAAAGAATATGATTAGTGCTAACGAATTAAGAAAGCTCCAGCTCACCGTTACCGAGCAGGGTTACAGCGTTGACGAGGTTAACGCGGTTATTAACGAGGCATCAACCACTATTGACGCGTATGTAAACGAGAATAAAGAGCTTTATCATAAGCTTGAGGTGCTCGCTTCAAAGATTGAGGAATACCGCGCTGAAGAGGATTCCATTAAGACCGCGCTCCTCACCGCGCAGAAAATGGCTGACAGGATTACCAAGGAATCAAAGGACGAATCCGAAAAGCTCCTTGCAGACAGCAAGGCTGCGGCAAGCCATATGGTTGACGACGCAAATACAAAGGCTGACAGAATCGTAAGCGAGGCGAGGGATTACTCCGCTTCAATGCTCAGGGAAAAGACCGAGGAGGCTAACGCCGTACTCGCTGACGCGGAAAAGAAGTCGAACGACGCTATCAGCTCCGCAAAGATTGTTGCACAGAATATTCTTGACCAGGCAAAAGAAATCTCCGACGATTTAATTTCTAAATCAAAGGAGGAGCAGGAGGCTTACGAGTCGCTCAATACCTCGCTGAGAAAGAATGCCGCGGGCTTTATTGAGAATCTTAAGTCCCTTTACAGCGGACAGCTTGAGGCGCTCGGCGCGGTTAAGCTTTTCGGCTATGATGAGGAAAAGCCCGACACCTCCGAAATCAGCTCAATTAAGGACGACGTGAACTCGCTCGTTAATGAGATTGAGGAAATGCAGCAGGCTATTCCCGAGGAGATTAAAATCGACAAGCCCGAAATCGAAGAGCCTGAATATGCAGTAGCAAGCGACGAAGAAATTGAAGAGTTACTTACGGGCTCCGAAGAAGAAACTATTGACGAGCCTGCCGAGGAAATAATCGAAGAGAACGAAGAAGAAATTATTGAGGAAATCCCCGTAGCTGAGGAAGAGGAAACGGATATCGTATCCGCGGTTGAAGCCTTTTCGGCCGATAAGATTACCCCTATTGACAGAAGCAGAACCTACGTTCCCGAGATTAATGAGGAGCCTGAAATGGAAAAATCTCTCTTTGAGGAGAAGGCACCGTTTGAGGAGTATTTCCACGTTAAGACCAAGGACGCTCATCTTGATAAAACTCAGACGATATCCCTTATTCCGCCTGAGGACGACGATGATGACGAGCCGAAATTCAAGGGCTTCTTCAAGAAAAAGAGATAAGCTTTACATATAAAACCAAAGGAGCATATTCCCAAATGGACTATAATCAGACATTAAATTTACCCAAAACCGAATTTCCAATGAGGGCGTCCCTCCCTCAGAGAGAGCCTGAATTCCTCAAAAGGTGGGAGGAGAGAAAGCAGTATCAGAGGCTTATGGAGCTTGGACGCGATAAGCCGCGCTTCGTGCTTCACGACGGACCTCCGTACGCTAACGGCTCTATTCATATCGGCCACGCGCTTAATAAGACCTTAAAGGACTTTATCGTAAGGTACAAGAATATGACGGGCTTCCAGGCGCCGTACGTTCCCGGCTGGGATACCCACGGTCTGCCCACGGAGCTTGCCGCGAGGAAGAAGGCGGGAATTACCGCGGAATCCAATATCAGCGACCTGGAGCTCAGGAAAATCTGCCGCGATACAGCGCTTTCCTACGTTGACGTTCAGCGCGAGGGCTTTAAGCGTATGGGCGTTATCGGCGAATGGGAAAACCCGTATATCACGCTTCAGAAGGAATTTGAGCAGGAGCAGATTAAGGTCTTTGCCTCAATGGCTTCAAAGGGCTATATCTACAAGGGCTTAAAGCCTGTATACTGGTGCGCTGACTGTAATACCGCTCTCGCTGAGGCTGAGATTGAATACGGCGAGGACCCCTGCCATTCCATCTACGTTAAGTTCAAGGTTACCGACGATATGGGCAAGCTTGAAGCGCTCGGCGCTGATATCGACAAGACCTATTTTGTAATCTGGACAACGACTACCTGGACGCTTCCCGCAAACCTTGCAATCTGCGTTGGTCCTAACTACGAATACTCGCTTATTAAGTCAAACGGCGAATACTACGTTATGGCTACCGACCTTGCGCCCGCAGTATTTGAGGACGCAGGCATTACCGACTATGAAACCGTAGGTATTATCCGCGGCAGCGAGCTTGAATATATGAAGACGGCGCACCCGTTCCTTGACCGTACCTCGCTCGTTATCGTGGGCGACCACGTAACGCTTGAAAGCGGTACGGGCTGCGTTCATACCGCTCCCGGTCACGGCGTTGACGACTTTATCGTATGTAAGAAGTATCCCGAAATCCCGATGGTAGTGCCCGTAAACGATAAGGGCATTCTCACCGAGGAGGCGGGACAGTTTGCAGGTCTTTCCACCGAGGACGCAAACAAGCCGATTGCTCAGCATCTTGACGAAATCGGCGCGCTCTTTGCGCTCAAGAAGATTAAGCACCAGTATCCTCACTGCTGGCGCTGCCATAAGCCCGTAATTTTCAGGGCTACTTCACAGTGGTTCTGTTCCGTTGACGATTTCAAGGACGCCGCAATTAAGGCTGCCGAGGACGTTAAATGGTATCCAGAATGGGGTAAGGACAGACTTCAGTCAATGATTCAGGAGCGTGCCGATTGGTGTATTTCACGCCAGAGGAAATGGGGCGTTCCGATTCCCGTAATCTACTGTAAAGGCTGCGGAAAAGAGATTATAGACGTTGACGTAATGAATAAGGTGTCCGATATCTTCGGTGAGGAGGGCTCTGACGCGTGGTTTGCGCACGAGGCTGAATACTTCCTTCCCGACGGCTTTACCTGCCCTCACTGCGGCAAGGCGAACGGCTTTGAAAAAGAGAAGGATATAATGGACGTATGGTTTGATTCGGGCTCCTCGCATTTTGCGGTATGCAAAAACAGGGATAACCTCGGCTGGCCTGCGGATGTATACCTTGAGGGCGCCGACCAGTACAGAGGCTGGTTCCAGTCCTCGCTTCTCACCTCCGTTGCTTCGGGCAAGGGCGCTCCGTTCAGAGAGATTATTACTCACGGCTGGACGGTTGACGGCGAGGGTAGAAAAATGAGTAAATCCCTCGGCAACGGCGTTGACCCGAGCGACGTAATGAATAAGTTCGGCGCGGATATTCTCAGACTCTGGGTTGCCTCCGCCGACTATCATGCGGATATCCGTATAAGCGACGAGATTATTAAGCAGATTTCGGATAATTACAGAAAAATCAGGAATACCGCGCGCTTCTGCCTCGGTAATCTTTACGATTTTGATCCCGATAAGGATATAGTACCAAACGAAGAACTTGAGGAGCTTGACAAGTACGCGCTTATGAAGCTTGACGAGGTGCTTAAAACCGCAAGAGAGGGCTATGATAAGTACGAGTATCATACCACAGCTCACGCGCTCCACAACTTCTGCGTTGTCGATATGAGTAACTTCTACTTCGACGTGCTTAAGGACAGGCTTTATACGTCTGCTCCCGCGTCAAAGTCAAGAAGAGCGGCTCAGACCGTGCTCTATAAGGTGCTTGACGCGCTTACGCTCATCCTCACTCCGATTCTTGCGTTCACCTGCGACGAAATCTGGAGAGAGATGAAGCACGACAGCTCAAGGAACCCCGAATCCCCGCTCTTTAACGATATTCCGTGCGGAGACTATATTGACACCGACGAGGAATTTATCGCTAAGTGGGACAGAGTTCACGAAATCAGAACCGACGTTCAGAAGGCGCTTGAGCTTGCAAGGCGCGATAAGATTATAGGCAAGCCGCTTGAAGCGAAGATAATCCTCTTTGCCGACGGCGAGCTTAAGGCTTTCCTTGAGTCCGCTCTTCCTGCGCTTCCTGAAATTTTCATCACCTCTGCGGTTGAGCTTGCAGAGGGTGAGGGCGATTTCAAGGGCGACGTTAAGGGACTCAGCGTATCAGTCGCCAAGGCTGACGGCGAAAAGTGCGAGCGTTGCTGGAAATTCTCAAAGACGGTCGGCTCAAACGCAGAGCATCCGACGCTTTGCGCCGATTGCGCCGCAACTCTTGCTCAAATACTCGGATAATATATTTATTAAACGGGCGCACATTGCGTGCGCCCGAATTTATAAGTATGAAGAAATATAAAAAGCACGTATGGTGCGCGGTTATGATAGTATTAATCGTCGCCTTTGACCAGATAACAAAATACCTTGTAACCCTGTATCTTAAGGGGAAGCCGCCCGTTACTTTTATACCGGGGGTCGTTCAGTTCAACTATGCCGAAAATACCGGTATGGCTTTTTCAATGCTGAGCGGTGCAAGGTGGGTTTTCATTGCGCTTACTACCGTGGTGTGTGCCGTTGGCATCTGGTATATTTTCTCAAACCGCTGTAAAAGCCTTTGGGCGTACTGGAGTATCGGCGTCGTTATATCGGGCGGTATCGGTAACCTGATTGACCGTATTGCGAATAACTACGTCGTGGATTTTATTGAGCCTACCTTCGTTAATTTTGCCGTGTTCAATATCGCGGACAGCGCGGTGACGCTCGGCGCAATCTCTCTGGCGGCTTTCCTTATTTACGACGCTTTCAGGAGCAAGGGTGAGAAAAATGGATAAGTATATTTTCACTGTACCGCCCGAAAACGCAGGGGAAAGGCTTGATAAGTTTTTGTCCGACTCGCTTGACGGACAGACCCGCTCCGCCGTGCAGAAGATTATCGACGAGGGCGGAGCTTGCGTAAATTCAAAGACCGCCGTTAAGAATTATAAATGCAAAACGGGCGACGTTATCGAGATTATTATTCCCGAGCCTAAGGAGCTTGAAGTAAGCGCTGAGGATATTCCGCTCGATATAGTATACGAGGATAATGATTTAATCGTGGTGAATAAGCCCAAGGGAATGGTGGTACACCCCGCAAGCGGTAACTATTCCTCAACCCTCGTCAACGCGCTGCTTCACCACTGCGGCGACAGCCTTTCGGGCATTAACGGCGTTATAAGACCGGGTATCGTCCACAGGATTGATAAGAATACCTCGGGGCTTCTCGTCGTCGCAAAAAACGATTTAGCCCACGTGGGACTCGCGGAGCAGATTAAAAACCATTCGTTTACGAGGGCGTACGAGGCGGTCGTTTACGGTAATATAAAAGAGGAAAACGGCACGGTAAATCAGCCGATTGGCAGAAGCCCTAAGGACAGAAAGAAAATGGCTGTCGTTCTCAAAAACTCAAAGAACGCCACCACGCATTACGAGGTAATTAAGCGCTATAACGGCTTTACGCATATACGCTGCACGCTTGAAACGGGAAGAACTCACCAGATAAGAGTCCATATGGCGCATATAGGACACCCCGTAGCGGGCGACGACATTTACGGACCTAAGAAGGTAATCAGGGAGCTTAAGGGACAGTGCCTGCATGCAAAGCAGATAGGCTTCGTCCACCCGAGAACGGGGAAGTATATGGAGTTCGAGTCCGAGCTTCCCGAATATTTCACGGATTTTTTAAATAAAATTTCAGACTGAGGAGGGCTGTATATGCAGACCTTTGAAAACTGGCTTGTAGTTTCGGATATCGACGGAACGCTTAAGGACAAAAAACGCCGTATTCCCCAGAGGAATTACGACGCTATAAAGAGGTTTACGGAGCTCGGCGGAAACTTTACTCTCGCTTCGGGCAGACTTCAGTCAAGCCTCGGGAGAAACTACCACAGGATTACCCCTAATCAGCCCGCGATAGTATTGAACGGCGCAGGTCTTTACGACTATAATCAGCAGAAAATGATATGGCGCAATACGATAGGCGAAAAGGGCAGGGAGTTCGTTAAGTACATCTCGCATGAATTTGACGATATTTTCAAGAGCGTGGATATAGGCGTTTACTTCGACGATTTTGTATACATAGTAAAAAGCGGACTGTACTCCAAGAGCACTATGTATTTTGACAAGGCGAAGCATACCTACGTTAAATCCGTTGACGATATTCCCGAGGACGGCTGGATGAAGGTTATCTTCTGGGCTAATCCTTTCGTTATGAATAAGCTGCTCAACAGGATAGTAACCATTGAAAATCCCGACGCAAACTTTATGCCCTCGTCCCTCGTAACGCTTGAAATGCTCCAGAAGGATACTCATAAGGGTGTGGGAATAATGAAGCTTGCGGATATGCTCGGAATAGAGAAAAGTCATGTTGCCGCTATCGGAGATTACTATAACGACTGGGATATGCTGAATACCGTCGGGCTTCCCGCCTGCGCGGGACAGGCACCCGGCGCAATCCACAGGATTTGCAAATTCGAGGCGTGCCACTGTAATAAGGGCTGTGTTGCGGATTTGCTCGAATACATTATGAGCGGCAAAGCCGACGAGGATATTATAAACGGAAAGATATAAAAAAGACGATGCGTCGCATCGTCTTTTTGTTTTATTTTTTGGATTTAACGCTGAGCTTCGTGCTCCAGGCTGAATAGTAGGTTACGCCGTTTCTTTCGGTGTAAACGCGTACCCTTACGTAGTATTTTTTCTTTGCGTAATACGCCTGAAGAGTAGTGGTATTAGCGCTTGCGGGAACGTCAACGGTTTTAACGTTGCTTGTGAAATTCTTTGAGGTGCTCCACATAACCTGGTAGCCCTTAACGTTGCCGTTTATCTTCTTCCATTTAACCTTGAGCTTTCTGCCCTTCTGGGCGGTGAGGCTCTTTAGTTTTGTAGGCGTGGGCGCTGTAAAGGTCTTGAGGGTATCGCTCTTTACGCCCCTCATTTCCTGATTGTTTTCGTCAAACTTAACCGCCTTTACGCAGTACTTGTAATCAGTATTTGCGTTAAGATTTTTAACGGTGTACGTTGCACCCTTGCCCGCCGTAGCTATGTATACCCACGCCTTTTTAGCGTTGTCGTACTGGTATACGTAGTACTTGTCGGAGCTGCCCATCTTATCCCATTTCAGCTTGATTTTTTTATTTGTTCTGGATTCTGTAACAAGGTTGGTTATCTTATCCGGCGGGGTGACTACCTTTTTAACCTCCGAATAAGCTCCGTAATGCGTAACGCCGTCGATTACCTTATAGCCTCTTACGCTATAGGAATACGTTATTGCGGGATTAACGGTTGTGATTTTTGCAAAATTAGTTTCGGCGTCTAATCTTCTAATTACGTTATACTGACCGCTTGAGGTTACGTATGCAAGCTGATAGCCGTCCGCGTCGTCGGTTTTGTCCCAGTTAACCGTGAATTGATGGGTGTCCTTGTCGGTAAAGGTGATATTATGAACGGTCTTTGGAACTATGTTGAAATTCAGCGTTTTGTTAAGCGTTGCGGCGTACTTCCCGAGTCCCTTAACAACCGCCGTAGCTACGCCGTATTCAACGTTGTTACTGAAGGTTACGGTGTAATCCTTACCCTTTACAAAATCGGCGAAACCGTCGGAAACCTTTAATTCTGGCTCAACGGCGCTGCCCGTATATTCGCAATCGGGTATATCCTCAACCTCGGGCAGAGCGTAAAGGAAATTCGTGTCAACCGCTCCCGAAACGCCGCTTATTCTTCCGTCGGAGGAGTACTGCCAGTAATTGATTTTGCCCGTGTAATCGGTTTTCTTCGTGTAGTGAGCAAGCCAGATCTGGTATTTCTTTTCAAGCTGCTGATAATTCAGGTTATCATAGAAAAAGTATTTGCTTGCGTATATCATAGCGTCGTAGCCTGCGGCTTCAACGGTGCTGCAGAAGCCCTCCGCGATAGAGGTCATTATGCTCTTGCGCTTGCTCTTTGCCCAATTGGCATACGCCTTGTTAAGCCTTCCGCCGTCGTAAAATTCATAATCAAATACTACGGGGAGAGTAATTATGTCCTTATACGGCGCGATATATTCAAGCGTGTGCTTTGCCTCCTCCTTTGCCTCGGCTACCGTTATAGCCTGGGAGAAGAAGTATACGCCGATTTTAAGCCCCTGCGCCGACGCGCCCTTAATATAATTATCAAACTGCGGGTCTTTCCTCAGGTTGCCTGACTGCACGAATCGGTTGCCCGCGCGCAGAATAACAAAATCAACTCCAGCGGCTTTCATTTTAGCCCAGTTTACCGTTCCGTTATGGTACGAAATATCAACGCCCT
>FLNY01000233.1_pt1 | contig 10587 bp, 7 predicted proteins | sample 1140381 | NCBI WGS metagenome assembly FLNY01 (sample SAMEA3878172, study PRJEB12797) | bioreactor metagenome | biome: Moose rumen | place: Sweden | collected 2011-10
TTTTAACTTCTTGAATCATAAACCTATCGGACAAGTAAAGTACGCTTTATTCTAATTCAACCAACGGGTACTTGAGAATAAATTTACAAGAGTTTATAAATAATCCAATTATTTTAACTAAACTACACTCCCTAAACTAAAAATATATGCCTTCTGGTACAGAGATATTCGTAAACGAGCTAAATGTGCAGGTCGAAAGAAAATCAATCAAGCACATCCATCTGGCGGTGTATCCTCCTGATGGACACGTGCATGTTTCTGCACCTCAGGAAGCTACCGACAACCAATTACGTCTATATCTACTTTCAAAGTGGGTGTGGATATGTGAGCAGCGCGACAAGGTTACTTCATACGAGACACAGCCAGAAAGAGAATTTGTAAGTGGAGAGACGCACTACTATTTCGGGGACAAGTATAGATTCAAACTGGTTGTTCAGCATGATGAGATCCAGAACGTTCGCATAGACTCGGATTATATCGTAGTCACCTGCCGAAAAAGAGGAAACGCTCCCGAATTGCTAAGAGAGTGGTACCGTAGCGAGTTAAAGGAACGACTTAACAGGTTGGTCGAGCGATGGAAAGAAAAGATAGGAGTAGAACCTACACAGTGGGAAGTGAGAGAGATGCCACGACGTTGGGGTAGCGCATCAAAGACAACAGGCAAAATACTCTTCAATCTGGAATTGGCAAAGAAATCAATAGATTGCATAGAGTACGTCGTTGTGCACGAACTGATTCATCTCGTAGAGAGAAACCATACGCCAAGATTTTTCCGTATCCTTGCTACACACTTGCCAGACTGGGAAGAGAGGAAAAACCGATTAAACAACTTGTAATTGCGAAAGTACATGAGCAACTATACTGAACAGCTGGAGAGAGAATACCAAAACCAGATAGTCGAGATATTCAGAAATGAATTAGGATATAGATACTTAGGGAAGTTGCAATATGAACAGGGTGCGAAGTCAACCCCAAACGGATATGTGAATAAACCTATCCGTGAGGAGGATGTACGTTCGTTCCTCTCACGTAAAGGAAGCGATAATACACCCATGATGGTGGATGAGGCTATAAGGCAACTAAAGGACTTGGCACGTCTCGGAAGTAACAGACCTGGAGACCTTGTCACCACCAACAGCAAGTTGTATGATGCGCTAACGACAAACGTCAAGGCAAAACCAGAGAAAGGACAGAACGAGCGGGACGTATGTTTCTTTGACTTTCAACACCTAGAACAAAACGATTTCGCGATTGCTGAAGAGGTGAGCTACATCTGTGGTCTGACCAACAAAAATTCACGTCCCGACATTGTGGTCTATGTCAACGGCATAGCATTGGCTGTCATCGAGCTGAAACGCAGCATCGTATCTCTTGACGAAGGCATAAAACAGAATCTTTCCAACGAGAAAGACCTAATCCCATCATTCTTCACCACGACTCAGTTTACAGTCGCAGCCAGTGATAAGAACGGTTTTGAATATGGTACAATAGGCACGCCCCGCAAATTCTGGTGCCCTTGGAAAAAGGACGGTTCAACGGTTAACAACGAAACCGACGAAGTCAAGAATGTAGACAATCCTCCACTTGAAGACAAGGCCGCTTTTCGTTCCTTCTTCAACAAAGACACATTCATGCACTTGGTGCGCTATGGCGTAATTGATGATGGTGGCACAAAGAAAGTGATGCGTCCGCATCAGTATTACGCACTACGAGCTGCAATGCCACGTCTGAAGGCGAAAGCAGATGGCGTTATCTGGCACTCGCAAGGTAGCGGCAAGAGCCTCACCATGGTATGGCTTGCCAAATACATACACTCCAACTTCGAGGATCCGCGTGTCCTTGTCATAACAGACAGAACAGAACTCGACAGCCAAATACAAAACGCCTTTCTTCGCTCGAATGAAGATGCCATCAAAGCGTCAAGTTCAGACGACCTTCTCGATCTTCTTGCTGGAGGAGAGCAATGGCTCATCTGCTCGCTTATCCATAAGTTCGGGAAGCATATAGACCCCGAGACAGGCAAGGAGGTAGTGGGCGATGACAATGCACCCATCCCCTTGGAGAAGTATCTTGACGAGCTAAAGAAGATAGTAGCGAAGAAATATCCCAATGGCTTCAAGGCAAAAGGGACAAATAAGTTCGTATTTGTGGACGAATGCCACAGGACTCAGGGTGGCCGCCTGCACGAGGCTATGCGCCTAATCATGGGAGACGATGTGATGTTCATCGGCTTTACAGGCACACCATTGCTCAAGGAACAGAAGAAAAGAGGTGGCTTTGCCGAATACAAAAAGGCCAAAAACACTTCTGAAATTCGTTTCGGCGCATTCATCCATACCTACCTACACAAGGAGGCAGTCGCCGATAAGGTGATACTGGATCTTCAGTACGAGGGACGCAATGTCGAGCAGGAGATACGTTCAAAGGACAAACTTGACGAGAAACTTAACCAACTACTTGCAGAGACCAGCGAAGAGAATCAGCAGCTGATAAAAGACCGTTGGGCTACTTTAGAGAAAGTGTACTCCTCTTCGGAGCGCATCGAACGCATTGGTTATAGCATACTTGATGACTTGAGCCGTTATTCTTTCAATCAGGACTGGTGCAATGCTATGCTTGTGGCGGGCAACATATACAGTGCCTACAAGTATTACGAGTTCTTCCAATACAAGTGCGAGAACCATGGGTTGAGAGGTCGGTGTGCCGTCGTCACGAGCTATCAACCGAACGAATCGGACTTGCGTAAGGTCGACGACGGGAATGCCGAAACAATCGCCGAGAGCAAGTACAAGTATGAGATGGCAAAGAAGTCGTTCGAGGAGGCAGGAGAGACTGATGCAGACAGATATGAAGAGTGGGCTAAGAAGAAATTCAAAGAGCAGCCCTCGCAGATGAAACTGCTCATCGTCGTTGATAAGCTCCTTACGGGCTTTGACGCTCCGAGTGCCACGCACCTCTACATCGATAGGGACATGCGCGACCACAACCTATTCCAAGCCATCTGCCGTGTGAACCGTCTGGGCGAGGATCTAAAGAAGGACAAGAGCGATCCTAACAGTGAGACAATATTCTCGCACAAAGAGTATGGTCTGATTGTGGACTTCAAGATCCTGTTTGACAACATCCAGAATGCCATTGACAAATTCAACAAAGGTGCTTTTGACGGATACGATCCTTCGGACATCGGAGGCATACTTGAAGATGCTCTGACGAAAGGTAAAAGCAGGCTCGAACGTTCACTGAAGGCATATAGAGCCTTGGTGGCAGATTGGCAACGTCAGGGACTTACCGACAACGATAAATTGGCCGAATACTACAAAGAGCCAGAACAGAAAATGTTCCGTATTACAGTTTACAAGATTCTTGACCAGTTCGTCACGTCGTACCACAACATAGCGGACAACATCATCAAGGCAGGTTATACACAAGACGAGGCATCGGAGATTCATCGCATGGCAGGCGACGCGGCGTGCACTCGCAAACGTATAGCTCAAGCGTCTGGCGACGATGTGGACCTGAAGGCCTTCGATCCTCAGATGCGCAACCTGCTTGACCAATATATCCGTGCGGAGGATGCAGAGACCGTCATTCCAGCAACGGCAGACTTCTCGTTCCTCGACCTTCTGACCAAGAACAGCGACACAGAAGAGACCGCCCAAAAGGCAGAGAAAGAGGCCAAGAGCAAGAAAGGTGCGGCCGAGAAAATTGAAGCCAAGGTGCGACAGGTCATCAACGACTGGAACGCAAGAGACAAGAGCGAAGGGATGCGCTTCAGTGAGCAGCTAAAAGCGATCATAGAGAGTGCGCAAAAACAGATCATTGACGACGCGAAACGTATACGTGAACTTATTGAGCTGCTGAAGGAGATGAATGGGAAAGACGGTGACAAATATCCAGACAGCATAGTCACGGCATTTGCTCGGGCTCTGTTCAACAATGCCAGTTCGTGGTGCAACGTGACGGGAGAAAGTGAACTTGTGGCTCTGATAGCTGACTTAGAAGAGTTCTTTAGGGAGAACGTCGGAGCAGACTGGAAAGACATGAGTCGAATAGACGGAAAGAAGTGCCTCAAGAACCTCACCCGCAAACTGACAGGCGAGGCGAACGATGAGCAAATAGTAGAACTACACCGCATTGCGGCAAACAACTTATAAAAAGCAATATGGCGATAAAGAAATCTCAGATATACAGCATGCTGTGGGAGGCATGTAACAAACTACGCGGGTCGATGGACGCAAGTCAGTATAAGGACTATGTGCTCATCATCCTATTCGTGAAATACCTATCAGATAAAAAGAAACAGAACGACAGGGTCTTTGAGATACCTGAGGGTTCGTCTTTTGACGACCTGATAAAAATCAAGACCGACGAGCATATTGGCGAAAAGATAAACAAGGCTCTCGAAGCATTGCGCGAGGCGAATAGTTGGATTATAGGAAAACTAGCCTTGCCCAATTTCAACGACGAGAACAAACTTGGCAAGGGGAAGGACATGGTGAAAGCTCTTGGTGGGCTGATAGGCGTATTCCAGAACGACAACATCGATTTTAGCAAGAATCGCGCTGCTGGCGATGACATCTTGGGCGACGCCTACGAATACCTCATGAAGAACTTTGCGGCGGAGAGCGGCAAGAGCAAGGGACAGTTCTATACCCCAGCCGAGGTGAGTCGCACCATGGCCCAACTGCTCTGCATGAACGAGTTCACTTCAAAGAGCACCACCATCTATGACCCTACGTGTGGTTCAGGATCTCTGCTACTCAGAGCCATGAATGAGACGCAGAGAGGCCAAGCATCACTCCGAGGGCAGGAGAAAGACAACACAACGGCTTCCCTTGCTATACTCAACATGCTGCTTCATGGAGTCGACGATGCCGAGATACAAGGCAACTACGACACCCTCACGCAACCGCAATTCGTGCAGGCAGGGACACTGGAGACGTTCGACATCTGCGTAGCTAATCCACCATTCTCCCAGACGATGACAGGTGCTGCCGACGATATGTATCACCGTTGGAAAGTCGAAGCTGTGCCTCCTGCCAAGAATGCCGACTATGCATTTCTCTTGCACTTGATTGCAAGCATGAAAATAGATACAGGGCGCGGAGCATGCATCTTGCCGCACGGCGTATTGTTTCGCGGCAATGTGGAGGGTGTTATAAGAAAACAAGTGATTGATAGCGGTGTCATTGAGGGCATTGTGGGCTTGCCTTCCAACGTATTCTACGGCACGCCGATACCAGCTTGCATCATAATGCTCAACAACAAGAACAGACGAGACCGCAAAGGCATCTTTTTCATCGACGCCAAGGACGGATACGTGAAAGACGGGAACAAGAACCGTCTGCGTGAGCAGGACATTAGGCGCATTACCGACGCATGGCTAGACCGAGACAACACTCCCGAGATTCCTCACTTTGCACGTTTCGTCAGCATGGACGAGATAAAGCAGAACGGCTACAACCTCAATATTCCACGCTACGTGACGTCTCGTGATACCGAGATACAGCAAGATATAGAGTGCCACTTGAAAGGCGGACTGCCTGTGCACGACATCGACGAACAACTATCCGACATTTGGTACAATATCCCAAGTCTCAAAGACGACCTTTTCTGCCACACCAATAGTGGATATTCGCTCCGCTGCACCGCCGAGGATATTGGCAGCACCGTAGCCAACAACGCTGATTTCAAAAAGCAAAAGAGCAACTTTGCCAATAATGTTGACGCATGGCTGCAGTCGGTTAGCCCTATGCTCTACTCTTTCGACAAGCAAAGCAAGGTGGAGGAGACAATAAAGGTGAAGGAGACAATAGCAAAGTTGGGCGACAGTGTGTTCAAATTTTTCACTCCATATGCCAAAGACATTGCCGATGCCTACAACATCTACGACATCTGCATGAACTATTCCAACGACACCATGCAAGACGACCTCTACATGATTTCGGCCGACGGCTACCTGCCAGAGCTCCATCCGTTGGCTAAGAGACCCGCCAAGCCCGACGACTATGAGTGCGACCTTTTGCCTGTAAGCATCGTGATAGACACCTTCTTTGCCAAAGAAAAATCTGAAATCGACCTTTTGCAGAGCAATCTGGAACAAAAACAAGCCGAGGCACAGGAGATGGAAGAACGCGACGAACTCAGCGAAGATTATTTTAGCAAAGGCCTGACTGAAGCATCTGTAAAGGCTGCTATAAGCAAGCAAGAGGACAAAAAGAATCTTAACAAACTCGACGACAGCATTGTTTCGGTATGGAAAGAATACTATCAGATTCTGCTCTACATCAAAAAGCAAAAGGCAACGCTCAAAGAAAAGAACCAGAAGTTGGTGGTGTCCATGATTGAAAAATACAACTACCTGAAGCAGAACCCAAAGGAAACCCAATCGCTGGTAATAGAAAAAAAATGGTTTGCAACCCTCAGAGCGCAGACCATGAGCGAACTAAACCGTGTGGAGCAAAGCATCGTAGGAAGTGTGGATGCTCTTCAAACTCGTTATGCTCGCACACTCTCACAGATTAACAAGAACGTAACAGACCTTGAAGCCAAAGTAATGTCTCACCTCAACGAAATGGGATTCACGCTATAGATATGCAAAACGAAAGTCAGAACATAGAATACAAGGAGTCGTGGCGCGACGAATACCTGAAATGGATATGCGGTTTCGCCAATGCTCAGGGCGGTCGCATCTACATCGGTGTGAACGACCAGAAAGAGGTGATAGGCGTGCCCGATGCCAAGAAACTGATGGAGGACATCCCTAACAAGATTGTCAACTATTTGGGCATCGTGGCGGACGTGAATCTGCTCACTGAAGAAGGCAAGGAATACATCGAGATTATCGTATCGCCGAGCAACGTGCCCATTGCCTACAGGGGAACATACCACTACCGTAGCGGTTCTACAAAGCAGGAACTGAAAGGGCTTGCGCTTCAGCAGTTCATCATGGACAAGATGGGGCACTCTTGGGACGACATTCCCGTCTATGGGGCAACCATTGACGATATTGACCGTAATGCCATCGACTTTTTCCTGCGTTGCAGCATCAGGGCTGGGCGTATGAATGCGGAAGAAACAGATGCTTCGACCGAGGACGTGTTGCGCAATCTCAACTTGTACACCAAGGAGGGCGAACTGAAGAATGCTGCAATTCTGCTCTTCGGCAAACACGTTGGGCAGTTCTTTCCTGCTGCCACATTCAAGATCGGACGATTTCATACCGACGAGAGCGACCTGATTGCTCAGGATGTGATAGAGGGCAACATCATACAGATGGCAAGCCGTGTGGTCGAGGTGCTTCGCACTAAATACCTGCTTTCGCCTATCCATTATGAGGGAATGCAGCGTGTGGAGCAACTAGAGATTCCCGAACAGGCTCTGCGCGAGTTGATATACAATGCTATTTCGCACAAGGATTATACTGGTCCATCTATTCAAATGCGCGTTTGCGACCGCAGTGTGGAGCTGTGGAACTATGGCTTGCTGCCAAAGGAACTGACGCCTGCCGACCTGATGCGCAAACATCCCTCTTACCCTCGAAATAACAACATCGCCAACGTATTTTTCAAGTCTGGCTTTGTGGAGTCGTGGGGACGTGGTTTTAAGAAGATAGCCGAGGAATTTGAGCGTGCAAACCTACCACTGCCAACCATAGAAGAGAATGGTGGCGGCGTGATGGCAACTATCCAGCGTAAGACGGTTCAAGACAATGGCGGTGTAAGTGGCGGTGTAAGTGGCGGTGTAAATGGCGGTGATGGCGGAAACATGTCGGAAACAAATGTCGGAAACTTGTCGGAAGTGAAACTCACTGAACGTCAACAATTTATAATTTCTGCAATAAAGTCGAATCCATACGTAAAAGTCAAGCAAATGTCGGAAATATTAGCGATACCTCGACGTACCGTTGAGCGTGATTTGGCGGTGATGCAGAAGGCTGAAATAATCCGACATGAAGGTAGCGACAAAGCTGGCATTTGGATTGTACTTGAAAAGGCTAAGTGACATGAAAGAGACAAGATTCAAAGATACTGAAATTGGTAGGATTCCTGAGGATTGGACACCCGAATACAAAAAAATCGACAAAGAAAATGCTCCGCTCGCTCAACGAAATGGGGTTCACACTGTAATATTTTTGCTATGAATCAGAAAGACAAATCGAAAAATAAAATTTCTCCGACAGTGTCGGAGAAATCTGTTGAATACCAACAGCTCATCGACAATGTCGGTATGCTGCTGCATGATGCACGCCAACGTGTAGCCACTGCCATAAACACCGAACTGGTGGTTACCTATTGGCACATTGGTCGTTATATAGTGGAATACGAGCAGAAAGGTAACGAACGTGCCGAATACGGAAGCAACCTACTCAACAGATTGTCTGAAGACCTTACCGAGCGTTATGGTAGCGGTTTTGGCAGAAGTAATGTATTTTATATCAGAAAGTTGTATATGGAGTATCCAAAAGTTCAGACACTGTCCGAACTTTCTTGGAGTCATTATATCGAACTGCTGAAAATTGATGACAAACAAGAACGCGCTTTCTATGAGCAGGAATGTGCGGCTGAACATTGGGGTATACGCGAACTGAAACGGCAGAAAGACAGTATGTTGTTTCAAAGACTTGCGCTAAGCAGAGAGAAGCAAGACGTGATGAAATTGGCACGAGAGGGAAATATAATAGAAAGACCAGAAGATTTACTAAAAGATCCCTACATATTTGAATTTACTGGACTGCCAGAAAGACAAGTTTACAAAGAAAACGACCTTGAAAACGCCCTTGTAAACAATCTCAGCATGTTCCTTTTGGAACTGGGCAAGGGTTTCGCTTTTATCAAGCAACAATACCGTTTCAGCATCGCCGGACGGCATTATTACGTCGATTTGGTGTTTTATAATGTGATTCTCAAATGCTATTGCCTCATCGACCTCAAACGGGGCGAGGTGCAGCACGAAGACATCGGGCAAATGAATTTCTACCTCAACTATTTCAAAGAGGAAGTCTGTGCCGACGACGACAACCCACCAGTAGGCATCGTACTCGGTGCTGAAGCCGACCGAATCACCATGAAATACGCCACAGCAGGATTAGAAAACAATGTTTTCATCAGCCGCTATCAACTTTATCTTCCAAAACGCGAGCAGATTGAAGCAGAACTCCGACACTTGCTCGACAAGCAAAATAATGAACATGACGTTTAATACAAGAACAGCTCACAGTTGCTTTTGCTAAACATAGGTCATCAAACCATAAAAAGTAGATAAGTAAAAATGATAGAAACTAAATTCAAAGATACTGAAGTCGGAAGGATTCCTGAGGATTGGGAAGTGAAAAGTATTGGCTCACTAACAGATAATTGTTCTTATGGAGTTGGTGCTGAAGCTTGTCTATATCGTGGTGGCATAAAATATATACGAATCACTGATATTGATGATGAAACCCACCGTTATATGCCTTCTCCAGCAACATCGCCTTCATTTTATCAAGAAAAACATATTGTTCAAGAAAATGATTTACTCGTTGCACGAACAGGTGCAAGTGTTGGCAAATCATATCTTTACGACAAAAATGATGGAATGCTTGTTTATGCTGGATTTCTTATGAAGTTGAATGTAATAAATGCCAACCCTAAATATGTTTTTTATAATACATTGACAAAAGCATATATGAATTGGGTTATTAGGGAATCGGCAAGAACTGTACAACCAGGATTGAATCTTCAACAGATGAAATCGTATTCCATCCCTCTCCCTCCCCTCTCTGAGCAAACCCGCATTGCCACGGTTCTTTCCAATATCGATGCCCTAATCTCAGAATTGGGCAGACTGATAGAGAAAAAGCGTGCCATCAAGCAAGGTGCCATGCAGCAACTCCTTACAGGCAAGAAACGACTAAAAGGATTCTCAGAGCCGTGGGTGGAAAAGAAGTTGGGCGAGATATGTGAGTTCCAAAACGGCTATACACCATCAAAGGCTGTTAATAGTTTTTGGGAGAGTGGTACAATTCCTTGGTTCAGGATGGAGGATATACGTACAAATGGCAGAATACTCTCTGATGCTATTCAGCACATTACAGAAGAGGCAGTAAAAGGAAATCTTTTCCCTGCTAATAGTATTATTATGTCTACGACTGCCACTATTGGGGAGCATGCGCTCCTAATTGTTGATTCGCTTGCGAATCAAGGATTTACGAATTTAACAATTCGTAAATCGTTGACGCAAGCGGTAGATGTTATGTGGTTCTATCATTATTGTTTTATACTTGGCGAATGGTGTAGAATGAATATTAATGAGGGGGGGCTTGCTGCTGTGAATAAGGAAGACTTCTCAAAGGTAATGATACCGATACCATCATTGAAAGAACAGTCCGCTATCGCTTCAGTCCTTTCTTCAATGGACAACGAAATTTCGGCCCTCGAAGCCAAGAAAGCGAAGTACGAGCAGATAAAGCAAGGAATGATGCAGCAGTTGCTCACGGGGAAGATAAGGCTGGTGGATTAGAAGAAAAAGCAGAATTCAAGTTAATAATGCAACGTTTTCGAATTCGAAATTAGTCATTTCTTTGAACACTTCCAAAGGCGTTTTAAA
>FLNY01003208.1_pt1 | contig 10558 bp, 7 predicted proteins | sample 1140381 | NCBI WGS metagenome assembly FLNY01 (sample SAMEA3878172, study PRJEB12797) | bioreactor metagenome | biome: Moose rumen | place: Sweden | collected 2011-10
CTTGTATGTGGTTTCTGTACGTCAGGCCAGATGTTTGCCGCCAGCTTCTTTCAGATTCCGCCTCGCGACGGACACCCTTGCTCTTGGCTATGTGATTCCCGCTATTAGGGCTCACTCGGGACTTGCACCCGTTAGACAATGCTCATGCCGAGCATACCAAAAAAAGCGGCACTTTGCTAAACAAAGTACCGCTTTGTTGGTAAAGAAGTGCCACTTTGACATAAGAGAAGTGCCCCTTCGTCATCGGTGAAGTGCCCCTTCGTCATCAGTGAAGTGCCCCCCCTTGTTTATCGGTTATGTATACAAGTAACGCTTGATGCTTTTCTTCGGGGTCTTCTGGAATTCATCGTCGTGAATGACAATTTCGGAAATCTTCTCATAGGCGGGTAATTGCTGATTGAGGCCAGTGAGATTCTGGTTCATGACATCCTGAAGATCATCGCGGCTGAAGTTCATGCTCTTGGCTTCATCGAAGTCAGGATGAACAAGGGCGACGAGCTTTGTGTCGCGCTGAACGACAATGCTCTCGAGAACCATTGTCATGGAGTTGAGCTTATCCTCGATTTCTTCAGGATAGATATTTTGTCCATTAGGACCAAGAAGCATATTCTTAGATCGTCCGTTAATGAAGACATTACCCTCACGGTCCATAGTTCCGAGATCACCGGTGTGATACCAGCCGTCGCAATCGATAGTCTCGCGTGTAGCCTCGTCGTTTTTGTAGTAGCCAAGCATAACGTTGAGACCTCTTGTCAGAATCTCTCCCGGGATGTTCTGCGGGTCGGGCGAGTCAATACGCACCTGCATGTTCTTTGCGGCGCGCCCGCATGAGCCTGGCACGAACTCGCGCCAATCAGCATAGCAAATGATGGGGGCGCACTCAGTGGCACCATAACCGACCGTGTAGGGGAAGTTAATGCGGTAGAGGAACTGCTCAACCTCCTGATTAAATGCGGCTCCACCGACTATGATTTCAAAGAAGTTCCCGCCAAAGGCCTTGACCACCTCCTTGCAAATCATCTCGCGAATGCGCTGTGAGATGACGGGCATCTGGAGCAGCAGGCGCATACGATTGTTCTGAATTTTGGGGAACACTCGCTTGCGGATAATCTTCTCGATAACCAGCGGAACAGCAATGATAATGCGGGGTTTCACCTCAGCAAAGGCCTGGGCGATGATGGCGGGCGAGGGGATGCGGTTGAGATAGAACACATGACAGCCGCAAAGGAATTCGAAAATAAACTCGAAGGCCATTCCATACATGTGAGCCATGGGAAGAATGGAGATGACATTGTCGCCAGGCTTCAGCTCGTTGCCCATGGCGGAGCACGCGAAATCATAGTTTGACCAAATGGCACGATAGGGAATCATAACGCCCTTGGAAAAGCCTGTCGTGCCGCTTGTGTAGTTAATGAGAGCCAGTTCGTCAGGCGACTGCTCACGATAGTAACTGACGTGCTCTTTGCGGAAATACTTGGGAAATTTCTTACCGTAGAGTTCGTTAAGGTGCTCGCGGGCATAAGTTAGTTTGTCTGTGCGCGAGACGATGAGCGAAAAGTCGGTGGAGCGGATGATGCCCTCCAGTCCTGGCATCTGCTGCGGGTCGATACTGCCGGACACGTGGTCACCGGCAAAGAGAAGACGGGCATCAGAGTGGTTGACAATGTTGTGAATCTGGTCGGGCATGAACTCATGCAGAATAGGTACAGCGATAGCACCATAGGTAAGCGTGGCCAGGAAGGCGACGGCCCACTGGCTGGAATTACGCCCGCAGAGGGCTATCTTGTCGCCGCGCTGGATGCCAGAGTTCTCAAACAGGATATGTACTTTCTCAATCTTGCGGGCCACGTCGTGGTATTGCAAGGTCTGTCCCTTATAGTCGGTCAGAGCATCCATGTCCCAATGGGCTATGATGCTCTTTTCGATGAGCTCGTTGAAGCTTGGTATTTCTTTCATTCTTTCGGTTTATACTTGGTAAAGATAACGTTTAATACTTTTCTTTGGTGTCTTCTGGAATTCCTCGCTAACCAGGTCGATATGCGTAATGCGGCTGTAAGCTGGTAGCTGCTGGTTAAGATTCTCACGGTTTTGCTCCATCACTGCATCGACTGACTCGCGATCGAGTCCAAGTGCTTCGTCCTGATCAGGATAGACGAGGGCGACGAGTTTCTCATCCTGTTGGATGACGAGGCTCTCACCCACAAGAGGCATGGAGTTCAGCTGGTCCTCGATTTCCTCGGGATAGATGTTCTGCCCACTGGAACCGAGGAGCATGTTCTTGATGCGCCCACGGATGTATATATTGCCCGCAGCGTCCATTGTGCCGAGGTCGCCCGTGTGATACCAGCCCTCAGAATCGAGCGCCTCACGCGTGGCTTCCTCATTTTTATAATAGCCGAGCATGACATTGGTGCCGCGGGTGAGAATTTCACCAGGAAGGTCCTCGGGATTGGAGGAGTTAATGCGAACTTCCATGTTGTCGATGGCACGGCCACATGAACTTGATGCAAAGTCGTGCCAGTCGCTATAGCTGATGAGCGGGGCGCATTCGGTGGCACCATAGCCGACGGTGAGGGGAAAACCTATAGAAAGCAGGAACTGCTCAACCTCCTTAGAGAGGGCAGCACCACCAACAATGATCTCGTAAGCACGACCGCCAAAGGCTGAAAAAACCTGATCGCAGATTTTCTCCTTCACAACCTTCGACACAACGGGCATAGCCAGCAACAGACGCATGCGGTTAGTCTGCAGCACAGGGAACACCTTCTTTCGGATAATCTTCTCGATAATCATGGGCACAGCGATGACCAGTGCGGGGCGGACTTCTGTGAAAGCTCGAGCAATAAGAGTGGGTGAAGGCAGACGGTTGAGGAAAAAAATGTGGCAACCGTTGCAGAAGGAGAAAATAAATTCGAAAGCCAATCCGTACATGTGGGCCATTGGCAGGATGCTGAGCATCGAATCACCTGCATGGACATGCTCGCCAAGACGGCGAAGGGCAAAGTCGAGATTGCCCAACAAGGCGCGGTATGGCAGCAATACGCCCTTTGAGAAACCAGTTGTGCCGCTGGTGTAGTTGATAAGCGCCAGTTCCTCAGGCTGGTCGGCATGATAGCTGACGTCCTCGCGTGTAAAATCTTTAGGATAGCGGTTGCCAAACATCTGGTTGAGATGTTCACGGGCAAAGGTAAACGTCTCTGAGCGCGAAAGCATGATAGAGAAGTCAGGCAGGTTTATGATGGCCTCGAGCTGAGGCATCATCTCAGGCGTGATTTCCTTGGCCACGTAGTCACCTACAAACAAAATTCTCGACTCAGAATGATTGACAATATTGTGGATTTGCTCAGCGTTGAACTCATGCAGTATAGGCACGACCACTGCCCCATAAGTGAGCGTGGCTACGAATGTGACCGCCCAGTTAGCCGAGTTGCGCCCGCAAATGGCAATCTTGTCGCCCTTTTTGATACCGCAGTTCTCAAAAAGGATGTGAAGTTTAACGATGAGTGTAGCGACATCGTGGTACTGATAAGTCTGCCCCTGATAGTCGGTCAGGGCGTCATTATCCCAGTTCTTGACGATGGTCTCTTTAATATATTGGTTAAAGCTTGAGCCTTGATTCATTGCACAATGATGAAATTTCTGTGCAAAGATACATTGTTTTTTGCACATTTGCAAACTTTTCGTGCAATATTTTAATCAAAAGGTACAAATTTGGGGGAATTAGAGCATTTTCTTCTACTCATAGCGCATAGAACGAGCTGGATGGATGCGCGAAACGAGGTAACTGGGTGCGATGAGTACGAAGACGCAGATGATGAGCGTAGCCAAATTGAGCAGCAGAATGAGCGGTATGTTAACTTCCATGGGGGCCTCGCTGACGTAATAAGTCTGCGGATCAAGCTTGATTATACCTGTGAACTTTTGAAGCAAAACAATACCCACGCCAAGCAGATTACCAATGATGAGCCCACGACCGATAATGAAAGTGGCAAACCATAGGAACGTCCTGCGAATGGTTGTGTTTCTGGCACCGAGGGCCTTGAGTATACCAATCATCTGAGTACGCTCAAGAATAATGATGAGCAGGCCGCTGATCATTGTGAAGCCAGCTACAGCAACCATTAGAGCCAAAATGATCCAGACGTTGACGTCAAGTAAATCGAGCCAGGAGAATATTTGCGGATAGGCCTCGAGAATGTTCTGCGAAGCGAAGGTGTTGCCCTCTGAATCGAGGGTACGGCCAACCTGCCAAACGACGTTGAGGCTGGTATCATCAAGACGTGAGAAATCGTCGACGAGCAATTCTGCACCCGTGCATTCTTCACCACTCCAGCCATTGAGTCGCTGTGTAGCATAGAGGTCGGTCAGGCAGACAAGGTCGTCAAAGCGTTTCATGTTGGTGGCATAGATGCCCGTGACGGTAAAGCGACGTGTGCGCACGTCGTCGTCCCCGATAAAATAAGCAAACACACGGTCGCCCACCGTGAGGCGCAGTTTACGGGCCATTGTCTGCGAAATGAGCAGCGGATACTTTGTCGTGGAGTCGCAAAAAGCAGGCAACTGCCCCTCTATGAGGCATTGACTGAGGTAGGTCGTGTCGTATTCCTGAGCAATCCCTTTGAAGACAACACCGAGGAAGTCGTCGTCAGTTTTGAGGATGCCCTCAGCATTTGTGAAGCGCTGGGCATGCCTGACACCATCGATGCCGCTGAGTACCTGCATCATGCTGTCACCGATGCAGACTGGAAAGGAAGCTGCCGACGTGAACGACCCGATATTCTCAACTTGAATATGGCTACCGAAGCCTGCCACCTTATCTCGTATGGTATGCTTGAAACCCAGAACGACGCTGACGGTGACGATCATGACCGCCAGCCCCACAGCCACGCCGATGGTGGCAATGCGGATAGCCGGCCGACTGACCTTGCGCAGGTCGTCGTCCTCACCATAAATCTTGCGTGCTATGAACAGGGGAAAGTTCATCCTTCACTTATGAAACTTTTCCTGAATAAGCCTCGAGCGCCTTTTGCAGCACATTGAGCGCCTTGACAAGGTCGTTCTTTTTCAACACATAGGCAATACGCACCTGGTCACGTCCGGCACCGGGTGTGGTATAGAAGCCGGCAGCTGGAGCCATCATGACAGTCTGACCTTCATACTCGAACTCACTGAGGCACCAGCGGCAAAATATCTCTGCGTCATCGACTGGCAGTCGGGCAACAGTGTAGAATGCTCCCATAGGAATGGGAGAATAGACGCCGGGGATGCGGTTGAGCCCGTCAATAAGACATTTGCGCCGCTCCACATATTCGTCGTAGACGTCACGCATGTATTCATCACTAACATCGAGGGATGCCTCAGCCACAATCTGTCCGATTAATGGTGGTGACAGGCGTGCCTGACAGAACTTCATCACGGCAGCGCGCACCTCCTTGTTTTTCGTAATCAAGGCACCAATACGAATGCCGCATTCCGAATAGCGTTTCGAGACGGAGTCAATGAGGATGACGTTCTGCTCGATGCCCTCCAGATGACAAGCTGAGATATAGGGTGAGCCTGTATAGATGTACTCGCGGTAAACTTCGTCGGAAAACAGATACAGGTCGTATTTCTTCACCAAATCACGAATCTGGTTCATCTCGCGACGCGTATAGAGATAGCCCGTCGGGTTATTGGGGTTACAAATCATTATCGCACGGGTGCGTTCATTAATTAATTCCTCGAACTTCTCCACCTTGGGCAGCGAAAAGCCCTCTTCTATAGTGGTAGCAATGGTACGAATGCGCGCACCGGCCGAGATGGCAAACGCCATGTAGTTGGCATAGGCAGGCTCTGGCACAATAATCTCATCGCCGGGATTCAGACAACTGAGGAAGGCAAAAAGCACGGCTTCAGAGCCACCCGAGGTGATGATAATGTCGTCAGCCGTCACCTGAATGTTATAGCGGGCATAATAGTCGACCAGCTTCTCACGATAGCTTTGATAGCCCTGCGAGGGAGAATATTCCAAAATCTGGCGGTCGATGTGTTTCAGAGCATCGAGGGCCACCTGAGGAGTAGGCAGGTCAGGCTGACCGATGTTCAGGTGGTAGACCTTTGTGCCGCGCTTCTTGGCTGCGGCAGCTAGCGGTGCCAGCTTACGTATTGGCGACTCGGGCATTTCGAGCCCTCGAATGGAAATTTCCGGCATCTTTCTCTATTTAAGTCTTTTATTTGCGATTCAGCCTGCAAAGGTACAAAGAAAAATCGAAAACGACAAAAAAACTTAAATAAAAAGAGGGCATATCATTGTGACATGCCCTCTTTCAATTCTTAATCGTTAAATTCAGCGCTTGTTCAGGGCGAGATCAATCTCAACAGCAATCGACACCGTAGCACCTACCATGGGGTTGTTGCCGATGCCGAGGAAGCCCATCATCTCAACGTGAGCAGGCACTGAACTCGAACCAGCGAACTGGGCGTCGCTGTGCATGCGGCCCATTGTGTCAGTCATACCGTAGCTAGCAGGACCTGCAGCCATATTGTCGGGATGCAGTGTGCGACCTGTACCACCACCGCTGGCTACCGAGAAGTAAGGCTTGCCAGCAAGGGTACGCTCCTTCTTGTACGTACCTGCCACAGGATGCTGGAAACGAGTGGGGTTTGTCGAGTTACCAGTGATTGACACGTCGACATTCTCCTTCCAGAGGATGGCCACACCCTCACGGACATCGTCGGCACCATAGCACTTCACCTTGGCACGCGGACCGTCGCTGTAGGGAATTTCCTTCACCACCTTCACCTCGCCGGTGTAATAGTCGAACTGCGTCTGTACATACGTAAAGCCATTGATGCGACTGATAATCATAGCAGCATCCTTGCCAAGACCGTTCAGGATGACGCGCAGGGGCTTCTGGCGAACCTTGCTAGCCTTCTCGGCAATCTTTATGGCACCCTCAGCAGCAGCGAAAGACTCGTGGCCAGCCAGGAAGGCGAAGCACTCGGTATCCTCACGCAGAAGACGAGCTGCCAAGTTACCGTGACCAAGCCCCACCTTGCGGTCGTCAGCCACTGAACCTGGAATGCAGAACGACTGCAGACCGATACCGATAGCCTCAGCGGCCTCAGCGGCATTCTTCACACCGCGCTTAATAGCGATGGCAGCACCACAGACATAAGCCCACTTGGCATTCTCGAAGCAGATGCGTTGAGTGTCCTCACACATCTGGTAGGGGTCAACCCCTGCCTTATCGCAGATTTCGTTAGCCTCCTCGATGCTATTGATTCCGTTCTCTTTCAGAGCGGCCAACACTTGATTGATGCGACGCTCATAACTCTCAAATGATACTTTTCTAATCATATTTCGGTTCCTCCTTATTCCTTACGTGGATCAATAGCCTTAACAACTCCCTGCTCAGCTGTGGTTCGGCCGTATGAGCCTGTGAACTTCTTCACTGCCTCATTGGCGTCCATGCCGTCCTTAACAGCTTCCATCATCTTGCCCAAATGCACATACTCGTAACCGCAGACCTGATTATCTTTGTCGAGAAACTGCTTAGTAATATAACCTTCGGTCAATTCCAGATAGCGTGTGCCCTTAGCAACAGTACCATATAGCGTACCCGTCTGTGAACGCAGACCCTTGCCCAGATCTTCCAAACCGGCACCAATGACAAGGCCTCCCTCTGAGAATGCGCTCTGTGTACGACCGTAGACAATCTGAAGGAACAGTTCGCGCATAGCCGTGTTGATAGCGTCGCACACGAGGTCGGTGTTCAGAGCCTCAAGAATGGTTTTACCCGGCAAAATCTCGCTGGCCATAGCAGCCGAGTGGGTCATGCCTGTGCAACCGATGGTCTCAACGAGAGCTTCCTGGATGATGCCGTCCTTGACATTCAGCGACAGCTTGCAGGCGCCCTGCTGCGGGGCACACCAACCAATGCCGTGAGTGTAGCCCGAAATGTCCTTAATTTCTTTGGCCTGAATCCACTTTCCCTCTTCGGGAATAGGAGCGGGGCCGTGGTTGGGGCCTTTGGCCACAACGCACATGTTTTCTACTTCCTTTGAATAAATCATACTGTTTTGTTATAATATTTGTTTTGTTAAGAGTGAATGTCTCAGAAATACCAACCATTAGGCCGTTTCAATGTGCAAAGTTACAAATTATTTCCAAGATAATCTCTTTTCTTTATGATTTATTAAGTATAAAGCATTCTTAAGGATTCATCATCTCAATTTTGCAAATTAAAATGTCCGTTTATACATGATTCTCATATTTTCTTTGTAATTTTGCACGCATGGAAATAAAGTTATTCGCTAAAATAATCGCTCAGAACTTGCAGCTCGGACAGGCTGCCGTTGAGAACACACTCAACCTGATTGAGGAAGGGTGTACCATCCCGTTTATCGCCCGCTACCGCAAAGAACGCACCGGCGGACTCGACGAAGTGAAAATTGCCGCTATTGCCGACCAAAACGACCGACTAAAGGAAATCGGAAAACGCAAGGAGACGGTGGTGAAGACGATTATGGAACTAGGCAAGATGACCCCTGAACTGCAAAGGCGTATTGACGCCTGCTGGGATGCCACCGAACTGGAGGACATCTACTTGCCCTACAAACCGCGCAGACGCACACGTGCCCAGATTGCCCGTGAGCAGGGACTCGAACCACTGGCTCAGCTCATACTTCTCCAACGAGAGAATAATCCCGAGCATGCAGCAAAGCCTTTCATCGTCGGCGATGTTCCCGACGCTGACGCAGCTCTCCGCGGTGCTCAGGACATTATTGCCGAGACTATCAGTGAGGACGAGCGGTCACGCCAACAGCTTCGCGGCAGCTATAGACGCACTGCTATTATCAGTTCAAAAGTGGTTAAAGCCAAAACTGACACCAACGAGGCCGCAAAGTACAGCGACTATTTCGACTGGCACGAACCCTTGCGCCGCTGTTCGAGCCATCGCCTGCTGGCCATGCGGCGCGGCGAGGCCGAAGGCATTCTTCGCCTGAGCATCGACCCGATTGACGACGAGGAATGCATCGAGCGACTTCAGCGTCTGTGGGTCAGGAGCAACAATGCCTCCGGGCGGCTTGTTGCCGAGGCGGCTGAAGATGCCTACAAGCGACTACTGAAGCCATCTATTGAGACAGAGTTCACCAACCTCAGCAAGGAACAGGCCGACGACGAGGCCATTCGTGTCTTCGCCGAGAATCTCCGCCAGCTACTGCTTGGAGCCCCATTAGGACAGAAACGCATCATGGGCATCGACCCAGGCTTCCGCACCGGCTGCAAGGTTGTCTGTCTTGACGCACAAGGCAACCTGCTCCACCATGAAGCCATCTTCCCACATCCTCCCATCAACAAGCGCATGCAGGCCACCATTCACGTACAGCAAATGATAGGTCAATACAAGATTGAGGCTATCGCTATTGGCAATGGAACGGCCAGCCGCGAGACAAAGGCTTTCGTCGAGGATACGGTCAAGGGGGGCTCCCTACAGATATTTGTCGTCAGTGAAGACGGTGCTTCAGTCTATTCTGCCTCAAAAGTTGCGCGGGATGAATTTCCTAATGAAGATGTCACGGTACGCGGTGCTGTCAGCATCGGTCGTCGACTGATGGACCCATTGGCGGAATTGGTTAAAATCGACCCAAAGAGTATTGGTGTGGGACAATATCAGCACGACGTCGACCAGATAAAACTGAAGCATCAGCTCGACCAGACAGTTGAGAGTTGTGTCAATCTGGTGGGTGTCAACCTAAACACTGCGTCGAGCCATCTGTTGCAGTACGTCAGCGGACTCGGCCCTTCACTGGCAAAGAACATTGTTGACTACCGACGTGAGCACGGCGCCTTCACCAGTCGTTCTCAACTGAAGAAAGTTCCGCGACTTGGGCCTGCAGCCTTCCAGCAGTGCGCTGGTTTCCTTCGCATCGCAGATGCCAAGAATCCACTCGACAACAGTGCCGTACATCCAGAGAGTTACGACATTGTAGAACGAATGGCTAAAGATCAAAGATGCACAGTCAGAGACCTGATTGCTCAGAAAGATTTACGTGCGCGCGTAAATATAGAGAGGTACGTGACTGCGGAAGTGGGCATCCCTACACTGACAGACATCATGAAGGAGCTTGAAAAGCCCGGACGTGACCCTCGCGAGCAATTGGAAGAGTTTGAGTTCGACAGCCGTGTTCAGACCGTCGACGATCTTGAGGAGGGAATGATTCTGCCGGGCATCGTCACCAACATCACCAACTTTGGAGCCTTTGTCGACATCGGGGTGCATCAGGACGGTCTGGTACACATATCACAGATGGCTAACCGACGTATCGCCCACCCTACTGACGTCGTGAAACTGCATCAGCACATTGAAGTAAAAGTTATTGAAGTAGATTGCCGACGCAATCGCATCTCATTGTCAATGAAAATCTGACAAAGTGTACCCTCAAAGAATAAACTGTTCAACTTTCTCAAGTTCTTTCGAGCTGTAAGCTGTACGGATGGAAGCCGAACAAAGGACTGGATAAAATTATTTCAATGCCACTGAATACTATTTCACCGCCACTGAATACTATTTCA
>FLNY01001999.1_pt1 | contig 10552 bp, 8 predicted proteins | sample 1140381 | NCBI WGS metagenome assembly FLNY01 (sample SAMEA3878172, study PRJEB12797) | bioreactor metagenome | biome: Moose rumen | place: Sweden | collected 2011-10
TGAAGAGGAAGGAGGTGTTGACGGCTGGCCACCCCCGCGCAACGCGGATACCAGTGAGTTGTAGGTGGATGAAAAAGAAGAAGGGTAAGAGCACCTTAAAACATAAGTGTCAGAATGTGTTGAATTATTACAAGCTATAGCACCTCTGCTCTTCAGTATCAAAAAGAATTGACGTGTTTCCAAGTTCTGCATTGGTACGCTTTTCCCATCGAAAGCAAATCCGATTTTATCCGTAGCATCATCTATCTGATATGAGGTGTATGTGCTGTTGATGACAATGTTGTTTCCTTTTCTAACCTGTATGTTCCTGCTTGAGGGAGTGATGGAAACCGTGTAATTACCGCCACCGCTCTCACTCATGTTGTTGAACGTGAAGGTCTGAGCACAGAGGAACAAAGGTGCCAGAAATAAAGACAATAACAAGTATAACCTTTTCATAAACTAAATTTTTCCACAAATATAGTAAAAAAAACAAAGATTGAGTATGAAGAACCAAAAAAAATAAGTAATTTTGAAAATATAAAGAAAGAGGGTATGCCTTAAACAACCTCATCTAAGAACCAACAATAATCACAATTATAAAACCCGCAGTTATGAAAAAACAAATTATCTCCTTATTTGCCCTGCTGCTCAGTTTCAGCATGAGCTCACCGGCACAAAAGACTTATGCTCTAGTCATGGGAATTCAGAAATACGACAATCCTTCCTTCCACCAGAATCCGCTGAAAAACACTGCGAAGGATGCCAGGGATGTGAAGAAGGTATTATCGAAAAGCGGTTGCGAAGTATCCCTTCTGACAGGCAAATATGTAAACAAGGAGAACGTGAACTACAAACTGAGCCAGATGGTGTCTCTCGTGAACAACCGTCCAAATAAGGACAACATTATCATATTTTTCTCGGGTCACGGTGGAGATGGCATAATGTGCATGTGGGATGGCAAATATAGTTATATGGAGTTGTTCAATCGTCTGCGCAATGCCAAGGCTCGCAACATATTCATATTTCTCGACGCTTGTCTTTCAGGCTCTTGCGGTCAGATTATGACTCAGATGAGCGACATAAATCCTCGCATATCTGTCATTTCTGCCACGCGACCAGATGAAACATCTATAGACGACCCGTTTCAGGTGATTGTTCACGGATGGTATTCCCAAGGGCTTATAAAAGGCTTGAGAGGCATGGGCGACAAGAATGAAGATCGCAAAATAACATTGATGGAACTATACAGGTATCTCTACAACGACGTTACGTCCCGCTCCAATCATTATGAGGATATATCCATGGGAATGATAAGTTCCTTCCATCCTCAACTCTACGGTCCGATTTCGATGCATGAGAGCGTAGTGGTGGAATGGAAGAAGTGAAAATAAGGGTTGGTCTGAGAACTCACCATGTTCGTCAAAAAAAACTATGGGTTTCATCCAAAAGGGTCGAAAACATTTTGCAGACATGAAAAGTAGAACTAATTTTGCAATGTGAAACAATTAATAACCCTTTAAAAACAATATCTTTATGAGCACAAAGAAATTTCATGGCAAAGGCGACAAGTCGCATAAGTCCGATGACAAGAAGAAAGCATTGAATGTGGAATCGTTGGCATCAGCAGGCATAGGTGCCGGAGTGGGTGTCGCGGCATCAACCGTAGCCGGTAGTTTTGTCAAGGACAATTCAGAGACAGCGTTCAACGAAACCTCAGAAAAGGCAAACATCTTAGAAAAAGAATCACATGGCAACGATAATGACAACAATAATGTAAACACATCCAAAGAAATTCAGGAAGACAAAGCAGGTAAGGCCGACGAGCAATCCACACAAGAGGCAAATCCGGAGCCAAAGCCAGAGCCAAAGCCAGAGCCGGAGCCAAGCAACTTTGAAGGCGAACAAATATCAGAAGAAGAAATAATATCAGAGAGTTTGTTTGTACCGGTTGGCACATCCATCGTTGTCAACAACGATGGTGAACGCATTCTTGCAGTAGTGATGGAAGACAATGAAGGTAACAAATTCTATCTTGCCGACATCAATGGTGACGGCTATTTCAATGAAGCAATTGACGGAAGTGGCAATTTACTTGCCGACATGGATGATTTGCTTCCTACCAACCTCACCCTTGGCGACATAGAAAATCTGTACGACCCAGAAGGCGGATATGTAGGCAATGTAGCGGACATAGAGCCAATAGGCGAAGATCCAGAGACAGACATAGTGGTCACGACCAATGATTCTCCACATGAGAGCCAAGAAGAGCCAATGCCAATTGGCAGCAATGAAGCCACTCATATAGCCGAGTCTGCGGCAGAAGACTTATCCGATTCCGTGAGCGATGAAGAACTATACGCCCAGATTTTCGGTGATGAAACCTATGAGGACAGCAAGGTGTATGATGACGATACAGACACGGAAACGACATATGCAGAACCGATCGGCGAAGAATACTATTCCAGCGGTCATGACTATGCTGACGAACAAGTTGATGCTTCAGACACAGATGACATTCTCGCCTGCGATGACTCAAGTTCAACTATTGACGAGAGTTCCGACATGAGTGATTTCGGAGGCGAAATGGTGGATGAGACATAAAATGTTTTTCCTTCGCCTCACTTACTTTTATATACATCCAAAACAAAAAAAACATATATGGACAAACCAACATACGACATGTCGAAGACGAGTGACGCCCGCTTTCTGGGCAAAGCCGTTGCCACAAAGAAATCCGGCATCCATGCCGTGGGGAATCCGGCTTACAAGGATGAGGAAGCCTTCATCGTGTGTCCCACCTGCCGAAGATGGATTATCTTTAAAGGAGACGATATGGGAGTTCAGCGCATTGTATGCAAAAAATGCGACACAACTGTGCTATACAAATGTATTAGGAAAGATGTAGGCCGTGCACTTATTCAGGTAGAAAAAACATCATCTGACAACAGCCCAGAATCTGAGCAAGCACCAACAGCAGTCGAAAAGCCGAAACGCAAGACAGTCCGTTTCCGTGATTCAAGCCATAATCTCACAAACGGCAAGTTGGTATGGGGTTCCTTTCTCATGCGTAAGAACTACATGCTGAAGGTGGGAGAGAACTGGATTGGCAGACAAGACAGAGAGGATGCGAGCGACCTTATGCTCAAAGACGAATATATGAGTCGTCGGTCTGCATGTCTTGAAGTAAGCCAATGGAAGGATGACTACAGTTTTAAGTTCACTGTCCACAAAGCCTGCAATCCTGTTAAGGTGAACGGTCGCATTCTTGAAGAGGGTCAGAGCATATATCTCAATTTCAACGACTATATAGAGATGGGCCGCACAAGATTTTTCTTCAAGGAGGTAAATTAGTGATATTTTTAATCCTTAAATAGCGCGTCGTCTGAAAACAATGACAGCAAGATGCAACCAACAACACAGAACTATCATGAAAGTAAACATTCTCAAAGCATATTCATTTCACAATCAGGGTCATCGCGACTATCAAGAAGACAGTCGCCATCCCGATTCAGATGAGATTGACAATAGCCAAAGCTATTTCATGGTATGCGACGGCGTGGGTGGCAGTGCCCACGGTGAACTTGCAAGTCGTGGAGTTTGCCAGTCGTTTGCCAAACTAATGGCTAGACACCATTCTGACGATAGTTTCAGCAACAGCGACTTGTCGGAATTGCTAAGTTCAGCCTATCGCGACCTTGATTCCCTGAGCAAGAAAACAGATGGCGACATGGCCACCACCCTCACCTTCCTCTGTTTCCATAATGAAGGATGCACGATGGCACATATAGGCGATAGCCGCATCTACCAGTTCCGCAATGGCGAAAGCATCATTTACCGCTCCGACGACCACTCGCTCGTGAACATATTGGTTCATAGAGGCGTTATCAGTCCATCAGCTACCGAGGGGCATCCTCAGAGCCATGTCATCACTCGCTGCATGGAACCGTTCAATGAGAGCGCTGAGCGTGCCCAGGCAACAGTCATTCGCAGCAGCGACATTGAGGCAGGCGACATCTTCTTGCTCTGCTCCGACGGTGTGCTCGAAAACATAGACGACGACGGTCTTTGTGAGATTATCATATCTGGCAAGAGCCTGAAAGAGAAAGCGGAAGAATTGTCGGCCAAATGCATAGACAGTAGCGACAACAACACAGCCATCCTTGTTGAAGTAGAATCAGTGAACCTAAGCAAAGATGAGAGTATAGAAGAAGTGGATAGAAATGAGAAAGAAGAAAAAGAGGAACAATTGAATTCAAAATCGACAAGGCGCTTGCCCAGACAGAAGAGCGAGAGTTGCGAAGTAGAAGTCAACACTTCAAATCCGGGCTTCTTTGAGAAACTCAAAAATCTGTTTAAGAAATGAGTTCTTGGATTAAGAACGTTATAATTATTTAATTCCATCGACAATGACACAAACAAAGATAATATTCATATCATTATTTTTAATGATGCCAGCAGCATTTGCTCAGGACGTGAAGGACAACCCAGCCGACAGCCTATCAGCACCTTTAGACAGTACGACTCTGGCAGTCGATACCCTGTCAACCGAAGTCGACATCATATCACAGACCATAGCCCAAGCTGCTGCCGGCGATGCAAAAGCCCAGAACCAATTAGGTTATTGGTACTATACAGGCTACGACAGAATAGACAAGAACTACGACGAAGCATTCAAATGGTTCGTAAAATCAGCAGAACAAGGCTACAACATTGGACAGATGAACCTCGGCATCTGCTACCAACTTGGCAGAGGCGTTGCGGCCGACTCACTGGCATCATGCGTTCTATACAAGACCGCCCTGAAGGGCGGAGCCACCGAGGTTGTGAGGATGCACGACAAGCTTGCCCACGATAGCCAAAGCATTTTTTCAAGCCTTCTTCTTGCAGATATCTACCGCAACGGCGTAGGTGTGAGGCGTAGTTTGACAAAATCAGAGGAGTATATTCAGATGGCCGCCACTTATGGCCATGTGGAAAGCATGTTCAGCTGCGGACGATCCGACTATGCATCAAAGAACTATACAAGTGCCGCAGAATGGTTTCGCAAGGCGGCACTCCACGGACATCCAGCCAGCGAATATCTCTATGGTTCCATGCTCTTCAACGGCGAAGGTATAGCCAATGACCGAGTCACAGGCATGGTTTATTTGGAGAAGTCTGCAGAATCCGGCAATTATATGGCCAATGCCGACTTGGGCAGGATTTATCTTGAAGGCGACAGTGTGGCAAAAGACCCGTCAAGAGCCGTTGGTTACCTTAAGAAAGCCGCTTTTCGCCACAAGGCATCAGCCTTCCTACTCGGCAAATGCTACAAGGATGGCATCGGCGTGGAAAAAGACTTCTATCTGGCCGTTCAATGGATGTCGGAATCCCAAGACGATGGAAAAGCAAGCCGTGAGCTCATCTCCAACATGCTTGCAGACGATCATGAAGGCAACTTCACTAAATATCTACGCGGTCTTTACCGCTACTACATAGATGAGAACTATGATGCCGCATATGATTATTTCACGAAAGTGGACAATTATGGGGAAGCAGAGGGCGCCACAATGTCGGCATTGTGTATGTCGCAACCCTCTTGTTCCAAATACAATCCCTCCAAAGCATTCCAGGCGATGGAGAAAGCCTCTTTAAAGAGCAATATAGCAAAATACTATCTCTCGCAATTCTATTCGGACGGAATAGGCACAGACAAGGATATTCAAAAATCACTTGAGTTGCTGTCGTCTGCTTCAGATGCCGGCATGGCTCCGGCACAATGTGAGATGGGCGACAAATATATGGAAGGTATAGTCGTATCCCAAGACCTTAACAAGGCAGCGGCGCTATATCTTCTGGCGGAACATCAGCACAGGCTCAATCCATCCTCATCAAAGAATCTTGCACGCTGTTATGAGATAGGACTTAAAACACTTCCCGACCTCGACAATACAGAAGAGAGAATTAAAGCCTTAAACAATCAAAAAACCGACATTAATCTTAATTTGTTCCTCTCCCGAGCATTTTAATAATAGAGAGATAGAGACAACAACGATAATCGCAAAACAAAAAAAATATAATAAGAATAATTCTTATATATCATGGAATATGAATTTGCCTTGCCATTAGGCACCAAACTTACAAGCAAAGACCTGACCTACACTGTTGTAGAGGTTCTTGGAGAGGGCGGTTTCGGCATCACCTACAAAGTGTCCTCGACGATAATGGTCAACAATGTGCCAATCACCACGTTCTTTGCCATTAAAGAGCATTTCATGAAAGGTTGTTACCGCGACTCCGACAGCTGCACCGTGCTTTGTGCCCCAACCCTAAAGAAAGAGGTAAATGAAAGTCGCAAAGACTTCATCGTTGAAGCCAACCGACTGAATAAGCTTAGTGGTTTATCGCAACACATAGTACGCGTGAACGAAGTGTTTGAGAACTACGGCACAGCTTATTATGTGATGCAATATCTCGATGGCGGTGAGCTGAGCACCCACATTGAGCGCGATGGCAAACTAAGCGAAGGCAAGGCTCTGTCGATAATACGTCCGATAGCGGAGGCTGTGAAATACTTACATTTAGAACACTTGCTTCATTTAGACATCAAACCCGACAACATAGTTCTGATGACCAATCCTGTCGATGGAGTTCAGTATCCTGTTCTTATCGATTTCGGAATAGCCAAACACTTTTCATCAAGCGGAAAGCCAACATCCAGAAACACCGCCAAGGGAGCATCCGACGGCTATGCCCCAATGGAACAATACTCCGACATCGACAGTTTCGCGCCGGAACTCGACATCTATGCCCTTGGCGCCACACTGCTCTGCCTTCTGTCGGGTAAGGATCCGAAAAAAGCGTTCTTAATAAAACCATCCGACATAAACGACTCACTCCCCGACAATATAAGCGACCGCACTCGCAACGCCATCCTTCAAGCAATGCAAGCAAGACAGGAGGATCGCACACACAACATAGACGATTTTCTGAATTCACTTGAGGAAGATTATCTTCTGCCACCAGGTTTTGTCCTTAAAAGCCAGAAGATGCAGTACAAAATAACCGGAATACACTCTGAACACCCGACCTATATTGTATATACAGCTACCGCCTCATCGCCCGGAGATGGCAAATACAGTGAGTTTGATGATAATGATACAGACTCCTCATCCACTCCATTGTACGGAAAGAACAAGAACAAGACTCGCAGACTTGGCCAGAAAAACACCATATCATCAATGCGGGTCAACGAGACCAAGCAGTTCATGGTATATGAATTGTTTGAAAAACACAATAGCAAGCGCATTGATAATGGGTCGGTTGAGAATCAGAAGAGCATATCACACACAGAATTTGACAATGCGAGGAATAAGATTCCCAAATATTCAGAGAAACAGTCATCCCATGAGAGATATCCGGTAAGCGACACGTTCAACACCAACGGCACCATCTATTTCGCTTATATGCTTATCCCAAAGCCATCAATAGCAACGATCATAACAGAAAAGACATCCCAGCTGAAAACTGCTCTGCTCAGAAATCTCAAGCCTATTGGCTATGTGTTTGGCGGAGCGGCTTTGCTCGCAGGCTTATGGTTCGGCATTCGAGCCATATCGTCGTCGGATGTTTCCAGCGCCAGTCAACAGACAGAACCGTCACCAGTCGTCGAAGACGTAGAAACAGAGATTTCCCCGATTACTACAACATCTTCTGATGACGATTCTTATGAAGAAGAAACACAGAATCATGCAGAGTCAGACATGCCTGCCGTGTCAGCAAGCACTCCAGTCTCTTCGACCTCGACATCCAAGACAACAAACTTGAAGCAGGAAGCCAAGAAAGATAACAAGCAAAACAGTGAAAAGAAAGCTCAGCAAGAAGCAGAGCAAAAGCGGAAACAGGCGGCTGCACAACAAGCGGCAGCTCAGCAGGCGGCGGAGCAGAAGCGTAAGCAGGAAGCAGAGCGTAAGCAGGAAGCAGAGCGTAAGCAGAAACAAGCGGCAGCACAACAGGCGGCGGAGCAGCAGGCGGCGGAGCAGAAGAAACGAATAGAAGCCAAGAAGAAAAAGGAGATAGACGAACTGCTAAAACAAGCAGATATAGACGCGCTACTGAAATAAGATCTCTCTTTTTTGACAGTTATTACGGCTATTTCATATCCACTTCATTTGCTTTCAGACCATTGTTGGTATTAACCCACAAAATTTTGCAGTTAAGTGATTTTTTATTATCGTGCTTAAGCTGAACGGCACGGTTCAGGAGGCACTCGAGCAGATTGAGAGCCGGGGCTATGCTATACCTTACTCGTCAAAAGGCAAGAAATGGGTGAAGGTGGGAGTGAGCTTCTCGACGGAAAGCAAGACTATCGAAGATTGGATAGTAAGTTGACAGTAGCATGTCTTGATACGTTGCATATATGATGAACAGTGTGGTAAAAACGGGTCTTACATTCTCTTGAACATTATAAAAGTGCATGCATCTTTCGAGACCGTACGACAGTTGTTTGTCTGGCCCTACTAAAGGCATGCACAAAAACTCATTCGCCACCAAACGTTGAAATTTGGCGGACAGGATGTTCTTCCTGTTCCTGAATCTACCACCACGTATTCAATTGATTTTTCAGGAGCTCAAAGGCCAAGGCGGAAGCCGAGGTTGTTGTTGCGGTTGTCTGGAGTGTTGTTGTTGCGGTTAGACACACGACAGTTCCTGGCGTTGTTGTTCCAACTGCCACCACGGTTCACGCGGTTAGAGCCTCTTACGGAAGAATCCCCAATTTATCCAAGATCTTTCTCTTGAAATTCTTTGTATCAGCATGGTTGACGAAAGCATAAACGGCTGTAAGCCTCTCCCTGTACTTCTCTTCAGTAATCATGTTCATTCTGAAAAGCATCATCAAATCTGTAAGCTCACGCTTGAACCTACGACGACTACGCTGATTTATTCTCAATTTATCGGGATAAACTATATAGCCCAAGAAAGGAACTCCGAAACGGCATTGGTTTATTATAGGCTCATGAAGTTGCAGCCTCAGCTGTTTTCCCAAAAAATTTCTGTATTTCCTCTCGATATCCAGCAGACAATATTTGTCATTGTGCAAGACAATTATATCGTCCATATATCTGAAAACGTGTTTCACCCTGAGCCTATCCTTCAGATAGTGATCCGCCTCCGAAAGATAGTGGTTAGCAAAATACTGGCTTGTCAGATTTCCTATAGGCAAGCCTGAGCCTTCGGATGTATGATACCCGCGGATCAGACGTTCAAACAATGAAAGGAGGAGGGGATCCTTAAACAATGATTTCAATTGTCTCATCAAAACATCATGGTTTATCGAATCGAAATAATGAACCACATCCATCTTAAGAAACCACATATTACCATTTTTCATCTTAGCCTTCAAATCCCCAATAGCCTTGTATGATCCCTTGCCTATTCTGCTGGCATAACTTCCCGCTATCTGGTAGTTGTCGAACACAGGATGACATATCCGCATCATTGCATGCATCGTAACCCTGTCGCGGAAAGGAGCCGCGCAGATGGTGCGTTTCTTGGGATCATAAACAGTGAAGTAGAAATAATCCCCAAACTCATATCGACCCATCTTCAAATCCTCTGCTATACTGGAAATCTCTTCATCTAAATTGTCTCCAAACCGTATTACCGACATGTTTTGCCTTTTCCCTCTTCTTGCACGCGCATAGGCCTCGTATAGGTTGTCAAAATGGAGGATTCTCGTCATCAACATTCCCACTCGTTTCATTCTGATGCAGCATTATTAAGAATTCATGTCCAAATTGCTCCAGTCTGGCTTTGCCATAACCATCAATATTCAAAAGTGATTGTTCATTAACATTTTCCATTTTCGACAACTCCCCAAGTTCCCTGTTAGAGAAGATGACGTATGCCTTAATGTCGTATTTTTTTGAGAGTTCAAGTCGTATTTCAGCAAATCGCTTGTATTTTTCCAACTGTTTTGCATCCAGGTCTTTCTCTGGGATATACTTTGAGTCAGAACGTTTCTGCGGAGAAGATGTACCGTTTTGTTCACCACCCAGATACTTCACCAAAAAAACCCACATATGCTCTTCCGGCATGAAATTCTCATCAATTTTAACAATTTTATGACCTCTGAGGAAACGGTTCATTTCCTCTTCTTGTGAACCCTCATCAGCAAACGACAAGATAAACTTTTTATATTGCATATCTAATTTTTCAAAAACAATCATTACTCGCTTGGCAAGTCCTTGATGGACTTGCCCGCTTCGGCATGATTGTTTTTTTTTCTCTGTTTCTTTATTTTCTTTGTTTTTTATTTCAGGAACTCAAAGGCCAAGGCGGAAGCCGAGGCCGTTGTAGCGGAAGTCTGGAGAGTAGTAGGAGCGGAGAGACACACGACAGCACCAGGCGCCGTAGCCCCAACCGCCACCACGGTACACGCGGTAAGAGCCCGATGACGGGCCCTGAGGGTCGGTCTGGGAACCGCTCGAGTAAGATCCGTACCAGTCGCTGCACCATTCCCACACGTTGCCGCTCATGTCGTAGATGCCAAGCTCGTTGGGCTGCTTTGTGCCTACGGGGTGGGTGGTGC
>FLNY01003837.1_pt1 | contig 10552 bp, 8 predicted proteins | sample 1140381 | NCBI WGS metagenome assembly FLNY01 (sample SAMEA3878172, study PRJEB12797) | bioreactor metagenome | biome: Moose rumen | place: Sweden | collected 2011-10
TGGCCGCCACGCGTATCTCCTTATACGTGTTCCACAAGCCGCACGAAGGGCATTTGCCCATCCATTTCGTGCTCTCCTGTCCGCAGTTGTCGCAGACATACATCAGTTTATCTTTTGCCATCGTCGAGCGGCTCGCAGCCGTAGTTTTACAGTTAGGTCAGATGTTACAATTTTCAACATCTCATATTGTTTCATGCTGCGAAGATAGCCGAAAAATCTTAAATAAGCCGTCGCCCGAGAGAATTTTTTCACGAGAAAGACATATTTATAATAAAAAGGCGCGCGCGTAAGGGAATTTTTCAGTACCTTTGAGCCAAAGTTTTAAAACTATCTCGACTATGAACTACCGCAACCGACTGCTTCTGCTGCTGGCCCTGGTGATGCTCCTCATCGGACATCTCAGCGCCTCAGCTCAAGACAAAGCCGAATGGATGAGCCAGCTGCCCGACGACGTGTTTGTAAGTCAGCTGTCGATTCCCGGCGCCCACGATGCGGGCACCGGCCACGGCACGGCGGGCGACAGCTTTGCCCGCACGCAGGACAAGACGCTCACCGAGATGTGGGACAGCGGCGTGCGCGCCTTTGACCTGCGCCCGAGCGTCGACGGCGACCGCCTGCGCATCTACCACGGCATACTCTCGACCGACCTCTACTTCGACGACGCACTATCGACGCTTTGCGGCCTGCTCGACAGCTATCCCTCAGAGACCTGCATCGTCGTGATGCGCCACGAAGACGACCACGACAGCGGCAGCAGCAGCTGGAACACGATGATGAAGGCGCTGCTCACAGCCAAGCCTACAAAGGTCCACACCGTCAACTTCAACCCGATGGCCAAGCTCGGCGATGTGCGCGGCAAGATGATTATTCTCAGCCGCGATGCCTACGACACCAGGCCCGTGGGAGGATTCATTACCGGATGGGGCCACAGCGCAGACTTCAGCAGTCAGAAAAGCGGGCGCATACGCGGCGTCGGCACCACGGGGCAGCTCTACGTACAGGACTACTATGACGTCTCGGCCAGCGGAGCCACGGCCACCAAGACGGCCAGCGTCAACCGCCTGCTGCAGTTTTCTACTGAGGAGAACACTGACCCAGCCACGTGGGTCATCAACCACACGTCGGGCTACACGACAACATTCTTCGGCATAGCCACGCAGGACGGCTACCGCGACAACGCCAAGACGCAGAACACGGCGGTCATCGACTACCTCAAGGACCACAGTGGGGCGACCGGCATCCTGGTCATGGATTACGCCGCCACCGACCGCTCCGGACACTACGACGTAATGGGCCAGACGCTGACCGACGCACTAATTGCAAACAACCTGACCGACGGCCCCAACACCGACTACTTCAGAGCCCTGGCAGCGATAGACAACGGCACCGTGTACAGGGTCTTCACCGAGGTCGACGGCACCCGCTTCTACCTTACCGCCGATGGCTATCTCAGTAGCGAAGTCTCGCAGGGCGGTGTGTTCACCTTCTCGCGCGTGAAAGGGCAGGCTTATGCCTACGGATTCAACCTCCAGAACGCCTATTTCTCGAATCCTCCTGTCGAAGGCAATCCCACGCTGAACAACGGACATATAGCTACGAATACGCAAAAACGTAACACCTGGGAGGCGCAGGTATTCTTCCTCAATGCCGAGGGCAAGTACGCCGTCCGTGCCACCAACGCAGCAGGCGGCACAAGCGGCTGGGCTGTCAATGCCGACACCTATTGGGTCGTCAACTCAGGAACTGACGCTCCAAAAGCCGAGTACGGAACAGCGGCCACCTACGTCTGGCAGCTCGAGGAATACGACGAACTCACGGCCATAGCCCCACTGCCCGCACAAGGACGTCGCAGCAGCAACCTCGTCTTCGACGCTGCCGGACGGCGACGGGCGCAGCCCTCGCGTGGACTGAATATCATCAACGGCAAGGCCGTCGTGGGCAGGTGAGTCCGCCTTTGCGCATTTTTCGCTTCGCAGAGGCCAAATTATTAGCCTTTCGTTACGCATTTCTGATTTATATTTGTAATTTTGCAGCGCACTATCCGAGAACACAATAAATTAACTACACATTAATATATACCTATGGCAAGTAAACCTGATTTCAAGTACGCCCCGATGTTCCAACTGGGCGAAGACAAGACTGAGTACCGCCTCCTGACGAAGGAGGGAGTGACCACCTCGGAGTTCGAGGGCAAAGAGATCGTAAAGGTCTCCCCAGAAGCCCTGACGCTGCTCGCACAGCAGGCCTTCCACGACGTGGAGTTCATGCTGCGCCGCGAGCATAACAAGCAGGTGGCCGCCATCCTGGGCGACCCCGAGGCTACCGAGAACGACAAATACGTCGCCCTGCAGTTCCTGCGCAACGCTGAAGTAGCAGCCAAGGGCATCCTACCCTTCTGCCAGGACACCGGCACCGCCATCATCCACGGCGAGAAAGGCCAGCAGGTCTGGACGGGCTTCGAGGACGAAGAGGCCCTCTCGCGAGGCGTCTACAACACATTCACTGAGGACAACCTGCGTTATTCGCAGAACGCTCCGCTGAACATGTACGACGAGGTAAACACGCGCTGCAACCTGCCCGCACAGATCGACATCGAGGCCACCGAGGGCGCCGAGTACCGCTTCGTCATGGTAGCCAAGGGCGGCGGATCTGCCAACAAGACCTATTTCTATCCCATGACCAAGGCCACAATCCAGAACGAGGGCACGCTCATCCCCTTCCTCGTTGAGAAGATGAAGAGCCTCGGCACAGCAGCCTGCCCCCCCTACCACATCGCCTTCGTCATCGGCGGCACCTCGGCTGAGAAGAACCTCCTTACCGTCAAGCTCGCCAGCATCAAGTACTACGACAGCCTGCCCACCACTGGCGACGAGACCGGACGTGCCTTCCGCGACATCGACCTCGAGCAGAAGCTCCTGCGCGAAGCCCACAACATAGGCCTCGGCGCACAGTTCGGCGGCAAGTACGTAGCCCACGACATCCGCGTCGTCCGTCTGCCGCGCCACGGCGCCAGCTGCCCCATCGGCATGGGCGTCAGCTGCTCGGCCGACCGCAATATCAAGGCCAAGATAAATCGCGACGGCATCTGGATCGAAGTCATGGACAGCAACCCAACTGAGCTCATCCCCGAAGCACTGCGTCGTCCAGGCGAAGGCACCAAGGGCATTGAAATAGACCTCTCGAAGGGCATCGACGCTGTGCGTGCCGAACTGACGAAATATCCCGTCTCGACCCGCGTCAACCTCAAGGGTACTATCATTGTGGCCCGCGACATCGCCCACGCCAAGCTGAAGGCACGCCTCGATGCAGGCGAGGACATGCCTCAGTACTTCAAGGACTATCCCGTCCTCTACGCCGGTCCCGCCAAGACGCCCGAAGGCTATCCTTGCGGCTCCATGGGCCCGACGACGGCCAACCGCATGGACCCCTACGTCGATGAATTCCAGGACCATGACGCATCGCTCGTCATGATTGCCAAGGGCAACCGCTCGCAGCAGGTGACCGACGCCTGCCAGAAGCATGGCGGCTTCTACCTCGGCACCATCGGCGGCGTGGCTGCCGTGCTCTCGCAGTCAAGCATCAAGAGCATCGAGTGCGTGGAATATCCCGAACTCGGCATGGAAGCCATCTGGAAGATTGAAGTCGAGGACTTCCCCGCGTTCATCCTCGTCGACGACAAAGGCAACGACTTCTTCAAGCAGCTGAAGCCCCTCTGCTGCAAGAACTAAGCCACCGAGACCTTGGGCTTAAGGCAGAAAGCCGCCGGCAAGAAGCCAGCAGCAAGAAAGCTGAAGTAATAAGCCAAAAGCAAGCAGCAAAACAGCTGAAGCAAGAAGCAAGAAGCCAAAAGCCCTTTGGAAAAAAGCAAGAAACAGGGACAGCGTCACCTCGCAGGGGCGCTGTCCCTTTTTACGTTCACATTGACGTACCAGCAGCTATTCCATTGACAAAAATAAAGGGAACACAATAAAAAAGGGAACATTTTGTCTCGCCTTAAGGATTTTTTCGTATCTTTGTGCCCGATAACGGGCTGAGGATAACGCAAACAAGAACACGCACGTATGACAATAGCACTCATACAGATGGACATCACATGGGCCGACCCTGACGCAAACAGGGCGCGGGCAGAAGCCGCCATACGGTCTTTGCCGGCTGATGTTGACCTCATTGTCTTGCCCGAGATGTTCTCTACGGGATTCGCCACGCAGCCAGAGGACATCGCGGAGGCGGAACCGAGCGCCACCCTCGCCTGGATGCGTGCCATGGCGTCGCAGCGCGGCTCTGCCGTGGCCGGCAGCGTGGCGGTGAGTGATGCAACAATTTCCTACCACAACCGCTTCTTCTTCGTCAAGCCCGACGGCACTGTCGCTTACTACGACAAGCACCACCTGTTCACCTACGGAGGCGAGCAGCAGAGCTACACTGCCGGCAACGAACGATGCATCGTGGAATGGCGAGGCGTGAGGTTCTTGCTCTTAGTGTGCTACGACCTGCGCTTCCCCGTTTGGAGCCGCAACCGCGAGGACTACGACTGCGCCCTCTACGTCGCCAACTGGCCCACGACACGCATCGATGCCTGGACAGCTCTGCTCCGCGCACGAGCCATCGAGAACCAGTGTTATGTCGTGGGAGTCAACCGTGTGGGCAGCGACCCTGCATGCCAATACTGCGGAGCCTCGCTGGCAATAGACCCCTACGGGCACAATCTCGCCGCCTGCACGACAAACGCGGAGGACAGCACCACGGCAGAGCTCGACATGGATGCCCTGCGCGCCTTCCGCCAGAAGTTCCCAGTGCTTAAGGACAGAGACAGGGAATAGTTTTTCACGGCCTGCGGCCGTAGTTCTTTGCAGAGCCGAGCGCTGCTCAGAGCGAAGCGAGCAGCACTCAAGTGGAAAGTTGAAAGATAAAAGATAAATATATAATGTCAGATAAACGTCTTTTACTGCTCGGCGACGAGGCGATAGCGCAAGGCGCCATCGATGCAGGCCTCTCGGGGGTCTATGCCTACCCTGGCACGCCGTCGACCGAGATTACGGAATATATTCAGCAGAACGCCGTGGCCCGCCAGCGAGGACTACATTCACGCTGGTGCACCAACGAGAAGACGGCCATGGAGGCCGCCCTCGGGATGTCCTTCATGGGCAAGCGAGCCCTGGTGTGTATGAAACACGTCGGGCTGAACGTCTGTGCTGACCCGTTTGTCAACAGCGCCATGACCGGCGTTGTAGGCGGACTGGTGGTGGTTGTTGCTGACGACCCTTCGATGCACTCGAGCCAGGACGAGCAGGACTCACGCTTCTATGGCAAGTTCGCCTTGCTGCCTACCTTTGAACCATCAGACCAGCAGGAGGCCTACGACATGATGGAAGCTGCCTTCGACTACTCCGAACGACAGTGCCTGCCCGTGTTGATGCGCGTAACAACACGCTTGGCTCACTCGCGAGCCGTCGTACGCATGAAGGCACAGCCATGCCCTGAGAATGCCCTGAGCTACGATGCTGTGGCGGCCAACTGGGTCCTCCTTCCCGCTAATGCCCGCCGCCGCAACGACAAAGTGACGGCGCAGCAGCCACGCCTCGAAGCTGATGCCGCAGCCTCTGCCTTCAACCATCTGGAGTTTCCAGCCTCGCCGGCCGCTGGCAAGTGGCCTCTCGGCATCATTGCGAGCGGCATTGCTTACAACTACGTCCAGGAAGTCCTTAAGGCTCACACTGAACTGGCCTGTCCAGTGCTGAAAATCTCACAATATCCGCTGCCTAAAGAGTTGGTGCGCAAGCTGATGAGCCGGTGCGAGAGCCTACTCGTAGCAGAAGAGGGACAGCCGTTCATCGAGGAACAGGTGCGAGGCGTTGGCGACGACAGCAATATACTCGGCCGCCTCACAGGCCAGCTGCCACGCACCGGCGAGCTGACGCCCGACGACGTCGGACTGGCATTAGGCTTCGCGCCCACGGAAACGGGAACTCCCGCAATAGTAGCTCCACGCCCGCCACAGCTCTGTCAAGGTTGCGGCCACCGCGATGTCTACACGGCCATCAACGAGGTTCTGTGCGAGTACGAAAAACCACGCGTCTTCGGCGACATCGGATGCTACACCCTCGGCTTCCTGCCTCCCTTCAGGGCTATACATTCGTGCGTCGACATGGGAGCATCAATCACTATGGCAAAAGGCGCGGCCGACGCAGGCCTGTGGCCGGCGGTAGCCGTCATTGGCGACAGCACCTTCACTCACTCCGGCATGACCGGCCTGCTCGATGCTGTAAACGAGAACGCCGACATCACCGTCATCATCTCCGACAACCTGACGACGGCCATGACGGGCGGACAAGACTCGGCCGGAACCAATAAGTTCGAAGCCATCTGCCGAGGGTTGGGCGTCGAAGAAGACCACCTGCACGTCGTCGTACCCCTGCCCAAGAACATGCCAGAGATCACACGCCTCATTCGTGAGGAAATCAACTACCACGGCGTAAGCGTCATCATTCCGCGGCGCGAGTGTATTCAGACGTTCAAGCGTCATGCTAAACAGAAGAAGAACAATGAAGACTGATATCATTCTTTGTGGCGTCGGCGGTCAAGGCATACTCACGATAGCCACCATCATCGGCGAAGCATCTATGGCTGAAGGCCTCTATTTGAAGCAGGCTGAAGTGCACGGCATGAGTCAGCGCGGCGGCGACGTCCATTCGATGCTTCGCCTCTCAAGCCAGCCCATCGCCAGCGACCTTGTTCCCCGCGGCACGGCCGACGTCATCATTTCCATGGAGCCCATGGAGGCGTTGCGTTATCTGCCATACCTCAGCGCCGATGGCTGGGTTATAACATCCTCGGCCCCCTTCGTGAACATCCCCAACTACCCAGACCTCGAGGAGGTCAGAGGTTGTCTGGCACGCCTGCCACACACCGTCGTGGTCGACATCGAGCGCCTGGCCAAGGACAACGCCGCGCCACGCTCGTCGAACGTCATTCTGCTCGGAGCCGCGCAAGAGGCCATCGGCATCGACTACTACAAACTCGAGAGTGCCGTCCGGCGCGTGTTTGAGCGCAAAGGCGACGGTGTCGTCGACGCAAACCTTAAGGCTCTGGCCATAGGAAAGGAGGCCGCGCTATGATTTCCACACCTATCCCCCGTGACCTCGTCGACCAGTTGATAGCACAACTGGGCATCGATGATTTTGCCAAAGCCACGATACGCGAGGTCAAGCAGGTGGCTGCCATGGCCGAACAGCGCAGCGGCGTAGAATTCATAAAGATGGAGATGGGCATCCCGGGCCTGCCGGCAGCACAGATAGGCGTGGACGCCCAGATAGAAGCCCTGCGCCAAGGCGTGGCCCACTCCTACCCCAACATGCAGGGGATGCCTGAACTGAAGGCCGCCACAGCGCGCTTCGTGAAGGCTTTCGTAGGCATCGACATTGACGCCGAGGGCTGTGTGCCCGTCAGCGGAAGCATGCAAGGTTCCTTCGCCGCGCTGCTGACTTGCTCGCAGCTCGACCACACTCGTGACACAGTGCTCTTCATCGACCCCGGTTTCCCCGTACAGAAGATGCAGCTGCAGGTGATGGGCGTGCGCTACGAAGCCTTTGACATCTTCGACTTCCGCGGCCCCCGCTTGCGCGAGAAGGTCGAGAGCTACCTCCGCAGCGGACGCATATCTGCCATAGTCTATTCTTCCCCCAACAATCCCTCTTGGTTCTGCCTCACCGAACAGGAACTGCGCGATATCGGCGAGCTGGCGACGCAGTACGACTGCATCGTCGTCGAAGACCTGGCATATTTCGCCATGGACTTCCGCGACGACCTCAGCGTGCCTTTCCAGCCGCCATACCAGCCATCAGTAGCACGATATACCGACAACTACCTGCTACTCATCAGCGGCTCCAAGGCTTTCTCATACGCCGGCGAGCGCATCGCCGTGGCTTGCATCAGCCAGGAAGTGTTCCACCGCCATTACCCAGACCTCAGCGCACGCTACGAGGGGCTTCCCTTCGGGCCTGTCTTCTCTACACGAATGCTTTACGCCATGACAGCTGGCACCAGCCACTCGGCACAGTATGCCTTGGCCGCTCTCTTCCGTGCCGCGGCCGACGGCACCTACTGCTTCCGCGACGAGGTAAAAGTCTATGGCGAGCGAGCACGACGCCTGAAAGAAATATTCCTTCGCCACGGCTTCCACATCGTCTACGACAGCGACCTCGGCCGCCCGCTGGCCGACGGTTTCTACTTCACCATCGGCTACCGAGGCATGACGAGCGGCGAGCTGGCTCACGAGCTGATGTACTATGGTGTCTCGGCCATTTGCCTGATCACCACCGGTTCGCAGCAGGAAGGCCTGCGTATCTGCACCTCCTTCGTCGAGGATCACCAGTATGAGCAACTCGAGGAACGCATGAGCATCTTCGAACACAACCACAAATAACACAACAACTATTTCTCACCTTTCATTAAATGATTTGGAATCCCACTAAAGAATCTATGAGCCGCGAAGAGATGCGCGAGCTCCAGGGGCGACGCCTCCACAAGATTGTGGACTACGTTTACCACAACGTACCGTTCTACCGCAACAAGCTGCAGACAATGGGTTTGGAGCCTGATGACATCCGAACGATTGACGACATTAAACTGCTGCCATTCACTACCAAGCAGGACTTGCGAGACAACTATCCCTACGGACTGCAGGCCGCGCCGCAGAGCGAGATAGTGCGAGTGCACGCCTCCAGCGGCACTACTGGTAACCCCACCATCGTAGGTTATACCCGCAAGGATATAGGCGTGTGGAGCGAGTGTATGGCACGCTGCCTGACGGCCTACGGCGTCTCGCGCGACGACACCTTCTCAGTCGCCTACGGCTACGGACTCTTCACCGGAGGACTCGGAGCACACTACGGCGTGGAGAACCTCGGAGCCACCGTCGTGCCCGCATCAACGGGCAACACCGAGAAGCACCTGCGACTCATCCGCGACCTCGGCATTACAGGCATTGCCTGCACACCGTCCTACGCCCTGCACTTGGCTGAGACGATGACCAAGATGGGCATCAAGAAAGAGGACATTCGACTGCGCATAGGGGCCTTCGGTGCCGAGCCCTGGACTGAGGATATGCGCCGCGAGATTGAGAGTCGCCTCGGGCTGCAAGGCTACAACCTCTACGGGCTTAGCGAGATTATGGGGCCGTGCGTCAGCTACGAGTGCGAGTGCAAGAACGGCTCCCACATCTGCGAGGACCATTTCTTCCCCGAGATCATAGATCCAGACACCCTGGAGCCGCTGCCTATCGGAAGCACGGGCGAGCTCGTCTTCACGACGTTGACCAAGGAGGGCATGCCTCTGCTGCGCTATCGCACACGCGACTTGTGCTCGCTTATGGAGGGAGAGTGCGAATGTGGTCGCACGGCAGTACGCATGGGACGCATCCTGGGCCGCTCAGACGACATGCTCATCATCCGCGGCATCAACGTCTTCCCCTCGCAGGTCGAGAGCGTCATCCTCTCCACCGAGGAGTTTGAGCCGCACTACCAGCTCGTCATCGACCGTATTGACAACCTCGACCGCCTAACCGTACGTGTGGAGCTGCGCAACGAATTCATGACTGACCTGCTGCCTGAGCTGGCCGCCCTCGAGCACAAGCTCTCAGAGAAACTAAAGAGCGTGCTCAGCATTCGTGCAAAGGTGCAGCTGCTTCCCCAAGGCTCCCTCGAGCGTAGCCAAGGCAAGAGCAAGCGAGTCATCGACAACCGCAAACTCTGAACTATTAATTTTCCTTTATCCCATTTTTTCTCTTTTAACTTTCCACTTTAAAACATGATACAACAATTATCCGTTTTTATTGAGAACAAGTCCGGAGCACTGCTGCAGATCCTCACTCTGCTCAAAGATGCCGGCATACAGCTGGTGGCCACAAACATCGTCGACACCATGGACTACGGCATCTGTCGCATCATTGCTACAAAGCCGCGGCTGGCATGCACCATACTTCAGGAGGCTGGCATGAGCGCCAACCTCAACGAGGTCTTCGCCATTGAACTCGACAACCATCCCGGCAGCGCCGCTGACGCCATAGCGGCTTTCGCCCAGGAAGGCGTCGGCATAGTCTACCTCTACAGTTTCCTCCTCGGAGGCAAGGGCATTCTCATCTTCCGCACCGACAATACCGAGCGCGCTCGCAACATCATCAGCGAGAACCGCCTGCACGTCATCAGCGAAGACGACCTCAGCAACCTCTGAGCCCCGCAGCACTGACAACACAAGAAAGGGCATCGCACACAGCTCTCTGCCAGAGTCCTGTGGGCGATGCCCTTTTTTGGAGTTATGGAAGCCGCTTGTTTCTATCTCGTAGTTGCCAACTTACGGCTGCCGCCTCTATCGCTGAGGATATATATTCCGCGGGGATGAGCATCGGCGGCCGACAACACCTGCCCCTGAAGATTATACATACGAGCGGGCGCTGCCACCGAGCAGGAGCCGTCTCCAGCAGGCACTGCTATAGCATCAGCGGATTTAGGCTTTGGAGTCACCTTGAAATTATCGAAGCGCACACGCGAGTCGTCCT
>FLNY01001060.1_pt1 | contig 10550 bp, 4 predicted proteins | sample 1140381 | NCBI WGS metagenome assembly FLNY01 (sample SAMEA3878172, study PRJEB12797) | bioreactor metagenome | biome: Moose rumen | place: Sweden | collected 2011-10
AATTTCAGGTTGATCAGGGGAATCGGTACGGACTGGATTACCCTTCAACTGGGAAAACCATTCGACGCCGTCTGCAACCCCGCGGATGCGAATGCGCCAAGAATCAAAATACCGATTACTGACATTGAGGGCGACTCTGTACGCATTCATGTCTCTTCTGTCCCTTTCTGGCCAGTCGAATCTTCCAGAAGCAACAGATTCGCTGTGGCTGTCGATGATGGAGCACCTATTGTCTGTGAAAACAAGATTGTGGAATGGGCACACGAGTGGAAACTCCAGGTGCTGGAGAACAGGAAGGACTATATTATGACATTCCCTCTTGACAAATCAAAAAATCAACATACTCTGTCCTTAATTATATGCGACCCAGGACAAATTATTCAAAAAATCACATATCAATGATGAGAAAAATTCTTTCTTTCGTTTTCTGTCTCTTCCTGACAGGAAATCTTTATGCGTCAATTGATGAAACGCAGGAAAACCAGTTGTGGTACGACAAGCCGGCCAATGTCTGGCTTGAGGCTCTGCCTATCGGCAATTCCAGGATGGGAGCCATGGTATATGGTCGTACCGACAAAGAAGAGATTCAACTCAACGAGGAGACTTTCTGGAGTGGAGGACCTCATAACAACAACAGCACCACGTCGCTCCAGCATCTGCAGGAGGTCAGAGACCTAATTTTTGATGGTAAGGAAAAAGAGGCGGAGGGTGTCATCAACCGTGAGTTCATCAAGGGACCGCATGGAATGAGGTTTCTTCCTGCCGGATCACTCATCATCGACCTCGGACATACAGACGTCAGCAACTACAGGCGCGAGCTGAATCTTGATAATGCCACGGCTGTCACGTCTTATGTATGCAATGGAGTCCGTTATCAGCGGACTGTATTCGCGTCAATGAGGGATAAGGTGATTGTGGTGAATATGAAGGCGAATAAGAAAGGAAAGCTGAGTTTCAAACTGAATTTTAAGTCACAGTTGCCATTCAGCGTCTCTACTGCCGAAAAGTCGCTTGTCGCATGGGTCGACGGAGTGGAACAGGAGGGCATTCCTGCGGCTTTGAAGGCGCAGACTATCACAAAAGTAAGGACTGATGGCACCGTGACTTCACAAAAAGAGTCGATTGATGTCAGCAATGCCACTGAGGCCACACTTGTGATTTCGTCTGCCACGAACTTTGTCAACTATCATGACGTGACGGCCAACCAACAGGCCAGAAATGATACTTTTATCAAAGCAACAGACTCTTTTAGTTTCAACCAGCTTTTCAAAAGGCATGTAAAGGACTATCAGCAACAATACAATCGTGTATACCTTTGGCTGAGCGCATTCCCAATACCAAAGTCTCATTCGAGATTTTACTCGCCTAATGAGAGTCTGCCCACCAACGAGAGACTGGACAAGTTCTATGGAAGCGACGACATGGGAATGGTGGCGCTGCTTTTCAATTTCGGAAGGTATCTACTGATTTCATCTTCTCAGCCAGGAGGACAACCGGCCAACTTGCAAGGGGTGTGGAATGACAAGAAGAACGCGCCGTGGGACAGTAAATACACCATCAACATCAATGCGGAGATGAACTACTGGCCGGCTGAGGTGTGCAACCTCTCTGAGACTGCCGAACCGCTTTTCTCTATGATTAAAGACCTCAGCGAAACCGGTGCGGAAACAGCTAAGACAATGTATGATTGTAAGGGATGGGTAGCACACCATAATACTGACCTCTGGCGAATCGCAGGACCGGTCGACGGGGCCCCATGGGGGATGTTCCCGAATGGGGGCGCCTGGCTTTGCACTCATCTTTGGGAACATTATCAGTTCACGCTCGACAAGAATTTCCTACGGGAATACTATCCTGTCATGAAGGGGGCGGCTGACTTCTACCTTGATTATATGGTGGAAAAAGACGGAGAATTGCTTGTCGTGCCCAGTGTTTCACCTGAACATGGGGGAAAAGGAAAGTCCACTCCGGTCTGCGCCGCATGCACCATGGACAATCAGATTGCCAGGGACATTCTCTCGCAGACATTGCAGGCTGCGCAAATTTTAAATCTTGATGCTGATTACCAGCAGAAACTGAAATCGGCTATCGCTAAAATTCCACCAATGAAGGTGGGACAGTATGGACAGCTGCAGGAATGGCGTGAAGACCTTGACGACCCTAACGACCAGCACCGCCACATCTCGCATCTCTACGGTCTGCATCCGTCCAACCAAATTTCTCCCTACAAGACTCCGGATCTTTGGAAAGCGGCTGGCGTAACGCTCAACCAGAGGGGAGACCAAGCAACGGGATGGAGCCTGGGATGGAAAACGAATTTCTGGGCGCGTATGCTCGACGGCAACCATGCGTTCAAAATCATTTCCAACATGCTCAGACTTCTGCCTAACGAAGGACAGGAACGGCAATATCCGGATGGCAGAACATTTCCGAACCTCTTTGATGCGCATCCTCCGTTCCAAATCGACGGAAATTTCGGAGTTACGGCCGGTATCGCGGAGATGCTGTTGCAGAGTCAGGAGGGATTCGTACATCTGCTGCCTGCGCTGCCTGACAAGTGGGTGTCTGGTAAGGTGTATGGGCTCAAGGTCCGTGGAGGATTTAGTGTTGGGATTTCATGGGAGAACAACCACCTGACTTCTGCCACTGTCTCTGCTGCTGCGGAAGGTGTGCTCAAACTTAGATGCGCAGACCCGATATGTGCAAAGAATTGCAGACTCATCAACTCGCACGACGGGGTCTACGACTACGAAATCAATGTGAGAAAAGGTGAGCAGGTCTACATTCGTGTAAACAAGAACTATCATTAAAATCTAAACTTTTATTTTCAACTCTGAAAGTAACATATTTAAAAGTATCGGAAACATATTTCCGATACTTTTTTCTTAAATTTATGCTAACTTTGCAAAAACATCAATTTGTAAATTATCATGAATAAGTTCGTTTTCAGAATTTCATTGTTTTTTGCTGTATTTGCTACGGCAATGAGTGCCAACGCGCAAAATCCTTATCTTCCACTTTGGGAGCATATACCGGACGGTGAACCGCGTGTGTTTGAGGACCCGGACAAGCCTGGAAGCTACAGGGCCTATATCATCGGATCACATGACGTTCATTACACTTCGTACTGTGGAAACGACATCCGTATGTGGTCGGCACCCGTGGAGGACCTCACCAACTGGAGGGACGAGGGACCGATTTTCTCCTACTTTGTCAATGGAAAATGGGATACGATGTATGCGCCTGATTTGGTCGAAGTCAAGGACAAGCAGACTGGTAAGAAAACATACTGGCTCTATCCGCATTCCCGTGGATGGCGTCGTGTGGCTACAGTCTGCAAGGGCGACCGACCGGACGGGCCGTTCACTCCTGTCAACATCAATGAGGACGGCACGCAGTGTGTCGAAGGTTCCATTATCGACTTCGACCCCTCTGTTTTTGTTGAGAATATCACTGACAAGAAGGACCCTGACTTCGACAAGGGATTCCGTGCATACGTTTTCTATGGATTCCGCCATTCCACTGCCTTCGAGCTCGACCAGGATAATATGTATGCTGTAAGGCCGGGTACCAAGATTCATGATTATTTCATTCCAGCAAGTGAACGCTACGGCGAGGTGAGAGACCCTCAGGGAACCGAATATCCGGCACTCTACAAAGGTCAGAACCCTGGCGACTTCAACTTCTTCGAGGCATCGAGCATCCGACAGGTAGGCAACAAGTATGTGATGGTTTTCTCCGGATACTCCGGACCGGATTACGGACTCGGATCAACGAACTCTGCACTTCGTTACGCTTACGGTGACTCGCCGCTCGGACCTTGGCGGTCGGGAGGTGTGCTCGTCGATTCCCGTGGAGTCGTGCCGAATGAGGACGGGACCCATCTCACAACCACTAATTTCGGACACAACACGCACGGTTCTTTGCAGGAAATCAACGGTCAATGGTATGTATTCTATCACCGCCCGCCACGTGGATTCGGCAACGCGCGTCAGGCAATGGTGGCTCCCGTGAAAATCGAATGGGACAAAAAGGCGGTGGCTGATGGAGGCAAGGTGAGAATCGTGGGATTCGACCCCTATGCCAAGAACAACGAATGGACAGCAAAAGCATCTGACGGAACTGAATACACTGGTGCTGAGGTAACGTCCGAGGGATTCCAGATTTTCGGACTGCCCCCTTACCAGTATTATTCAGCTGGTATAGCCGCTTATGTCAACGGAAACAACTGGATGCAGGATAATTATAATGTTTGGAATAACAACATGGACCTTGCCGGAATCACTAACAAAGGCATTGTAGGATTCAAATATTTTGGCTTCGGAGGACTTGAGAACGCACAGAACGGACTGAAACCATTCGAAGCGGCGAAGAAAGGCGATGGAACCACAATAAATATCAATCTCACGCCTTCGGGTAAGGGTGCGTTCAAAATTCATGTTCTTATCGACGGACCTTATGCCAACACCACATGGAACGGTAAGGAAATCGCTGTCATCAACGTGCCTGAGAACGCCGAAAAGAAAGCACAGACTTTCCAGGCTAAGGTGCCTGCTGTGGAAGGACTTAAAGGAAAACATGCCATCTATCTCGTGGTCGAAGGACCTGAGGTTGAGCAACCACAGAACAACAACGGACAATGGGGAGGCAGACCGAGAAACCAGCAGCCGCAGCGCCCGCAAGGACTTTTCGACCTCCATGGCATTGGATTCTCTAAAGGCGAAATGCTGAATCCGCCGGTTGTGCCTACTTTGAAAATCCTTGTCGACGGGAAGGAGCTCTTTATACCGGAAAACCCGATGTTTGCGACTTCCGAGAACGGATATATGGATGCTACCAACTATCAGCTGTACGCTCCAATGAACGACAACTCTAATATTACTGTCATGCCATCTTCTGCTGATGTGAAGTACGATATCAGCAAGGTTTCAAGCCGTAGGGCAGTCGTTAAGGCTACTTATAAGGGTTATACGAAGACTTTCCTCATCAATTAGTCCAATTCCAGAATAATGAAAAAAATTATTTTCTCTTTTTGCCTTTTGATGACTGCAATTGCATCATCTGCGCAGATTCAAGTGAAAAATCCCTTTATCTGGGCTGATTGCCCGGATCCTGATATCATCCGTGTCGGAGATTATTATTACTTGGTCACCACGACTATGCATCTTTTCCCGGGAGGCCCCGTCATGCGAAGCAAGGACCTGGCACATTGGGAGACTGTGTCTTATCTTTTTGATGAAATCAAAGACACGCCTCGATATGACCTAAAGGAGGGCACTGTCTATGGAAGGGGACAGTGGGCCACGTCCCTTCGCTACAACAATGGCACGTTTTGGGCTTTGTTTGTCGCTAACGATGATCCTCACAAGTCCATGGTCTTCAAGACGGACGACCCGGCGAATGGATGGAAATTGCATAGCAGACTTCCGGCTTTCCACGACGCTTCCCTTTTCTTCGACGACGACGGAAGGGTATATGTCTTCTCGGGTAGCGGAAACATTCGCCTCGTAGAGCTGGAGCCCGATCTCTCAGATGTGAAGAAGGGTGGGGTGAATAAGACACTTGAACTCAAAGGGAAACCGGACGGACTGCATGAAGGAAGCCGCGTCATCAAGCACGATGGAATGTATTACTTGCTCTGTATCTCATGGCCAAGGACGGGCAGACAGGAAATTGCATACAGAAGCAAGAACATCGAAGGGCCATACGACTCGAAGGTTATTTTGAAGAGCAAGTTCGGCGGATTCAACTATGCTGGACAGGGTACTATTGTCGACGGAAAACATGGAGAGTGGTATGGCGTCATTTTCCAGGACAGAGGTGGATGCGGACGTATTCTTACTATCGAGCCCTGCTCCTGGATTGACGGATGGCCGATGCTCGGAACAAACGGGGACGGAATCATTCCGGAAACCGTCTCACTCGACGGGGATTGCGAGTGCCACAAGCAGCCGCAACTAGCTGTGATTGAGAAGGACTATCAAGTCAACCATAACTATATTAAGGAGGATATCATTACTGAGACCGGAAGCATCACCAAACCGGGAAATCGTGTAACTTTGCACACGTCGACTACCGCAAATAGTATATATGACGCACGTAACACCCTCACTTGGAGAACATGGGGACCTACATGTGCTGACACAGTCACTATTGACGCTTCAAAAATGATGGATGGAGATTGTGCCGGTATCGCTGCCTTTAACGGCGATTCAGGAGTCCTGACCATCAAAAAGGAAGGAAAAAAGTCGTTTCTTGTCTTCTCTGAGGAGAATGTAAGTCTGACAAACGACACAAAGGCAATTACCGACGTGAAGCGAAAGGAAATTGAAAGAGTGGAAATCCCCAAGAAAGCCTTATCGTCTGTGTCTTTGATTATGACCGGTGACTTCAATCCGGGAAGGGATATCGCTAATTTCTACTATTCTTTTGACGGAAATTCTTTCAACGGAATTGGTGGCGACTACAAAATGATATTCGATTACAGACGACTTTTCATGGGCACCAGATATGCGCTCTTCTATTATGCTACAAAGAAATCAGGTGGAAACGTGTCTGTGAAATTGTAACTTTTGTTTCAATTTATTGCGAATTTATACAGTAAATCGAATTTTTTCTCTTTTATGGGATTGAATTCGATTTTTTTATTTAATTTTGCACAAATTACTTATCCTAACAATTCTATTTTATCATGAAGAAGTTCTTCTCTTTTTTCGTTATGCTTGTTGCTGTTTGTGCTGCTACAGGATTCATGGCATGTAACGACGACCCGGATGACGAATATCTTTATGTGATGAAGTCGGAATATGCTGCCGATTTTCTGAGAAACCGTGAGAAATTCAGCGAATTTACGGAAATAGTGCAAAGAGCCAAAATGATGGACCTGCTGGGTACTTATGGCTCATACACGGTCTTTGCTCCTACAAATGAGGCGGTCGATGAATATCTTCATGGAAGAGGCCTCACATCGGTCAGCCAACTCTCTGATGCTGACTGCGACACCATCACGTTCACACATATCATTGAACAGGAGTATTTCACTTCTGATTATAATGACGGCACTTACCCGGTGATGAACATGCTCGACAGACCGCTTACCGTCACCTGTGACTCTGACACACTTTCTGTGCCAGGTGAGGTCAGACTGGCCATCTACATCAATAAGTCATCTAAAATGCTTCAAATGGATGACTCCGTCAGAAACGGTGTGGTCCATACCATGGACAAAGTCATCGGCACCAGCAATTTCATGCTGCCTGACATCATCGGACAGGACAAGGATGCCACTCTTTTCTACGATGCCCTGATGATGACCCACATGAGCGACTCACTTGAGAAATATGTTGACGAGTCCTATACCGTAGGTCACGACTCTGTGGACTGGACAAACGACCGACTGGTCGTACATACCGGTAACGAATATGATAATGTGGCTTACATGGAGCACCGGTACTTCAAATTCACTGCCTTTGTACCCTCTAACCAGGTGTTGGAAAGCAAGTATGGGGTGACGGACATTGAGGGGCTGCAGAAATTGGCCAAGGAATGCTACGACCCTGTCTACCCGGAGGATGCTGACATCACCGACCCAACGGACAGACGAAACTCTCTCAACCGCTTTATCTCTTATCATCTGCTTCCCTTCCAAGGCACATACTATCGACTTACTGCCGTCGACGGCCCTAACAGCGTGCTGGCATCAGCCCTGTTCTTCAGGAGAATGTGGGACATCTCATGTTGGTACGAGACCATGATGCCGCATTCAATCATGAAATTCTCTTTCCCTAATGGCTCTGATGCCGGTTTGTATATCAATAGAAGAGGTATCCAGTCAAGGGCGGATCAAAGAGGGTATAAAATCCGTGGATCACTTGTGATTCCTGCCAGCGAGGCAAAGGTGGATCAGACTTCGCTTAACGGTGTCTATCACTATATTGACGATATTCTCAGCTATGGAGTACATCCGGGACAGAATGTCAGAACGCAGGATGATGTCATGAGCGAGAGAATGCGTATTGATTGCAGTGCTCTCTCACCTGACTTTATGACGAGCGGCGCCAGAGGACATAATACCAAAATCAACAACTCTAACAATCCTGGGCTCTATGGACAGCAGTCGTTCAGCACACAGGCGGCATCTAACCCCAACACTTGTCTCGGGTTCAAGGCGGGTTCGGCACAAAACTTCTATTTCACCGATGCAACTCACGTTCATATAAGGCCACGTTACCTCCCCTTCGCTTCATACGAAGGCGATGAAATTGTCGTAAAAGGAAGGTATGACCTCACCGTCAAGCTACCGCCGGTGCCGGAAGGCGACTGGGAAGTGAGGTTCCTCACGTGTATCGGCCTGCCTAGCCGTGGAATTGTGCAGTTCTTTATTGATGACGTACCACAGGGTATTCCGTTTGATATGAGACCGAGCGGAAACAGCGCGAACATCGGATATCGTTCCGATGAAGCCCTGGGCGACCCTGACCAGGTGAGGGCATTTGATAAGCAGTTCCGATACAGGGGATGGATGAAAGGACCGAAGTCTGCCGGATTCAGCACCAACAACACAAGCATTACGACTATCTTCAGGGATTATCCGGAAAACCTAAGGAAAATCATCGGTGTCTTCCACTCCGACGGAAAAACTGACCATTTCCTCCGTATGCAGCAGAAGATGGAGAGTGAGAACAACGAATGTTCCTTTGATATGATTGAGCTTGTGCCTAGCGCGGTATACAACAACCCTGATGTAGCTGAGGACCAGCTATAATCTTTATCTGTGAATCCATCATCATATGCCATGTATTGATCAAAAAAATGGCCGACTGATATAACAGCCGGCCATTTTTTTGATTTTATTGACGTTTACAAGTGAAATCTGGTTTTTGCTCGTATTCTATGCTGGAAACAAGTTGTGTGATTCCTTTTGAATTAGTTAGTTTGCTCTTCAATATCCAAGCGCTAAGATTATTCTTCATTCTTCATTTATGATTCTTCATTCTTCATTTATTTTTTCTTCACTCCAGCAGTTTCTGCAATGTCTCGTCGTTCAGGTTGTCAGCATAGGTAGCTACGAATTCTTTCGGGCTCATGCCGAAGAAATCATGGAATATGCTGGTGAAGTAGCTGTGTGAGGAGAAGCCGACACGGTAAGCCACTTCGGAGATATTCACCTTGTTGTTCACCAGCAGATAGGCGGCCTGCTTCAGACGTATGCTTCGAATATAAGCTATCGGGGATATTCCGAAATGCTCTTTCAGTTTCCGGTTCAAATGCACACGGCTCATACCAATTTCTTTGCTCAATTCGTTCACGTTGAAGTTCGTGTCGTCGATATGCTCCAAGACTAAGTCCCGGACTCGCTGGATGAACTGGTCTTCGTAGGAAGAGACTTCTATGGTTCCATAGTTGTTTCCGATTTCTGTCCGGCGCATCTTGTTACGGATATTCTCCCGTACTCGCAATACCTGGGAAATGGCGCTCCGGAGCAATGGTAGGTTGAACGGCTTCGAGAGGAAGTGGTCGGCTTGTAATGTCATCGAGCGCAATTGGTTGTCTTCGCTTGACTCACTCGTCAATACAATCACTGCAATATGGTCGGTCTCAGGATTGGCCTTGATACGTCGGCACAGGTCATAACCGTCGCCGTCGGGCATCATCAAGTCTGTTACGACTATGGTCGGACGGTTGGTCAATATCGACTGCCAGGCAGAGTTACCGCTGTGGGCTGTCTGAACCTTATATTCCTTGCCTATCTCTGAAGCTACATAGTTGCAAAGTTCCTTGTCGTCGTCTACGATCAGGATCGTTGTCTGCTCGTTTTTAACTTCGGATGACTTATCCTCTGACGTCTCTTTGGATTCTTCCTCGGTTTCGGAGATGTCTTCTTTTGATGAATCATCAGCAGAGGCAGGTGGATTTTCTGTTTTAGCAGATTCTTTTTCTTCTTTTACAGGAACCTCTGGTTTTGATGATGTTTCTGAGTTTTCTGTTGTATGAACGATTGCGGGCTCCTCTTTTACAGCACGTGGAGACAGCTCATCAGAATTAAGATGAACATTTCCCATCGGCAGACGTACCACAAACTCTACGCCGTCTTCACCTATGTTGTGTGCCTCTATCATGCCATGATGCAGCTTCACCAGTTCGTAGGCCAGGTTCAAACCTATGCCGCTGCCCTCGTGGCCTCCATGACTGGTGCTTTGGTAGAAACGTTCCCATAAGTGGCGCAAATCTTCTGCGTCAAGATGAGATCCGCTGTTGTATACACGGATTTCTGCATATTCTATCACTCGGTAATCGTCAATCATCCGTTTGTTGTCATTGTCAGGATTATTCAGCTGACATGAAGTGCGGACAATCACACGGCCGTTGGATGGAGTGAACTTGAAGGCGTTGGAAAGCAAGTTGAACAGCACCTTCTCAAAATGGACTGTGTCAAGCCATACCGGGATGCTTTCCTCGTTCGACTCATGGGTGAAATACAAAGCCTTGGCTGCTGCCATGCCTTTGAATGATTCCATCACCTCCTTGGTGTAGGTGTTCAACTCCGTCTC
>FLNY01003209.1_pt1 | contig 10542 bp, 5 predicted proteins | sample 1140381 | NCBI WGS metagenome assembly FLNY01 (sample SAMEA3878172, study PRJEB12797) | bioreactor metagenome | biome: Moose rumen | place: Sweden | collected 2011-10
CCTTCGCCGCCAGGACCACCGGGCCCCATGCGCATGCCCTGACGGGCCTCGCGGGTGCCGAAGAGGTTGAGACGATAGTTAACGCGGAGCATCACATAGCTGTTGATGGAGTTGTACTCGGTGTCGCTTCGCATCATGGCGTTCAGCATGCGCGAGAAGCTGGACTGCTGATGCAGGATGTCGTAGAACTCGAGGCGCACGGACAGGGGCTTGCCCTTGAGGAAACTCTGTGACACTTGTGCATTCCATATCAGCTCGTTGGTGTTCATCGTGGCATCGCTGTAGCCGCGACGGCTCGACATGTTCATGCTGGTCGTGAACTGCATGCCCCAGGGGGCCTGTGCCGTGGTATTGAATCCGTAGGAGAAGTTCCAGGTGTCCTGATTGCCCTGCGCCTGCAGCTTGTTTCGGCCAAAGGTATAGCCGACGTTGCCGTTCACTTCGAACTCAAACCAGTCGTTGCGGTAGCTGGCACCCAGTCGCTCGCCGAGGTTCGTCTCGTTGACGGCGTTTCTCATGATGTTGCCGTCGCGGTTGGCATCGAGGAAGCTGACGCTGTGTGTATAGCCGGCGCTGGTGCGGGTGTTCAGGTTGAACGTGCCGAGGGTGTCGAGTGCGGTGTTGAACATAAACTCTGCGCGCGAGTTCCAGTTGCCGTTGATATTGTCGCGTGTCGACGTGCGTCCGCCGGTCAAGGGGTCGTAGTAGACCTTGCTGGTGGTGGCGTTGCTGGTTGTCGAGAAGGACAGGTTGGCAAAGAGGAACTGCTGATGGCGCTCGAAGTAGTCGTTGTAGCGCAGGTTGAAATTCTGGGTGAACGAGGGTTTCAGTCCCTTGTTACCGATTGAGATGTTCAGGGGGTCGCTGTCGTCGCGGATTTCCAGCAGGTCGCTCATCGAGGGCTGGCTGGTGTTGCCTCGGTACTGGAAGCGCACCTGTCCGCGTTCGCTTTTCTTCCAGCGGAAGTTGGCGGTGGGGCTCCAGTTGAGCACGGTGCGAGTGGTGGTGCCGTAGTCAACGCCCATGTAGCGATAGGTGAACTTCGAGGTCTGCGGGATGACCTGAATGCCGACGTTGAAGTTGTAGGCTTTGCGGATGACGCGCAGCATCACCTCAGCCGTATGGATATAGTTCTTGTATTCAGAGAAGCGGCTCAACGTGCTGTCCTCGTAGCTGTTCCAAGCACGGCCGTCGTGAATTAGCATGTCCAGGTTGGGATCCCACTGGCGGTAGTCAAGATTGAAATCGTCCATGCTGAAACCGCCGTAGCGTGTGGGCCATTCGCTGTAGTCGTAGGTGGTGCGGTCGCTCTTGGTGTAGCGATATTGGAAGTTGTAAGAGAACTGCAAGTAGGTCTGCGGCATGATGGGCTCGCTGTAGCTCAGTCGGGCCGAATAGTCGTAGTTCTTCGTCGGGGTCAGGTTGTAGCGGTTGCGGAAATACTCATTGTAGGTAGAGTCGTACATGGCCATCGTCGTCTGATAGAGGTTGACGTCCTGCAACGACAGCGAGCGGGAGTCACCGTCGGTGTAGTTGCCTTGCAGTCGCAGCGAGATGTTGCGGCCGCCGCCACCCAGTTTTCGTGTGACGGTCATCTCGGCGCCCATGCGGTTGTTGTCGCTGTAGCTGATGGAACTGTTGTCGCGGCTGTTCACGAGGAGGGAGTCGCTGGCGTAGTTCTGCTGCAGATAGGTGATGGCTTTCAGGATGTTGGCGCGCGAATTGAGGGCATAGTCAACATAGTTGTAGGGATCCTGGGCAAACGAGGCGGAGGTCGACCACGACGTGCCGTCGTTGTTCGACCAGCTGAACGTTGGCCTGAGGTTGATGTTCCACAGCGTGTCGGGTGTCCACTCTAAGCGCATCTGGCCGTTCCATGAGTTCGAGCGGGAGAAGTTCTGGTTGACCGAGTTACTGAAGGCACCGCTACGCGAGACGAAGTTTTCCGTGGCGCTACGGCTCCAGGCGTCACCGTCGTTGTGGTTCCAGCGCACCGAGCCGTCGAGTTTCAGCCGGTCTTTCTTCTCATAGTTGGCGTTGAGGCCCACCATCTTTGAAGCTTGCAAGCCGTTGCGACCGCCGCCACCGAAGCGTCCGCCGCCACCACCGCCACCGAAGCCCATATCGTTGACGTTGTTAGCCTGTGCAAACCCCATCAGGCGGGTTGAGCTGTTGAAGCGAGCGCCCATCAGTCGGCCGCTGTAGCGATGTTTCGTGCCGAGACCGGCATCGACATTAGAGAAAGTGCCGCGGTTCATGCCGCGCTTCAATCCGAAGTCAAGCACCATCTCCTCCTCGCCGTCATCAATGCCGGTGACGCGGGCCTGGTCGCTCTTCTGGTCGTAGGCCTTGACACGCTCCACTATCGAGGTGGGCAGGTTCTTGATGGCCGTCTGGGTGTCGCCCGTCATGAATTCCTTGCCGTCGACCTTGATTTTCTTCACTTGCTTGCCGTTGATGGTGATCGAACCGTCATCGCTCACCTCAGCGCCGGGCAACTTCTTCACTAGTTCCTCGACGACTGAGCCCTCAGGCGTCTTATACGCACCCGCATTATATATTAAGGTGTCTTCCTTTGAATAGACCTTGGCCAGGTTCTTGACAACCTCCACGTCCTTCAACATCTTCGAGTCCACCTTCATGGTCAGAGTGCCCGTGTTGATGGGGCGCCCGCTGACAGTCAGATTCTTATAAAGAGTCTTGTAGCCCACGTAGGTAATACGTAGGATGAACTGTCCGTCCTGCTGGGCGGTGATTGTAAACTGTCCTTCGAGATTTGTTTTTGCATTGCTCACGAGCGAACTGTCGCTTTTGAGCAGAGCCACCGTTGCACCGATGACGGCCTCGTTCTGGTCGCTGTCAATCACCGTTCCGCTCACCGTTCGCTGTGCTGCTGCCGAGAGGGCCGTCGCAACAACGGCCATCAGGAGTAGAATCTTTTTCATCATAATACTATGAATCAATCTTTTTGCATTTCTATTCTATGTAGACGCATTCTGCCCGCCGAAGTTTAATTGTCGGGAAAAAATTTGGCCGTTTCACGCTTTTGTCTTACCTTTGCAACCTGTTATGGAGAAGCAACGACTCATTTTCCCTCAGGAGATGGAACAAGCCCTCAGTGAGGAACTGACGCTAAGCCGCTACGACCGTCTGTTTGTGCTTGTCGACGAGACGACCCGCGAGGTCTGTCTGCCCATCATCGGCAAGTTTGGGTGTCTCGCAGATGCCGAAGTCATCACGATTCCTGCCGGCGACCAGCATAAGTCGCTCGACAGCGTCGGCCATGTATGGGCAGAGCTGCAGTGCCTCGGCTGCACCCGACATTCGCTCATGGTCAACCTGGGCGGCGGAATGGTGACCGACCTGGGCGGTTTTGCTGCTTCCACGTTCAAGCGCGGCATCAGGTTCATCAACATCCCCACGACGTTGCTCGCCATGGTCGACGCCTCGGTCGGGGGCAAGACAGGCTTCAACTTCGGAGGCCTGAAAAACGAGGTGGGCGTGTTCAGCAATGCCCAGTCGGTCATCATCGACACGACATTCCTGCGAACAATGGATCGGGAGAATATGCTTTCCGGTTACGCAGAAATGCTGAAGCATGGACTCATCAGTACCGAACAGATGTGGGCGGAGCTCTTGAACTTCGATATCGAGGTCCCCTCACTCACCGACCTGCAGCGCATGGTTGCTGACTCGGTGGCTGTCAAGGAGCGCATCGTGCTCGAAGACCCGACGGAACAGGGCATCCGCAAGGCGCTCAACCTGGGCCACACCGTCGGCCACGCCTTCGAGTCGCTGGCCTTGATGCGTCAGCCCGTACTGCACGGCTATGCCGTAGCTTGGGGATTGGTGTGCGAGCTTTATCTGAGTTGCATGAAGACTGGTTTCCCGGTCGAGCGCATGCGACAGACTGTCCGCTTCATCTTCGACCATTATGGCCGCATGCCCATCACCTGCGACGACTACCCTGCCCTGCTCAGCCTGATGACCCACGACAAGAAGAACACCGCCGGCCGTATCAACTTCACCCTGCTGGGTGCTATCGGCGACCTGCGCATCAACCAGACGGCCACGCGCGAGGAGATAGAAGAAGCCTTAGACTTCTACCGCGAGAGCTGCTAAACGCTCTGCCTCACGGCGCGCCACCTTGCCCGTCGCAGTCATCGGGATATGGCAGACGCGGAGAATGTGCTTCGGTCGCCAATACTTCGGCAGTGCATTCCGACACAGAGCTTCCATTCCTTTTAAATCAGCCGACTCCGTCAGCAGGACTACAGCCTCACCATATTTACTGTCTTTAAGCTTAGTTATGCAGAATGGCGATGCCACGTCTTGGCTCAGCAATCGCTCTACCTCCTCAATCTGAATCTTAATGCCTCCGGAACAGATGACATTGTCGCGACGCCCCAGAATACGGAAGCGCCGCCCCTGAATCTCTGCGATGTCATTGGTCGTCAAGGTCTCCGCACTGACTTGCGGCGCATTGATGACCAGGCAACCCTCGTCGTTCACACTCACGCTGACCGACTCGAAAGGCGTGTACCATTCGCTCGCCTCAGGACCGTTCAAGCGTCTCAGTGCGATGTGCGACAGTGTTTCGGTCATGCCGTACGTGCTCCAGACGGCGTTTGGAAAATCGCGAAGCTCGCGCGCCAAGGCATCGTCGATGGCGCCGCCACCGATGATGAGGTGACCGATGCGCATAAGCCGCTCGCGCTCCTGCGCCACCTGCAACGAATTACTGACCTGCATGGGTATCATGGCGGCAAAGTCAATCTGTTCAGCTACCGACTCCATCGGATGCCCGTTTGGCTTCACGTTGACAAGTCGCATATTGCAGGTCAGCACCCTCACCACCATCATCTTGCCGGCAATAAAATCCAAGGGCAGGCAAAGCAGGGCCGTGTCGCCCGCCTTCAATCCCAAGAACAGGCAGGTGATGCGGGCCGAGGCCTCCATGCGGCGCTTTTCCACCCACAGAGGCTTCGGCTCACCCGTCGAACCGCTGGTATGCACCAAAAGACGTTCGCCGGGGGCATTCCATTGGTCTAAGAATTCTTTGAGATCCATAGCTGAGAGCCGCGTATCTCGAGCGGCATAGGGATATTGTCAGTGAACAGTTGGCCCGTACCGAGCCCCTGGGGCATGCGGATGTCGGGGCCATAGACGTCAGCACAGAACTGAGCAATGGCATTGAGTCCGATATTGCTTTCGAGTGCCGAGGTTATCCACGAGCCGATGCCCTCCTCACGTGCTAGCCGGATCCATTCGCGGCAACCAGCCATGCCGCCGTGGAGCGAGGGTTTCAGGATGATATAGGCGGGCTTGATGATGCGCAGCAACTGGCGTTTCTGTCCCGGGTCGTTCACGCCGATGAGTTCCTCGTCGAGAGCAATGGGGAGCGGTGCGTCTCGACAGAGCTCTGCCATATTCGCCCACTGCCCCTGCCGGATGGGCTGCTCAATAGAGTGAATGGCATATTGCGACAGGAGTTCCAGCTTATAGAGTGCCTCATCATAGCTGAACCCGCCGTTGGCGTCGAGGCGCAGCTCCACCTCGCGCGGCCCGAAACGCTCGCGGATGCGGCGCACGAGGTCGAGCTCGCGGTCAAAGTCGATGGCCCCGATTTTCAGTTTCACGCAGCGGAAACCGTCGGCCAACTTCTGTTCCATCCGCTGGAGCATCTCCTCATAGGTGCCCATCCAGACGAGCCCGTTGATTGGAATGCCCACCTCGCCACGGCTGAACGGCGTGTCGAATAAAAGTGAAGAGTGAAAAGTGAAAAATGAAAAATTTGCTATCGCCGTTTCGAGGCCAAACAGCATGGAGGGATAGTCGCGCATGGTCTCATAGTCAATGTGGCCCGTGCGCTCCATGTCGTCGCAGAACCGCCGGAGCACCTCTGCATAATCGGGAATGGCATCACAACTGAGGTCTGGCAACGGAGCACACTCGCCCACCCCATGGCAATTCCCCTCAACGACTTCAACAAACCACGAGCGCCGCTCGGTGTAGACACCTCGCGACGTGCCCGCCGGCTGACGAAAATGGAGCACTCGCTCCTGAATTGTGATCTTCATCTGTCAGAAAAATGGCGCTTCTTGAAAGCAATATACCCCTATATTGATATCAAAAAGCGGTATATTTGCAATTTAGGGCACCTGCGGGAACTGGCCGAAATCGGGCTTGCGCTTTTCAAGGAAGGCGCGACCGCCCTCCTGAGCCTCGTCGAGGAAATAATAAAGCATGGTGGCATCGCCCGCCAACTGCTGGATGCCCGCCTGACCGTCGAGCTCGGCATTCAAGCCAGCCTTGATCATGCGGAGGGCTATCGGCGAGCGCTCCATCATCTCCTGAGCCCAGCTGACGCACTCGTCCTCAAGCTGCTCAATCGGCACCACCTTGTTCACCATGCCCATCTGCTCGGCCTCGCAGGCCGTGTACTGACGGCAGAGGAACCATATCTCGCGGGCTTTCTTCTGACCGACGATGCGGGCCAGATAGCTGGAACCGAAGCCTGCGTCGAACGAGCCGACCTTGGGGCCCGTCTGTCCGAAAACAGCATTTTCTGACGCTATCGTCAAGTCGCAAACTAAGTGGAGCACATGGCCGCCGCCAATGGCATAGCCGTTGACCATCGCAATGACTGGCTTCGGCAGCCGGCGAATCTGCATCTGCACGTCGAGCACACTCAGGCGGGGCACGCCCTCGTCGTCGACATAGCCGCCACGGCCTTTCACGTGCATGTCGCCGCCCGAGCAGAAGGCATGCTTCACGTCGCGGAGCGTCTTGCCTTTGGGCACCTTCGACATAGCGCCCGTGAGCAGTACCACGCGGATGCGTTGCAACTCGCGACACAGGGCAAAGGCCTGGCTGAGCTCCAACGTCGTCTTGGGTGTGAACGCATTGCGATAGCGCGCCCGGTTGATTGTAATTTTGGCAATGCCGTCGTACTCCTCGAAGAGTATCTCCTCAAACTCCCGAATCTCTTTCCATTCTCTCTGTTGCATAATCTTCGTTCCTTTTTTTCTTGCAAAGGTACAATTTTTCCGACAAACTCTTCGCTATTCTCTAAATTATTTATTACTTTTGCAGTCAATATTACATTCTATCCTTGCACAAATTATGTTTTTCAAACTGATAGAGAGGAAACGCAATGAATGGTTTTCATCACCCGCCTGTACGGTGAAGGATTTCATTGACTATATAGTACGTAGGGGCGAAATGCGCGATGCCCAGATAGAGAGCATCCGCACCTACCTCTACCTGAAGATAGCCTGTGAGAACAAACCGCTTTGGAAACTGTTTGCAGAAGGGGCATTTAACGACCCTGACTACGAACTGAACCCCGCTGAATACGGTACAAACACCTATCGGACCATCAAGAACAATGCAGGGGCAATGGCCCTGATGCAGTATGCGCAGCCCGACCCCAAGAGTGCCCCCAAGCTGCCCAAGTTGAAAGAACTCCTCCGCATCAAGGCCGAGGACATCGACTATGAGGCTGCGTTCAAGAGCATCTTCTACGACGAGGACTACACCGACTACGTGTTCAGCCTGCCGATGGGTGCCGGCAAGACCTACCTGATGGCGGCCTTCATCTATATCGACCTGTATTTTGCAAGCAAGGACGAGAACAACCCCGTCTGGGCACATAACTTCATGATATTTGCTCCGAGCGGCACGAAGTCCAGCATCCTGCCCAGCCTGCGCAACATCATGCGTTTCGATCCGTCGTGGGTGATACCCGAGCCCGAAGCATCCAGGCTAAAGAGAATGGTGACCTTCGAAATCCTCGACCAGCAAAGGACACCGCGCGACAGCAATCAGGTGAAGAATCCCAACGCTCAGAAAATCAGGCTCCATCAGCAAAACAATGAGCAGATGGGGCTGGTGGCCATCACCAATGCCGAGAAGGTGATTCTTGACAGGATAGACAAGAAGGACGCTCAGCCCGAACTGTTCCAGACGGCAGAGCAGAAAAAGGAATGGGAACAGATAAAGGTGGCCAACGAACTGCGCGACGTGATAGGCCGCATACCCAACCTGGCTGTCTTTGTAGACGAAGTCCATCATGTGGCAGACAGGGAAAACAAGCTGAAACAGGTCATCGAGAACTGGACGGAAGCAAATACTTTCAGCGGCATGATAGGCTTCTCCGGCACCCCTTATCTGAAGAAGCCCTACCGCATCACCATCGGCACGGAGCAGCCGCTGAAGGACAGCAGCATGGCCACGGTGGTCTACTACTACCCACTGGCCAGCGGCATCAAGAACTTCCTCAAGACCCCGCGCATAGAAGACAGCGAACTGCCCAGCCGCGAACTCTTGGACAAGGGTGTGCGCGACTTTCTGGACAACTACATGGACGTGGCCTACGATATTGAGGGCGACGGACAGCTGCGCAAGGCCAAACTGGCCATCTTCTGCCGCAGCATAGCCAATCTGGAGCGTGATGTCTATCCGCAGGTGAGTCAGATAGTTGCCGAATACGGCATGGCTGCCAGCGACGTGCTGCTGCCCTACCATAAAGGAGGCAAGGAAGGCAGCGAGACCTTCCCAGCCCCAAAGGATGCAGAACGGGAGTTCCAAAGGCTCGACGAGGACAGCCAGAAGCGCATCGTGCTGCTGGTTCGGATTGGACAGGAGGGCTGGGACTGCAAGAGCCTCGCCGGTGTGATAATGCCATACGACCCTGATACCAAAAGTCCCCAGAACTCAGTGCTCCAGCGTACATGCCGGTGTCTGCGCCAAGCCGTGAAGTTCGAGGACGAGACGGCCCTCATCTGGCTCAACCGTGCCAATGCCGCCTATCTGGACCAACAGCTCAGGGAGGAGCAGAACTCGTCGCTCGCAGAAATCCGTGCGGCTGTCGAAAAGGACTCTCCCTCCTTCCAGCGCTATTCGCGTATGGGACGGCAGCGTGTGCCGGAGATACCCTTCTACCAACTGGAGCTGAACCATGTGGAGAAAATCGACGAGGTGAAGCCCGACACGAAGGCCGTGCTTGAAAGCGACGACTTGCTCATCAAGGCCAAGCAGTTCAACCGCAATACCAGAGAGGAAGATTTCCTGGAAATAAAGGACTCTACGACTGACCTTGCAGGACGCGAAGTGCCGATGACCTTCACCGAATGGTTCTACCTGATGCTGAAAGAAGGCGCAAACTACCCCGACGAAGAAATGCTGCTCGAATACGAAGCCCCGTTGAGGCGGATTTTCAGCACTATCAGCACAGAGAAGGAGGATGGCCGCTATCTGTCGGCGGAGTACGACCACGAGGCTGTCCGTGAGGCCGTCAGACGGGCTTTCCTCACGGAGCGAACGGCAGTGTACCGCAGGGAAGAGATTCGCCGCGACGCCCACATCATGGTCATCAGGCACAATGGTGAGACAGAGAAAATCAACGACAGCCGACGGCTTGCCGATTTCCAGCCTGCCGACGAAAGCAAGTATTTTCCTAATCAGCAGACGGTGAAGGAAATCGTCCATGCCGATGACAACCCGCCAGCCCTGTCGGTTGACGAGCGTGAGTTCGTGGATTACCTGCGTCAGAAAGGCGACGTGGAGAAGGCCGACCGAATGGAACGCAGGTTCCTCGAAGACCATCAGCTGAGTACCGATGCCCGCCACAAAGACGCCACCTACCAATACCTGCCCTACCGGTTCGACAGCGACCTGGAACGTGATTTCTTCCGCCACCTGCTGGCATCCGTCCAGAAGCAGCATCTGGAGATGTACTTCAACGGCGACGAGCAGTTTACCTCGTTCATCATCAAGCCCTATAAGGTTAAAGGCAACGACTGGGAGGCCTTGCAGCAGTATGTGCCCGACTTCTTGGTGCTGAGCCGTAGGGAGGATGGCAGCATCGACCGCGTGCTCATCATTGAGACCAAAGGCCAGCTCTATGCCGACAGTTTCAAGGACAAGCGCGACTACATGACCGGCACCTTCCTGGAACTGAACAGCAACCGCGAGGGACTGCCGGAATTCAGATTCCTCTATTTAGAGGCTGACAAGGACAACAAGAACCTCCCGCAGTTGGAGGCAAAGACAAGAGATACTATCAAGACGTTTTTCAAACTGAAATAAAAACATCATACGTATATGGCAATCAAATACATTCCATTCTATACACCCTTAGAGGGGCAGGCCGTGCTCGGCAACTTTGTCCGTACTAAGCGTCTGCTCGACTATCGTGGAAACAAGGACGTGGTGCCCGTACTGGAGCGCGGCATGGTGAAATACGACATGGTGCGCGAAGAACCCGTCGGCAGCAACCCACAAGGAAACATGGTGGTGCGCGGCGACTGCGTGTCCACCTGTGCCTATCTGCGCGACCGGGGCATCAAGGTGGACTTGGTCTACATCGACCCGCCGTTTGCCAGCGGTGCCGACTATGCCAAGAAGGTCTACCTGCGACACAATCCTGCGCTTGCAGAGCGGATAGATGAGGCAGAGAAGGAACTGTCGCACGACGAGATGAAGAGCTTTGAGGAAAAGATGTACGGCGACATCTGGGACAAGGAGAAATACCTCAAC
>FLNY01004332.1_pt1 | contig 10535 bp, 4 predicted proteins | sample 1140381 | NCBI WGS metagenome assembly FLNY01 (sample SAMEA3878172, study PRJEB12797) | bioreactor metagenome | biome: Moose rumen | place: Sweden | collected 2011-10
CGAGAAGACCGTTCCGGGCGGGGGAGGCGTCAGCAGAACTCCTGCACGTCCCCGGCGGTGACGGGATTGCCCCCCAGGATGAGGAGGCGTTCGACGACGTTGCGCAGCTCGCGGATGTTGCCGGGCCATGAGCGCTCCTGGAGGGCCTTCACGGCCTCGGGCGAGAAGGGCACGGTGCCCTTGCCGCTCTCCGAGCATATCTGGCCGTCGAAATAATCCACCAGCTCGGGTATGTCCTCCTTGCGCTCGTCCAGCGACGGCACCTTTACGACTATGACGCTGAGGCGGTGGTAGAGGTCTTCGCGGAAGGCGCCCTTTTCTATCTCGGCGCGGAGGTCCTTGTTGGTGGCGGCGATGACGCGCACGTCCACCTGGATGTCCTTGTCCGAACCCACTCGCGACAGTTTCTTCTCCTGCAGGACGCGCAGCACCTTGGCCTGGGCGGCGAGCGACATGTCGCCTATCTCGTCCAGGAAGAGGGTGCCGCCGTCGGCCTGCTCGAACTTGCCCTTGTGCTGCTTGATGGCGGAAGTGAACGAGCCCTTTTCGTGGCCGAAGAGCTCGCTCTCGATGAGCTCCGAGGGGATGGCGGCGCAGTTCACCTCCACGTAGGGCATGGCGCTGCGGGCGCTCATGGCATGCAGGCTCCTTGCCACCAGTTCCTTGCCGGTGCCGTTGGCGCCGGTGATGAGCACGCGGGCGTCGGTGGGGGCCACCTTGGAGATGATTTCGCGTATGTGCTGCAGGGCGGCGGAAGAGCCTACCATCTCCTGGCCATAGACCTTCTTCTTGAGTGTCTTGTTGTCCTTCACGAGGGTGGTGCGCTCGGACGCGTTCTTTACCGTGATAAGGAGGCGGTTGAGGTCCAGCGGCTTCTGGATGAAGTCGAAGGCGCCCTTCTTGATGCATTCCACGGCGGTGTCGATGTCCCCGTGCCCGGAAATCATGACCATGGCGGAGTCGATGCCCTCGCGCATCACGAAGCCGAGCACCTCCTCGCCGTCCTTGCCGGGCATCTTGATGTCGCAGAAGATGACGTCGTAATGCTCCTTGTCTATCATTTCCTCGGCAATGGCGCCGTCTTCCGCGGTATCCACCTCGTAGCCCTCGTCGCCAAGTATTTCCTTGAGGGAATTGCGTATCGCCCTCTCGTCGTCAACAACCAGAATTTTCATGTCGTCGTGTTTATTGATGCAAATATCGCAAATATTTTTTTTACAAGTGACGGCCGCGCCTAAAACGTGCAGGCAAGGGACATTCCGGCCGCCGGAGCGCCGGAAACGGGGCTTGGCGCGGTGAAGGGTAGCACCACGAGGGAGCCCCTCGCGCCTATGCCGAACCACTTGCGCTCCAGAGGCAGCATCATTCGCCCCACATGCGCGGACAGCACGCCTATTCCCGCCCCGGCCAGGACGTCGGTGAGCCAGTGCCTGCCGTTGTAGATGCGCATGGCGCCCACGGCCGCGGCTGCGGCATACGCCCCCGCGCCGTACCATCCCCCGTATTCCATGCGCACCAGCTCGGCGCCCATGAAGGCCGTGGCCGAATGTCCGGACGGGAAGGAATTGCTCTTCGTGCCGTCCGGCCTTTCCTCCCGCACCGTGTATTTGAGGACGTTCACCATTATGCCCACGGCCGCCCAGGACGTGGCCGTGACGGCAAAGTGCTCCGCGAAGCCGGCGGCCCCGCCGCACGCCCCCATTCCCAGGTAGAACGCCCCGGGCGCGTACTGGAGCCATCCGTCCGCATTCACCGCGCCGTATTCTGCACGCAGGGCGTCCGCGAAATCCCTCACGGAGGCATTCACGCGCAGGCTCCCCGCCACCTGCGCCCTCAGGGGGAGCAGGGAAACGAAAACCAGGAAGAGCAAACAAATCCTTTTCATGCCGCACGGCAAATTTATAAAATTGACTACCTTTATACAAAATTTGTTTGCCATGTCAAGGATACTCGCACGCGCGGCACTCGCGATCGCCGCAGTCTTAGCTGTCGTTTCATGCGGGCGGAAGGCCGGAACGCCGGACACCCGTTACGCCGGATACGTGAAAGCATACACCGGAGGCATAGTCTGGGAAGGCGCCACGGTGAAGGTTTCGCTCGCCGCTCCCGCCAGCGAGTTCCCGCAGGGCCTCTTCTCGTTCTCCCCCGCCGTCAAGGGCACCCAGCGCTGGGTGAATTCCTCCCTCGTGGAGTTCGTACCCGAACAGGGCGCGCTTCAGCCCGGACGCAGATACAGCTGCACCTTCCGGCTGGGAGATGCCGTGAAAGTGCCGAAGGGGTTGGAAAAATTCAGTTTCGGTTTCATCGTGGCAGAAAAGCAGGCGGTGCTCAGCGCCGAGAGGGTGCGCATACCCTCCGACAACCCGTCCACGGCCATCGTGGAGGGCTCCGTAAAGACCAGCGAACGCGCCTCCCTTTCCGACATACAGGCCATGATGCCGGAAAACGCCGTGCTGGAGGAGGGCGCGGACGGGAAGCTGTTCCGCTTTTCCATTCCGGGTTTCACCCGCAGCGCTTCCGACAGGAAGCAGGAGCTGTCCATGAAAAACGGCGCTTTCAAGGCGGGCGGGAAGGCGACGGTCACCATACCCGGCACCGGCGGGGCGTTCAGGGTGACGGGCACCTCCCTGGTGGAAGACGGCTCCCCGTACATCGAGGCTGTATTCAGCGAACCCGTTGCCACCGACGGCGCATGGTACAGCCTTTTCCGCGTAAGCAACGTCTCCCGCAGCGTCGCGGACGCCAGGGACAACGTGGTGAGAATCTACTATGAGGGCGCGGGCGGCGGCGACATCTCCCTGGATATCTCCGGGGGCCTCAGGAGCGCGGGCGGAGAGCGCCTCGGCGACGATTTCAGCAGCTCCTTCGAAAGGGAAAGCGCCAAACCGGCGGTGCAGATTCCCCTGGAAGGCAACATCCTCCCGGATGAATCCTGCCTCGTCCTGCCCTTCAGGGCCGTCAACCTGAAGGCGGTTGACGTGAGGGTAGTGAAGATCTACGAAGACAACGTGCTCATGTTCCTGCAGGACAACGCCCTGGGGGACGGAGGCGACCTGCGCAGGGCCGGACGCCTGGTATGGCAGAAGAGGGTGAGCCTCGCGGACGATCCGTCGAAAGACCTGCGGAAGTGGAACGATTTCGCCCTCGACCTCAAGGATGTGTTCAGGAAGGAACCGGGGGCCATATACCGCATCCGCATCTCCTTCAAGGAGGAATATTCACTTTACGGCAAGGAATACTCCCCCGGGGAGGAGCTCAGCTCCGTGGAAGTCCCCGTGACCGACAGCGAGGTGTGGGACATCCCCTCCCCCTATTACTGGGACTCCCGCGACTGGTCGCATTACAACTGGAAGGACTCCGACGACCCCGCCACCCCCAGCTATTACATCGACTACCCCTACCCGGAAGTCAACCTCATGACGTCCTCCCTCGGAGTCACGGCCAAGTATGCTGGCGGGGACAGGCTGTGGGTTGCGGCGAGCGACCTGCTGTCCGCGGAGCCTTCGCAGGCCGAAGTTGAAGTTTACAACTACCAGCTGCGCGAGGTGGGGCGAGGCAGGGTTTCCGGCTCCGGCGAGATAGCCCTCACCGGCAAGCCCTTCGCCGTCGTGGCGCGGCACGGAAGCTCCACCACCTACCTGAAGGTGACCGACGGCCGCGAGAACTCCCTCTCCCGCTTCGACGTGGGCGGAGCCGTGCTCCAGAAAGGCCTCAAGGCCAGCATCTACGGCGAACGCGGCGTTTGGAGGCCCGGGGACACCCTGCATCTTACCATGATCCTGCAGGGCGACAAGATTCCTTCGGAGCATCCGGCGTCGCTGGAAGTTTACACCCCCGAAGGGCAGTTCCACAGCAAGATAAACCGCCCCTCCGGCGTGAACGGGTTCTACCGCTTCGACGTGCCCACCATGCAGGACGACCCCACCGGCATCTGGAGCGCCAGCTTCAAGCTTGGCGGGGCCACCTTCCACAAGGCCCTGCGCATCGAAAGCATAAAGCCCAACAGGCTCAAGGTGGAGATAGACATGGGCGGGGACGAGATTCACGGCGGCTCCCGCACCCCCGTGTCGGTAGCGTCCAGCTGGCTCACCGGCCCCGCGGCGGCCGGTCTCCGGGCGAAGGCCTACATGGTGCTCGGCAAGGCGAACACCACGTTCAAGGGATATGAAGGATACATCTTCAACAATCCCCTCAGCGAATTCTCCTCCAGCGAGAAGGACATCCTGGACACCCGCCTGGACGGCTCGGGCAGGGCGTCCCTTGCGGTGGACATGCCCGGTGCGTCCGACGCGCCCGGCAAGCTGAACGCCACGGTCGTATGCTCCGTCCTGGAAGAGGGGGGCGACGCGAGCTTCACCACCGTCTCGATGCCGTTCTCGCCGTTCCGCAGCTATGTGGGGGTGAAGGTTCCGGAAGAAGAGGAAGGCTACATGTTCACCGGCAGGGACAACCAGGTGCAGGTGGTGCTCCTCTCCGAGGACGGCGCCCCCGTGGAAGGGCACGAGCTGGAATACCGCGTTTACAAGATAGACTGGAGCTGGTGGTGGGAGAACGGCCGCAGGGCCCTGGATTCCTACGTGAACAGCTCCTCCGCCAGGGTTTTCACTTCCGGGAGACTGCGCCCGGAAGGGGGCGCTTCCTCCTTCGTCCTGAACGTGCCCGAAAAGGAATGGGGCAGGTACCTCATCTACGTGCGCGACCTTGACGGCGGACACGCCTCCGGCACCGTCGCCCTGGTGGACTGGCCCTCCTACAGGGGCAGGACCGACCACACGGACCCGACTTCCGTGAACATGCTGTCCTTCTCGCTCGACAGGAAATCCTACGCCGTGGGCGACAAGGCCGTGGCGTACATCCCGGCGGCCCCGGGAGGCAGGGCCCTCGTCTCCATCGAGAACGCCTCCGGCGTAATCTCCCAGAAATGGGTCAGGACCTCGGACCAGGACACCCCGTACAGCTTCAGCGTCACGGCGGAGATGGCTCCCAACTTCTATGTGGACATCAGCCTCGTGCAGCCGCATGAAAACGCGGTGGATGGCGTTCCCATAAGGCTTTACGGCGTGCAGCCGGCTCTCGTGGAGAACCCCCGTTCGCATCTCTCCCCCGTCATCGGCGTGGCCGATGCGGTGCATCCCGGCGAGAGTTTCAGCATAAAGGTTTCCGAAAAGAACGGCAGGCCCATGACCTACACGCTGGCTATCGTGGACGAAGGCCTGCTGGACCTCACGGGCTTCAAGACACCGGACCCGTGGAACGACATGTACAGGCGCGAGGCGCTCGGCGTGCGCACCTGGGACGTTTACGACGATGTGATAGGCAGGTACGGCGCGGCTTTCTCCTCCATGCTCGGGATCGGCGGCGACGAAAGCATGCAGGTCCTCGGGGCCAAGAAGGACAACCGCTTCACGCCGGTGGTGGAATTCCTGGGCCCGTTCACCATGAAGAGGGGCGGCGACACCCACAAAATAACCCTCCCGATGTATGTGGGGAGCGTGCGCGTGATGCTCGTGGCCGGCCAGGACGGGGCTTACGGCAGCGCCCACAAGACGGTGGCCGTACGCTCGCCGCTCATGGTGGTTCCCACCCTGCCACGCGTCATAAGCACCGGCGAGAAAGTCACGCTTCCCGTGAACGTATTCGCCCTTGAAGACGGGATCAGGAGCGCTTCCGTCAAAGTGGAGACGGACGGGCCCGTGAAGATTTCCGGCCCCGCCTCCGCCTCCGCCACCTTCGACGGGCAGGGCGACCGGCTCGTCCGCTTCGCCCTGGAAACCACGGGCGAAGGCACGGCGCACGTGAAGGTGACCGCTTCCGGCAACGGACACGACGCCTCGGAGACCATAAACATCGAGGTGCGCAACCCCAACCCGGCCATCACCTCCGTGCAGACGGCCGCGGTGGCCCCCGGAGCCTCGCTCACCATGTCCTACAGGCCCTCACTCGCCGCAAGCCTCGGGCTCAGCAGCTTCCCCGCGGTAAACTTCGACGAGAACTACCTCTATTTCCGCAATTACGGTTACGCCTGCACCGAGCAGCTTGCCGCCGAGGGCATATCCCTGGTGTTCACGCGGGACTTCCTCGACGGGGAGAACCGCGCCGGGGCCGACAGCCGTATTCCTTCCGTGCTCCGGGAACTTTACGCAAGGCAGCTCGCGGACGGCGGCTTCGCGTACTGGCCCGGCAACACCGCCGCGGACACCTGGGCGACTTCCATGGCGGGCGTGTTCATGAATGAGGCCGCATCGAAGGGTTTCGACGTGAACAAGAGCGTGCTGGACAAGTGGCAGAAATTCCAGAACAACAGCTGCAACAACTACCGCCGCGCCACCGGAGGGCCCATGTCCGACCTCGACCAGGCATACAGGCTTTATTCCCTGGCGCTTGCGGGCAAGGCCGACGCCGCCGGCATGAACCGCCTCAAGGAAAGCGGGACGCTCACTTCCCAGGCCCGCTGGATGCTCGCGTGCGCTTACTCCGTGTGCGGCAAGAAAGAAGTGGCCGTGCAGCTCACCGACACCACCGCCCGCAGCTTCGCGCCCTACAGCGACGGCCTCACCTTCGGTTCGCCCTGGCGCGACAGGGCAGTAGTAACGGAAGCCCTCGTGCTGCAGGACGACATCGCGGCGGCGCTCGAACCGGCCGGAGCCTTCGGGGCGATGTTCGCCGGCGGGCATGTCTCAACGCAGGTGCGCGCTTTCGCCTCCGTGGCGCTCTCCCGCCTGGCGGCGAAAGTGAATTCCGGGCCCCTGAAGGCCGAAATCACCCAGAACGGCAGCACCGAAAACGTGAACAGCCCCAAGGCCAGTTACACATATGCGCTGGAGCCTTCCGCGGGCAGCGTGCAGATAAAGAACGAATCCGGGGGCACCGTGTATGCCACCGTGATGGCCGTGACGCGCGCAAGCGGGCAAGAAGCCACTCCGGCCCGTTCGAACGGCCTTTCCATAAAGGCGGAGTACTCCGGCACCGACGGCACTCCCCTGGATCCCGCTTCCATAAGGCAGGGTACGGACTTCATCAGCACCGTCACCGTCACCAACCTCTCCCCCACCGAAGACCGCCGCAGCCTGGCGCTCACCCAGATGCTCCCGTCGGGATGGGAAATCTACAACGAGCGTCTCACAGGCGCCGCGGACGGCAGCGGGAGCGCCTACAACGACCTCCGGGACGACCGTTCGCTCTGGTTCTTCGACCTTCCGGCCGGCACTTCCAGGAGCTTCAGGCTCAGGCTCCGTGCCGCATACGAAGGCGAATTCGTGCTTCCCGCAGTGAAGTGCGAGGCCATGTACGACACCGCCACCAGCGCCAACACGGCCTCCGGCAAGACTGCCGTGACAAGGTGAAAGGAAGGCGGATGACACGCAGGAAGGCGGTGTGGCTCGGAATCCTGGCCGCACTGCTTCTCGCATACGCTTTCTGTCTTCCGCGGGACCTGTTCAAGGGCACCTCCTATTCCACCGTGGTGCTGGCCAGGGGCGGGGAACTGCTCGGGGCCAGGACTGCGGACGACGGGCAGTGGCGTTTCCCTCCCTGCGACAGCGTGCCGGAAAAGTACGCCGCGGCGGTGGTCCAGTTCGAAGACCGCCATTTCTACAGGCATCCCGGAGTGAACCCCGTGGCCATAGCCAGGGCCCTGGTGCAGAACCTGAGGGCGGGCCACGTCACCAGCGGGGGCAGCACCATCACGATGCAGGTCATCCGCATGTCCAGGGGAAAGAAAAGGAACCTCTGGCAGAAGTGCGTGGAGGCGGTGCTCGCCACCAGGCTGGAACTCCGCTGCAGCAAGAGACGCATACTCGCCATGTACGCCTCGCACGCCCCGTTCGGCGGCAATGTGGTGGGCCTGGAAGCTGCGGCATGGAGGTATTTCGGACGGCCTCCCCAGGAGCTTTCGTGGGGCGAGGCCGCCACCCTCGCAGTGCTGCCCAACTCCCCTTCCGGCATGCACCCCGGGCGCAACAGGGAGCAGCTTCTGGAAAAGCGCAACAGGCTGCTGCTCAGGATGCTGCAAAGGAATATCCTGGATTCCCTCAGCTACTCGCTGGCATGCGGAGAGCCCCTCCCGGACAAGCCGCATCCGCTGCCGGAACTCGCCCCCCACCTGGTGGAATACTGCCTCGCCGTCTCCCCCGGAAAGACGGTACGGACTTCCGTTGACGCCGGAATCCAGGAGAGGGTGACCGCCACCACGGACGAATGGTGCAGGGAACTGTCGTCGGGCGGGATAAACGACCTGGCCGCGGTGGTGCTCGACGTCGCAAGCGGGGATATGCTCGCATACGTGGGAAACGCCCTGCAGTCCGCCGAAAGGCCGGGGCGGCAGGTGGACATAGCCCGCGCCCCCAGAAGCACCGGAAGCATACTCAAGCCTCTGCTCTACTGCGCCCTGCTGCAGGAAGGGAGCATACTGCCGGGCACGCTGCTGCCCGACATCCCAGTGAACCTCGGCGGCTTCTCCCCGCAGAATTTCGACCGCAGTTTCGCCGGGGCCGTACCCGCCGCGGAGGCCCTCACCCGCTCGCTCAACGTGCCGGCAGTGCACATGCTGCGCCGCTACGGAGTGCCCAGGTTCCACAATCTCCTGAAAGAACTCGGCATGACCACCCTGAACCGCTCCGCCGACGACTACGGCCTTTCCCTGATACTGGGCGGCGCGGAGGGCCGTCTGCTGGACATAACCGGCGTCTATGCCTCACTTTCCCGCTGCTACCAGACGGGAGAGGCCCTGCCCCTGGACGACCGCTGCGCTCTGTGGTACACTTTCGAGGCGCTGAAGGAGCTCGGCCGGCCGGACGAACTGGACATGCGCCTGGTGGGCTCCGTGCGCAAGGTGGCCTGGAAAACGGGCACCAGCTACGGGTTCCGGGACGCCTGGGCGGTGGGTGTCACGCCGCGCTATGCCGTGGGGGTATGGGCCGGGAACGCGCAGGGCCAGGGCGTGCCGGGGCTCACCGGGGCGAGGAGCGCCGGGCCGGTGATGTTCGACATTTTCGGCCTGCTGCCCCAGGAGAAGGGGCAGGACAATGCCTATGCGGCGGACGGGTGGTTCCTGGAGCCCGTACCGGGCGAATACACGGTGGCCGAGGTTTGCCCGCAGTCGGGGCACCTGAAAGGGCTGTACTGCCCCCGGGCCGATACGCTCATGCTGCCCGTGAAGGCCCTGCGGAGCGAAGCGTGCCCTTATCACAAGATGAGGGAGGGACAGGTTTATTTCCTGCTGCCGCCCGGCATGGAATGGTATTACAGGCAGCATCATCCGGAATACCGGCCGCCCGTGGAGGCGAAGGATGAGCCCATGGAATTCATCTACCCGGAACCGGGCGCGCAAATCAGCATCCCGCGCCAGCTGAACGGGGAGATAAAGGGCATCGTGTTCAACCTGGCGCACCGCGACCGCGACGCCACGGTATGGTGGCATCTCGACGATGAATATGCGGGGGAGACGCGTTACCTGCACCAGCTGACGCTCATCCCGTCCCCGGGGCGTCACACAATAACCGCGGTGGACGGCTCGGGAGCCTCCTGCTCGGTGGTTTTTACAGTCCTTTAGCCTATTACGGCGCCGTTGGCCACGGCTTCCTGCGGGGTGATGAAGCGCATGCTGCCGTCCCCCTGTTTGGCCATGAGTATCATTCCCCGGCTTTCGATGCCCTTGATTACACGGGGCTGAAGGTTGGCGAGGATGCAAATCTGCCTGCCCACCATATCCTCGGGCCTGTAGTATTCGGCTATGCCGGAGACTATCACCCGGGTGTCGATGCCGGTGTCGATGGTGAGTTTCAGGAGCTTGTCGGTCTTGGGCACCTTGACGGCCTCGAGCACGGTGGCCGTGCGGATGTCCATGCGGCCGAAGTCGTCGAAGCCCACCATATCCTTCTGGGGCTCCACCTGCCTTGCGAGCTCCGCCTTTGCGGCGGCTTCGTTTTCGGCCTTTATGCGCTCGAGCCTGTCGAGCTGAGCCTGGATGGCAGCGTCGTCTATCTTCTCGAAGAGCAGTTCGGGCTCGCCCAGAACATGGCCCTCCGCAAGGATTTCGCCGGCGCCGAGCATGTCCCAGGTAAGCAGGGGCAGGCCGGGCGAGAGCAGCATCTTGCCGTGCCTGCGGGCGTGCAGGGCGGCCCCTTCCGACGCGTCGTAGAAGTTGACGGTGGGCTCCCCTTCGCCTTCGCGGTAGTCCTGCCCGGCGTCAAGGGTGACGCGGAGCATGTCCCTCAGCTTTTCGGCGGCGAACGGGGTGAAGGGCTCGAAGGCGACGGCCAGGTCGGCGCATATCTGCAGGCAGACGTTGAGGATGGTGCCGGTACGGGCAAGGTCGGTCTTCGCCACCTTCCAGGGTTCGGCGTCGGAGATGTACTTGTTGCCGACGCGGGCTATGGACATCGCGTCCTTCAGGGCCTCGCGGAAGCGGAAACCTTCCAGGTTCCCTTCCAGCGAGCTGCGCAGCTGCGGGATTTCGCCGAGGGCGGCGCGGTCCATTTCGAGAAGTTCCCCGCGGGCCGGGACGCGCCCCCCGAAGTATTTGTGGGTGAGCACCA
>FLNY01000234.1_pt1 | contig 10531 bp, 8 predicted proteins | sample 1140381 | NCBI WGS metagenome assembly FLNY01 (sample SAMEA3878172, study PRJEB12797) | bioreactor metagenome | biome: Moose rumen | place: Sweden | collected 2011-10
CTTCGTTCCTCAAAATGGACAATGCTTCGCTCGCCTACGACTTCGGACGCATTCGCAACCTCTTCTCTCTCAATGCCTCATTCATGGTTCAAAACGTCTTCACCGCTACAAAATATAGCGGCATAGACCCAGAAGTAGATGGTGGTGTCGACATGAATTTCTATCCGCGTCCACGCATCTTCTCGCTCTCGCTTGGCTTCGACTTCTGATAAAACGACTAAAACGTCTCTACAATGAAGAAATCTGTAATATACGCCGTCTTGTTGCTCGCTACTGCCGCTTGCACCGACGACCTCGACCAATATCCCAATACCGAAACCACCTCGGCCGACCTATATCAAAATGTAGGTCAGTACGAAAGTGTCCTCGCCAAAGCCTATGCCTCCTTTGTCATAGCTGGTCAAGAAAAAGGTGGCACGAATGCCGACATCTCATCCAACAGCGGACACGACCTCTTGCGAGGGCTATTCAACCTCCAAGAGTCTTGCACCGACGAGCTTATGCCCACATGGCTCGATGGTGACAACCTCAACGGACTAACATTTTTTAGCTGGGACGCCAACGACCCTTGGGTCTCCGATGTCTACTACCGACTCTACTACACCATTAGTCTTTGCAACGAATTCCTTCGTCAAGACATATCTTCCTTTTCTGCTTCCGACGTCTCAACATTGCAGACCTATCATGCCGAAGCCCGATTCTTGCGAGCTTTCGCCTACTACTGGGTACTCGACCTCTATCGCAAAGGTCCTCTGCAAACCGAAGCCAACGAAGTCGGTGCCTATGTCCCGCAAGTGGCCGACGCACAAGGTCTTTTCGACTTCATAGAGTCCGAACTCAAAGAATGTTCCGAAGCCATGCTTAGCCGCGCCGATGCTGTCTATGGGCGCGCACCACGTGCTGCCGCTTGGATTCTTCTCAGTCGCCTCTACCTAAATGCCGAAGTCTACACAGGCGTAGCTCGCTACTCCGATGTCATCACCTATGCGCAAAAGGTCATCGACGAAGGCTACACCCTTGCACCTTCCTACGCTTCGCTCTTCAACGCCGACAATCATAAGCGCACCGAAGAAATTATTTTCCACGCCGTTGTCGATGCTGATGAGGTCGTTAGCTGGGGTGCTTCGACCTACACTGTTTGCGGAGCCGTCAGCAACAGCAGTACTTCCGAAAGCTACAATTCGCTCGACTATGGTGTCAAAGCTGGTTGGGGCAGCTTCCGTTCTCGCTCTGCTCTGCCAGGTCTTTTCGAGGCTACCGACGATCGTGCCATGTTCTACACCGATGGGCAAACGCTCGAAGTGGTTACGGCCGACAATGCATCCGAAGGCTACTTGGTTTGCAAGTGGACCAACCTTACCGACGACGGCGAAGTGGCCAGCAATACGTCCGACGATGGTGTCGACACCGACTGGCCCATGTTCCGTCTGCCCGAAGCATATCTCAATCTGGCCGAAGCTGTTGTTCGTGGTGGCACGGGGGCTACACTCTCCGATGCTCTCGCCCTTGTCAACGCTCTTCGCGAGCGCTCTGGTGCTTCTGCCAAATACGAAAGCGACATATCGCTACGTTTCTTGCTCGATGAGCGCGGACGCGAATTCTATTGGGAAGCACTGCGCCGCACCGACCTTGTTCGCTACGGCATGCTCACCTCGTCCGACTACTCCTACGACCTTAAGCCATCGACGGTGGCCGACAAATACAACTATTTCCCAATCCCACAAAGTGAGCTGACGGCCAATCCAAACCTCAGTAACCCCGAATATTAGTCCGAAAATGAAAAAAATAGCATACCTATCTTTGTCTGTTCTCGTCGGTGCGCTCGCTCTTGGTGCTTGCGACGACGACAAGGATATATACAAAATATCGGAACCCTCCGAAACCGAACTGCAGCTCGAGTCGGGCGACAATATCGTCATTACGACATCCAACCTCAACAAGGTTGTCCTTCAGATGAGCTACTCGCGCGACCTTCACGAACTATACCTAACCAACGACTCGGCAGCCACCACACTTGCCGATGGTGTCTACGTCTTGCAAGTCTCAACCGACAACACTTTTACCAAGTCGCAAAACATTAAGACCTTCGAGTTGCTCAACGGCATAAAGGGTGCCAACGACATAGCCTACACTGGTTCCGAACTTAATGTCCTCGCACAAAGTCTCGGACTCGAAACAGGTAAGGCTGGCACACTATACTATCGTGTCGGACACGCCTACAACACAGCCTCTGTCAACTTGGCTAAGTACACCGAGCCCATTGCCGTAAGTGTTGTCCCAATCTATATCGACATGCACTATTGCATCGTCTTGCCAAACACTGGCTCTCTTGCCAATGCCGACGGCGAAGCCTATCGCCTCTTCTCGCCTGCCGAAGACTACGTCTACACTGGCTTCATCCCCACAGCAGGCGGATGGTACAACTTCTGGTTGCAAGATGGCGTCGGTCAAGTGTGGGGCAACCTCGGTCAAGACAATAGTTTCTGCATGGTCGATTTGCAATCCAACTCCGCATGGAACTTCTGGACTGGCGAACCTGCAGGATGTATATACGTATGGCTCAACCTCAATAGCCGCTACATTAGTTTCAGTGCTGTGCAATCACTTAAAGCCACCACTGCCACCGAAGCTGTCGACCTCGTCTTCGACAAGACAACTTGCAAGTGGAGTGGCATCGTAAGCACCACGGCCGACAATCAGACAATCCGACTTAGTGGCACAACGCTTATCAACGACAATGGCACTGGAGCTGCCGAAGCCGACGCCAATGCTGGCACAATCAATTTCCGTCAGCAAGGCGACAGCCTTGTCGTAAGTTCCTATGCCGACGACATCGTCATTGCCAAAGCAGGTCAGTATAAACTTACTCTCGACCTCTCGCACGTCAAGCTTACCATGTCGCTCGAAAGCATGGATGGTGTAAAGACATATCCCGAAAAAGTCTACGCCCTCGTTGGTGAAGAAAAAACGCTCATGACGACTATCTACACCGACGGACTTGCCAACGGCAACTACTCCATCCAGCTGACCACCACGACAGACAATCAACTCGTCAGCTTTGTCGATGAAGAAGGACAAACTCTTGCCGACGACGTTACTCTCGACGAAGCTGGTGTCTACGACATCGCTCTCGATGTCGACGCCAACAAGATTACTTTTGAAAAGGTTGAGCTCATCTCCGACGTTGTCTACATCTACGCCAAGACCGACGACGAATATTCGTCTCCGCTCGCCACGTTCTACTCCACTACGTCGGGTGGTAATGCCACTGGCATCTACTCTGGTGTCTATGGTGGCTCAGATTGGTTCAACTACATCATGGCCGACGGCAACGGACGCCCCTACGGCAGTAGTGGTTGGGACCTCAAAAACTTTGTGGCCGACAACACCGATAACTATTGGATAGACAATAATTCTAACAGGAACGACTTCTTCTTCATCTTTAATGCTGTCGAAGCCACAGTCAGCTACGATTCGCTCGAAATGATAACGCTCACAGGCGACTTTAATGAATGGAATGCCACTTCGACAGCTTTCACCAACAATGGTGATGGCACATGGACACTCTCCGACGTCGAGTTAAAAGCCGAGTCGTGGGGACCATACCTCCTCATAAATCCTGTTGTCGAAGGCTCCGAAGAGGCAGATTGGTCGCGTAGGTACTACATCAAGAACGGCTTCCTCGCGCCCGAAGGTGATTTTATTGTCTCCGAAGATGGCACCTACGACATTGTCATCAACACTTCTGAAAACAGCATTGTCGTAATCAAGAAATAATGTAATATGAAAATAAAGCACATATTCATCTGCACTCTGCTCTCGCTCGTAACAACCTCACTTGCAGGTAGTTGCGACGATGATAAAGACGATGTAACCATCGTTCGCGACTATTCAGAACAAGACAATGTCGATGTGCCACACAAGGCTCTGCCCGACTTTGCCTATGGTGCCGACCCCAGTTGGGTTACTGCCATGGAAGCTGCCGACTGGAAATTCTACGACACCGATGGTCAAGCCACAGATTGCTTCGAGTTGCTAAGCAATACGGTGGGTGTCAATGCATGCCGACTGCGTGTTTGGGTCAATCCATCAAATGGCTGGTGCAACACCAACGATGTTGTCAAAAAAGCTCAGCGTGCGCAATCAGCTGGGCAAAACATAATGATAGACTTCCATTATAGCGACGAGTGGGCCGATCCTTCTAAGCAAAAGAAACCCAGCATTTGGGACGATTGTCAGTCTCTCGATGAAATGACCGACCTACTCTACAAGTATACTAAGAAAGTGCTTACAGCCCTCAAAACGAATGGCGTCGACGTGTCGTGGGTGCAGATTGGCAACGAGACTCAAAATGGTATGCTCGAAACCAATAGCGATGGGGCTGCCACTTCGGTCAGCGGTTGGATGGGACCCGACTATTGTAAGCTGCACAATGCAGGTGCCAAAGCCTGCAAAGAGGTCTATCCAGAGTGTCTCATCGTTGTCCATTTCCAAAATGGACAAAATGAGGCTAAGAACATAAACTCTTTAGAAAAACTCAAAGCTGGCGGTGCAGAATATGATGTTTTCGGAGTCTCACTCTATCCCGATTTTACCAAAGACACGTGGTACGAAGACTACATCGACGCTTGCATGCATACGCTTAGCACAGTCAAAACGACCTACGGCAAAGACGTCATGATCTGCGAAGTCGGCTGTACCGACATAACAACCGAGAATGCGCGCATTGCTCTCAACGATGTTGTCTATCGTTGCCAACACGAGGTCGATGCCAAAGGAGTCTTCTTCTGGGAGCCTGAATGCTACAACAGTTGGGAAGGTTACAAGATGGGTGGCTTTCTCAGCAATGGTCGTCCGAGCGATGCTCTCATAGGAGCTTTTGGCGGACGCGCCACAAGTCGACTGCACGACTAATCCTCCGTTTTTTTCATACATCAAAACGGGTGAGCAAAGAGACTCGTCTTTGCTCTCCCGTTTATCTGTGTCACATTTATTTTTCCTGTTGTTTATCCAAACTAAAATCACATCATATTTTCTGTCTGTGTCAGATAATCCCAAGTAGCTCACGCTCGCTTCTATAAATTGTTCTTATCTTTGTCTCCTGCTTCTTCTGCAATCCATATATTTTTAAGACGTTGATATCTGCCATGCAAAACGATGAGTATCAGACCATTAGCTCACCTTCCGAAGGACTTTACAAAGAGAAAGGTAGCAGATTCTTGTCTTTTGCATACCCCGTTTTCTCTGTCGAAGAAGCAAAAGCAATTGTCGAACAAAAACAAAAGGAATTTCACGACGCTCGGCATCACTGCTTCGCTTGGAGCATTGGTCATTCCGAGACGCGTATGTCCGACGACGGCGAACCATCAGGAACTGCAGGAAAGCCCATTTTTGGTCAAATCCTCTCCGCCAATCTCTCCAACATACTAATTGTTGTCGTACGCTATTTCGGTGGCATAAAACTTGGCACTGGCGGACTAATCGTAGCCTATAAGACTGCCGCAGCCGATGCCATCGCCAATGCTCAAGTTGTCCTCCGATTGTACGAAGACATCGTTTCGTTTTCTTTCCCCTACCTTTCGCTCAACGATGTAATGAAAACAATAAAAAAAAGCAATGCAAACATCATCGAGCAAAACTTCGACAACAACTGCAATATAAAAATTTCCATTCGTAAATCCGATACAAGCAACCTCATTCTCAAGCTTACCGATTTAGGTTGCTCTATCATCGAATAGTATGTTGTAAAACATTTAACTCTTCTGTCTGTTTTTCGTAGACGATAGCAAAACACCAATTGCATTTTTACTCTAATTTTGCTATCAATGATTTACAAAATACATCCGTTTATGATATTTAAGATTACAATTTGCCTTTCAAATTGTTAATCGTTGTTTGCAAAATCTTTTGCCATATTCTTTTATTTTCCTACTCATTTCTTGATGTGTGTGTGATAACTTATTGTCGTTCAATTGATTATCAAAATTTATAGTCTTTAATACTATTTAAATCATTTATAAATTAAGTGTTACACCTAAATATACTCATTTTAGTGTATTACTTTTGAGGTAGCAAAATGGCACGCAAAGACATAGAACATAGTGGAATCGTCGTTGGAGTCTTAGGCAACAAGTTAGATGTACAAATAACATCTAACTCTGCTTGTAGTTCTTGCAGTGCAGCAAAACTTTGCACCGCGTCCGAAAGCAAACAAAAGATCATCACGGCATACACCGATGATAACAACATTCCGTCCGTTGGCTCACAAGTAATCATTTTTGCGCACGAAAGCCTCGGAATGAAAGCCGTTTTCCTCGCCTATGTAATGCCACTTATTCTTATGGTTTTGAGCATTGTCATCGCCAATCAGTTAGGCACAAGCGAAGCCGTTAGTGGTCTTGTTGGCATAGTCGCTCTTCTGCCATATTTCATCATATTGTGGCTTTTCCGACACAAACTTGACAAAGAATTTACTTTCAAAACAAAAAATCAAATAATGTAATTTTTCAAAATGAGTCTCCAATTCATTCTGATAACTATTTGTGCACTTGCGATGACTGGTTGTGTGGCAGCCGTCATCCTATATTTTGTGTCACAAAAGTTTAAGGTCTACGAAGACCCACGAATAGGACAAGTTGAGGAAGCTTTGCCGGGTGCAAACTGTGGTGGCTGCGGATTTCCCGGTTGCCATGGCATGGCCGAAGCGCTCGTCAAAGCAACCGACCTCAGCACGCTTTTTTGTCCCGTTGGTGGTGCCGATGTAATGTCCCGAATAGCCACAATCCTTGGCAAAGAAGTTAGTGCTGCAGCACCCAAAGTCGCTGTGGTCCGTTGCAACGGCAATTGCGAAGCACGCCCCAAAATCGCCAACTACGACGGAGCTAAGAGTTGTGCCATTGCAGCCACGCATTTCGGTGGCGATACGGCATGCTCCTATGGCTGTCTCGGTTGTGGCGACTGTGTTGCTGCTTGCCAATTCGGTGCCATTCGCATCGATGAGCAAACAGGACTCCCCGTTGTCGATGATGAAAAATGTGTTGCTTGTGGTGCGTGTGTCAAGGCTTGCCCCAAAAACATCATCGAACTGCGCAACAAAGGTCTCAAAAATCGTCGCATTTGGGTAAGTTGTGTCAACAAAGACAAAGGTGGCGTTGCGATGAAAGCATGCAAGAGCGCATGTATCGGTTGTGGAAAGTGCTTCAAAGAATGTAAGTTCGATGCCATCAAGATTGAAAATAACGTAGCTTACATCGACTACAACAAGTGTAAGATGTGTCGCAAATGTGTCGTTGCATGTCCCACGAAAGCCATTCACGCCATCAACTTCCCACCTCTCCCTGCGCCAAAACCAGCACCTGCACCAGCACCTGCGTCCAATGATGCACCCTCAGCCGATGTCAATGTAAAACCGGCCGCAACCGACAATTCCAAAGAAAATTAATTCAGGAGGACCTTATCGTGTTGAAAACATTCAAAATAGGTGGCATACACCCCAACGATGAAAAACTTTCGGCAGGTAGTGCCATCAAGAAGCTACCAATACCAAAAGAAGTAAAAATTCCCGTCGCACAACACATCGGTGCTCCTGCACAAGCCATAGTCAAGGCTGGCGACGAAGTAAAAGTAGGTCAACTCATTGCACAAGCCTCTGGCTTTGTGTCTGCCAACATTCACTCTCCAGTATCTGGTACAGTCAAGAAAATAGATGACTTTATCGATGGCAATGGTTACAAAAAACAAGCAATAATCATCACAGTAACTGGCGATGAATGGGCCGATGGCATAGACACATCATCTGCCATCCGACGCGAAATAACACTCGAGCCTGCCGACATTATCAAGAAAGTGTCCGAAATGGGCATCGTTGGCATGGGTGGTGCAACGTTCCCAGCCCACGTCAAGCTCAGCGTCCCACCCGGTAAAAAGTGTGAAGCCCTAATCATCAATGCTGTCGAATGTGAACCCTACCTCACAAGCGACCACCGACTGATGCTCGAGCACGGCGAAGAAATAATGATTGGCGTCAAAATCCTGATGAAGGCACTCGCTGTCGAAAAGGCTTATATTGGCATAGAGAACAATAAGAAAGATGCCATCGAGCACTTGCAACACCTTGCCTCTAGCTACAAAGGAATCATCGTTCAGCCTCTGAAACTCAAATACCCTCAAGGTGGTGAAAAGCAGCTAATAGATGCTTGCATTGGTCGCCAAGTCCCCAGTGGCAAATTGCCAATCGATGTCGGTGCTGTGGTTCAAAATGTAGGAACCGTCTATGCCATATACGAGGCTGTTCAGAAGAATAAACCCCTTGTAGAACGCATTGTCTGTGTAACTGGCAAGACGCTTCGCGAACCATCAAACTTCATAGTCCGTATCGGAACCCCAGTTAGCGACCTCATAGCAGTTGCTGGTGGCATGCCCGATGATTGCAGTAAAGTCATTGGCGGTGGTCCTATGATGGGACGCGCCTTTACACATCTCGATGTGCCAGTTGTTAAAGGCACGAGTGGCATAACATTAATGAGCAATGCCGACTCAAAGCGTGGTCAAATGCAAAACTGCATTCGTTGCGCCAAATGTGTCGGAGTCTGCCCAATGGGTCTCGAGCCTTATCTTTTGTCCAAGCTTGCTATGCTAAATCGACTCGACTCTCTGCGCGAAGAAAAAGTAATGGATTGCATAGAGTGTGGCTCTTGTAGCTTCACTTGTCCCAGCAATCGTCCGCTACTCGACTATATTCGCCTTGGCAAAGGTCGCGTAGGCGCACAACTTCGTGCCGAAGCTGCTGCTAAAAAAGCTGCAGCCGAAGCAGCAAAAGCCAAAGAAAACGAGGCTAAATAATCAATCTAATTTCACCGAAAAAAAGTTTTGTAAATAAAGCCACAATGAACAGACTAACGATTTCTCCGTCGCCCCACGTACATAGTGGGGACTCTGTGAGGCGCAATATGTGCATGGTTGCAATTGCACTCGTGCCAGCCTTGGCGGCATCGCTATGGTTCTTCGGGCTCGACGCTCTTCGAGTAATTCTAATCTCAATTATTGCTTGCGTCGGCTTCGAGTTCCTCATTCAAAAGTTCCTCCTCAAAATACAACCAACCATTTCCGACGGCTCAGCCCTCGTTACAGGTCTTATCCTCGCTTTCAACCTTCCTTCAGGAATCGAGTGGTGGATTGTTGTAATCGGCGCATTGTTTGCTATAGGAGTCTGCAAACTTACCTTTGGTGGTCTTGGTCAGAACATCGTCAACCCAGCCATTGGCGGACGCGTCTTCCTTCTTATGTCTTTCCCTGCACAAATGACATCGTGGCCAGCACCCAATGGCGTCGATGCCTACACAGGAGCAACACCACTTGGCATACTCAAAGAGGGTGTCAAGTCTGGCAAACCCATTAGTGAAATTGTTGGTTTGCCGTCCAATACCGACTTGCTTCTTGGCTACAACGGTGGCTCTCTTGGCGAAATAATGGCGCTCGCTCTTATTATCGGGTTCGTGATCCTCATTGCTACACGTGTCATAACGTGGCACATACCCGTTGCTGTTTTGGGCTCTATGTTCCTCTTCGAAGGCATATTCTACCTCTGTAACCCCGAAGTCTACGCTTCGCCAGTTTTCGCCATCCTTACAGGTGGTGCACTTCTTGGCGCCATTTTTATGGCAACCGACTACGTAACATCGCCCATGACTCCGCTTGGTATGATTATTTATGGTTGTGGCATCGGTATCCTCACCATTCTCATACGTAACTTTGGGTCCTACCCCGAAGGTATGTCTTTTGCCATACTGCTTATGAACCTCATAACTCCAGTCATCAACCGATATTGCAAACCTAAACGTTTTGGAGAGGTCGTAAAATGAAAAAATTAGAATCCACACTGCCCAACATGGTCATCGTCCTGACCACAGTTGCCCTCGTATCCGCAGGTTTGCTCGGTCTTATGCAGCAACTGACCAAAGACCCCATTGCACTTATCGAAAAGCAAACGCTTGAAAATGGAATTAAAAGTGTAATGCTCGACGGGCAAGACGCTCAGCTATCTGTCGCCAACGAAGAGGTCATCGAAAAGAACATAGATGGCGACAATTACACTTTTACAGTCTATTCTGCCTCTGTTGATGGAAAACCCATTGGTAGAGCTGTCAAAACTGCTGTCAATGGCTTTTCACCCGACCTGACCGTTCTTGTCGGCTTCGACAACGACGGCAACATAAAAGGCTATGAAATCCTCAAGCATGCCGAGACTCCGGGGCTTGGTGCAAAGGCTGATAGTTGGTTTAAGAAAGGACAAAAAGGCGATATCATCGGCAAGAACCCCGGCACTAACAACCTAACTGTTAGCAAAGACGGTGGCGAAGTCGATGCCATAACCGCTTCGACCATCACAAGTCGTGCCTTCCTTAAGGCTGTCAACGCAGAATACAAAGCCATATTCGATGGTGCAAAATCGGCAAGCCAAGATGCAATAAGTGGTGCCACAAAAGTTTCGACACCATCCGATAGCACCTCAGTTGCTCCTGCCGATTCGGTA
>FLNY01003838.1_pt1 | contig 10529 bp, 8 predicted proteins | sample 1140381 | NCBI WGS metagenome assembly FLNY01 (sample SAMEA3878172, study PRJEB12797) | bioreactor metagenome | biome: Moose rumen | place: Sweden | collected 2011-10
AGGAAAAGGGGCTGTGTCAAAATGAAAGACACAGCCCCTTTTTTTATTTGGTAGCCAGGCGATACCTTGGGCTGGTACCCTTAAGGGCTATCGGCAAAAGGCTTAAGGGTTTCGGGCGAAAGGCTTAAGGGTTTCGGGCGAAAGGCTTAAGGGTTTCAGAACAGGAACTTCACGGCGTCGTTGAAGAGGGCGAGAGCCATGAGGGCGAAGAGCAGGATCATGCCGAGCATCTGTGCCCTCTCCATGAATTTGTCGGATGGCTGACGGCCGGTGATGCCTTCGATGAGGAGGAAGAAGATGTGTCCGCCGTCGAGGCCGGGGATAGGCAAAATGTTCATAACGGCCAGGATGATGGAGATGAAGGCTGTGATGTTCCAGAAGGCGGCCCAGTCCCATGCTGCGGGGAAGAGGTTGCCGATGGTGCCGAATGAGCCTACGCTCTGCGCCCCTTTCTTCGAGAAGACATAGCGCAGGTCGCTGACGTAGCCTTTCAGAGTCTCCCAGCCATAGGCTATGCCGGCCGGTATGCTCTCCCAGAAGCCGTAGTCGTGGTGTACGTAAGCGTCCTTATAGTAGAGCTGATAAGGTGTCTTGACGATGCCGAGGTGATATTCCTTGTCGAGCACGATGAGAGTTGTGTCAGGTGTAGCACCTTCGTTGCAAAAAACGACGGGCAGCGAGCGCAGGCGCACGCTGTCGGCATGCGAACAGTCGGAAGCCAGGACGTCGGCCTTGCGAGCCATTACCTGGTCGAAATCGTCCCACCAAGGTGTCTGCACATCCTCCACGGCGAGGATACGTGCGCCGGAGCGCATACCGGCCTTGGCGGCCGGCGAGCCGGGCATGACGCTGTCGACGATGGCGGGCACGTTCACGGCAAGGAAGCGCGGATCGCACTCTATCATATCAAGCAGGTTAACGCCATCGGCGGGCATGGCAATCGTCACTTCTGAACCGTCGCGCAGGACAGTGACTTCCTCGGCGTCAGAGAGCAGGCGGAAGACGTCGCCGTCCCAGCTCTCGATGGCCTTGCCGTCGACCTTGACGGGTATGTCGCCGTCGCGGAAGCCCAGACCTTCTGCCATCTCGTTGTAGGCGAAGCCGTCGCTGATGGCTGTCATAGGCAGCTGGTCGCGGCCCCAGGCATAGAGGATCATGGCATAGATGAAGAGTGCGAGCAAAAAGTTGACGAGCACGCCGCCCACCATGACGAGGAAGCGCTGCCACACGGGTTTGGCGCGGAACTCGTCGGGTTGCACGGGCTGTTTCATCTGTTCGGTGTCCATGCTCTCGTCAATCATGCCGGCAATCTTAACATAGCCGCCGAGCGGAATCCAGCCGATGCCGTATTCCGTCTCGTTATTGGCGATGCGCGGGAAGAGTCGTGCGAACCACTTGTCCTTGGTGGAGAAGAGGTGGAATTTGTAGTCGAAGAACATGAAGAACTTCTCCACTTTGATGCCAAAGAGCTTGGCGAAGAAGAAGTGACCTCCCTCGTGCAGTACGATGAGAAGGGCGAAGCAGAGAAGGAGTTGAAATGTTTTAATCCAAAAGACGCTCATACTGAATGGGTATTATATCGTTATACCGTTATTTTGTAATTTCGTTATTATTAATGTAGTAAAGAAGCCGCTATGCGCCTTGCCTCCTCGTCCGTCCGGAGGTAGTCGTCGTAGCTCGGTTGCTTGATGAAACTTGCTTCGTGCAAAGTTCGTTCTATGATGTCAGGCATCTCGAGGAAGCGACAGCGCCCTTCGAGGAAGGCACGGTTGACGACCTCGTTGGCGGCGTTGACGATGCAGGGCGCATTGCCCCCTCGGCGCAGGGCTTCGTAGGCGAGGGCGAGACAGCGGAAGCGCTCGGTGTCGGGGCGCTCGAAGGTAAGGTCGTGCATCGCGAACCAATCGAGGCGCTCAAACGAGCTCGGCAAGCGCTCGGGGAAGGAGAAGGCCAGCTGAATAGGTACGCGCATGTCGGGCACGCCGAGCTGCGCCTTCACAGCCCCGTCGGCAAACTGCACGGCCGAGTGCACCACGCTCTGCGGGTGCACGACGACCTGTATGCGCTCTGCCTCGACGCCGAAGAGCCATTTGGCCTCGATGACCTCGAAGCCTTTGTTCATCATCGTGGCAGAGTCGATGGTTATCTTGGCGCCCATGTCCCAGTTGGGATGGCGCAGTGCCATCTCTGGGGTGACCGTCTCCAGCAGCTTCCGCGTGAATGTGCGGAAGGGTCCTCCGGAGGCTGTGAGTATGATTTTCTCTATGGGCGACACCTCCCCCATAATGCTTTGGAAGATGGCCGAGTGTTCGCTGTCGACAGGCAGTTTTGGCACCTCGTACTCGCGGCAGAGCCTGTTGATGAGCTCGCCGGCCACCACCATCGTCTCCTTGTTGGCCAGCGCTATGGGCTTGCGGGCCTTGATGGCGGCAATCGTAGGCGGCAGGCCTGCGAAGCCTACCATGGCCGTAAGCACCATATCCACTTCGTTGCCCTCTACGACCTGGCAGAGCGCATCGGCGCCAGCATAGACGGCAATGGGCAGGTCTGAGAGTTCGCGGCTGAGAGCCTCGTAGTGCTGCCCGTTGGCTATGACTACGGCTGCGGGCCTGAATTGCCGGGCCTGGGCAGCGAGCTCTTGCCAGCGGTTGTTGGCCGTGAGCACGCCCGCCTCGAAGCGGTCGGGGTGCTCGCTGATGACCTGCAGGGCCTGTGTACCTATCGAACCCGTGGAGCCGAGAATTGCTATTTGTTTCTTACGTTGTTCTTTCATATATGTCCTGTTTGTTGCAAGAGTCTTGCAACATACACAACGGGGTTAATCATTCAGGGTCAGGAGTTCCTCCGGAACGTCGACAAGGAGACGGCGCTCGCGGTGGTCGGCACTCAGAATGAAGTCTTCGTGGGCCGGGATATAGATTTCACGACCGGCAGAGGTAGCCACTACGAGCAGCACGTTGGCCGTCTGGTCGAGCACGTCGGACACAGTGCCCAGCAGGCGCTCTCCCTGCCACACATCGAAGCCATTGAAATGGCGCCAGTCCAGTTCTTGCAACTCGTCATCGCTGGGCGTGAGTTCCTTGGGGAAGTAGACGTCGGCACCCACGATGTGCCCGGCAGCATCAGCCGAGTCGATGTCCTCGAACTTCAGAAGTGCGACATCGTCAGAGCGGAAGCGCCACTCCTCGAGGAAGAAGGGCACGAACAGCCCGTCTAACTGCAAGAAGAGGTAGTCGGCCTCGACACGGTCCCACACGTCGTCGGTAAAACGAAAGGCCAGCTCGCCGCGCACTCCGTGAGTGCGGGTAAGCTGGCCTATCTTATAGACGTCTGACTCGGTGATCATCTTACTCTTACTTTTCGTTTTATGAATTGCGGGGGTTCGCTTGTGGGCGAGGGCTCTAGGTGGGAGAAGGCTATTGCAGCCTCGTAATATTTGCTCCGAGAGCGTTGAAGCGCCCTTCGATGTCTTCGTAGCCGCGGTCGATCTGCTCGATATTGCTGATGGTGCTGGTGCCCTCGGCGCTCATGGCTGCGATGAGCAAGGCTATGCCGGCGCGTATGTCGGGAGATGTCATGCGCCCGGCGCGCAGCCGCATCTGGTGGTCGTGGCCTACGACTACGGCCCGGTGCGGGTCGCAGAGGATAATCTGGGCGCCCATATCTATGAGTTTGTCCACGAAGAAGAGGCGGCTCTCGAACATCTTCTGATGAATAAGCACAGAACCCTTAGCTTGCGTCGAGACGACGAGGAGCACGCTGAGCAGGTCAGGCGTGAGGCCGGGCCATGGCGCATCGGCAAAGGTCATGAACGAGCCGTCGATGAACGACTCTATCTCGTAGTGCTCGTGGCAGGGGATGTAGATGTCGTCGCCCTGGTGCTGGACGCTGATGCCAAGGCGGCGGAAGGTGTATGGGATGATGCCAAGGTCGTTGTAGCTGACGTCCTTGATGCGTATGCCGTCGCCGCACATGGCTGCCATGCCAATGAACGAACCTACCTCGATCATATCGGGCAGTATGCGGTGGTCGGTGCCGTGAAGCCGGTCTACGCCGCGTATGGTGAGCAGGTTTGATGCTATGCCCTCGATGTGTGCGCCCATGCGGTTGAGCATACGGCATAGTTGCTGGATATAAGGCTCGCAGGCTGCGTTGTAGATGGTCGTAGTGCCCTGTGCCATTACTGCCGCCATGATGATGTTTGCAGTACCTGTCAGCGAAGCTTCGTCAAGTAGCATGTAGGAACCTTTCAAGCGCTGTGCGGTGATGTCGAAGAGGCCGCGTTCGGGGTCATAGGCGAATTTGGCGCCGAGTTTCTCCATGCCGAAGAAATGTGTGTCGACGCGCCGCCGCCCTATCTTGTCGCCGCCGGGCTTCGAGACCATGGCTCGCCCGAAACGTGTGAGCAAAGGCCCCACAAGCATGATGCTGCCGCGCAGGCGTGAACTACGCTCGAGAAACTCGTCGCTCTGGAGGTAGTGGAGGTCCACGTTGTCGGCCTGAAAGGTCATGTCGCCTTTGGCGTGCCGCTCCACCTTGACGCCGATGTGGCGCAGAAGTTCAATCTGATTGTTAACGTCGGCTATCTCGGGGATGTTGGTGATGTGCACAGGCTCATCGGTCAGCAACACCGCACACAGCACCTGCAGGGCCTCGTTCTTGGCACCTTGCGGCACTATCTCGCCCGAGAGGCGGTGTCCTCCTTCTATGCGGAATGAGCTCATATTCTTTTTTCCTTCTACCGTTTATTCTTCGTAGCTGTATTCTATGTTGCCCTTATCGTTTTCTCTTTTTCTTGCTGGCGTTGCTGCCGGGCAGATGACCGTTGGCCACGGGCGAATAGCGGAAATCTTCTGGCATACGCACGTGCCCCTCGGTGTAGGCAGCCACGTCGGCGGCCACCTTCTGCTCGTCCATAGCATCGCGGTTCCAGTTGTAGAGGCTACGCTTCATGAAGTTAGCCGTCATCGAGAGCAGGCGGTCGCGTTCAGCACTATCTGGCATCTCCTTCAGTTCCTTCAGGAAGGCCTCGGTGAGATGCCCGTAGTGGCGGTATCGTATGCGTTGCATCGGATATTTCAAAGGCTTGGGCTTGGCCGTCATCTCTTCTTGCTTGACTACGTCGAAGGGGTAGTCGATGTCGAGCCGGTAGCCCGACATTATTGCGAGCTGGTCCCACAGTTTATGTTCGTACTCAGGATATTTGCGGACGTCGGGGTTCATCTTCTCCATGATGGCAACGATGCTTTCTGCGCATTGTTGGCGCTCGGCGCGGTTCTCTATGGCGACACAGATGTCCACCATCTGCTGAATCGTACGGCCATACTCAGGGAGTATCAGTTGTTCGCGTTGGGTGTTGTAGGTCATTTATAGTGAAAAGTGAAAAATGAAAAGTGAAAAGTGAAAAATGAAAAGTGAAAAGTGAAAAATGAAAAATGAAAAGTGACGAGTGACGAGCGACGAGTGACGAATGACGAATGACGAATCTCGCTTTGCTCGGAATTATGAATTATGTAAAAGGTCTTTAGGCTTCGTGGCGATGAAGTCCTTGAGATAGAAGGGCTCGAAGTAGGCCACGTCTGCCAGCTCGCCTCGGCTTAAGGCCCTGGCTGCCAAGGGATACATGTGCTTGGCCAGCGGCACGATGCCGTCGATAAAGCGGGCATTGGGATGAGTAATCACGGCCTTGCACTTCTCTGCTCCGTCGCCGAAGAAGCAGACGGGACCGCGATCGAGCCACTCGCGGTAGGTATCGGCCTCCACGATGTCGGCAGCTGCCGGGCGAAGGGCATGCAGGGCGCGGTCGAAGACGGCGGCGTAGACCTCCATGCGGCGGGCGTCGATCATCGGCACGAAGAGGGCCTCGTCGGGGATATCGTCGCGATAGAGCAGCAGGGGCACGCAGAGCAGCTCCAACGTAGGCACGGCCACGAGGGGCACGCCGCGGCCATAGGCCACTCCTTTTGCCATCGACGCTCCTATGCGCAACCCCGTATAGCTGCCGGGCCCCTCGCTGACGGCCACGGCATCCAGCGGTATGGCATGGCTCTCGGCAAAGCTCATGGCCTCGTCGACGAAGACACCGCAGCGTGTAGCGTGGTTAGGCCCGTCCATGTCGACCTGCTCGAAGATGACGTGTGCATCCTCAGTAACGGCCACCGAACAGGTCTTAGCACTTGTCTCAATATGTAGTATGCAAGCCATAATTCCAGGAATTTGGTGCAAAGGTAAGAAAAAGATTAGAGATTAGGGATTAAAGATTAAAGATTTTGCATTACGAACGACAGAAAAGCTTAACTTTGTGCTTGAAATTGCAAAAAAGCTCATCCAACACATCATGCCACACAAGCTAACAACCGCAACGAAGCACGTACTCGCCATGGTCGCCGCAATCATCACCGCAGCCACAGCCACGGCAGCCAAGTTGCAGAAGGCCACAATGCAACAGAAGACGCCGGCCGACTACGTCAACCCGTTCATTGGCACGGCCGGCATGGGCCACACCTTCCCCGGGGCCTGTGCGCCCTTCGGAGCCGTGCAGCTCAGTCCCGACACCGACACGATACCGCACAACATCGATGGCCGCTACCAAGCCGACGTATATAATTATTGTGCAGGCTATCGCTACGACGACCCGACAATCGTAGGCTTCAGCCACACACACCTCAGCGGCACGGGCCACAGCGACCTGGGCGACATCCTCGTGATGCCGCAGACAGGACAGCTGCAGCTCAACCCCGGCACGCGCGACGACCCCGACGGCGGCTACCGCCAGCGCTTCAGCCACGCGACGGAGAAAGCCAGTCCGGGCTATTACGAGGTGACACTTGCCGACGACGGCGTGCGGGCACAGCTGACGGCCACTCAGCGCGTGGGTGTACATCGCTACACGTTTCCCGACGGAGCAGATGCCCAGCGCCTTATCATAGACCTGACTCACGGCATCTACAACTATGAGGGCAAGACGCTGTGGACAAGTTTGCGCGTGGAGAACGACACGCTCGTCACCGGCTACCGCATCACCCAAGGCTGGGCGCGCGCCAACTACACGTATTTCGCCATCACCTTCTCGCGACCTGTGCACAACTACGGCTATGCCGACCGGCGGCCCGAGCCTTACACGGGGTTCTGGCGCAAGCTGGACGTCCACCACGACTTCCCCGACATCGGCGGGCGCTCTGTTGTGGCTTACTTCAATTTCGACGCTGACTCACGTGAACCCCTTGGAGTTAAGGTGGCTCTCTCCGCCGTTTCCGTCGAAGGTGCCATGAAGAACCTGCGTACAGAAGCCGGCGGCAAGACGTTCGACGAGATACGTGCTTCGACACGTGCTGCCTGGGAACAAGAGCTCTCGAAGATAGCCATTGAGGGCACCGACGACCAACGCTCGATGTTCTACACCTCGCTTTACCACACGATGATTAACCCGTCGGTCTACTCTGATGTCGACGGTAGCTACCGGGGCGTCGACGGTGCCGTGCACGAGGGCGGAGGTTTCCAGAACTACACAGTCTTCTCGCTTTGGGACACCTACCGCGCCTTGCATCCCCTGCTCGCCCTCATCCAGACTGATCGCAACGCCGACATGGTGCGGTCGATGCTGGCTCATCAGCAGCAGAGCGCCAACCACATCCTGCCCGTCTGGAGCCTCATGGGCAACGAAGGCTGGTGCATGACGGGCTATCACGCCGTGAGTGCTGTGGCCGATGCCGTTGTCAAGGGCTCACAGCTGCCTCGTCAGGCTGTCCTCGATGCGCTCAAGGCCACCGCCACGTGGCCGCGCTTCCCTGGGCTCGATGACTACCTGCGCCTCGGCTACTGTGCCTTCGACGCTGACGGCACGTCGGCCTCCAACACCCTGGAGTACGCTTACGACGACTTCGCCATAGCGTCTGCCGCCAAGGCCCTCGGCGACACGGACATGGCAGCGACTTTCGCAGCCCGAGCACAGAACTACCGCAACACGTTCGACCCGCAGACGCGCTTCGCTGCCGCACGCCACCGCGACGGACACTTCAAGACGCCCACCGATCCGCTGCAGACCTATGGCGAAGGCTTCATCGAGGGTAACTCGTGGAACTTCTCGTTCCACGTGCCACACGACGTCAAGGGCCTTATGCAACAGATGGGCGGCGAGGAGGTGTTCCGCCAGCGCCTCGACCAGCTCTTCACGATGCACCTGCCCGAGCAGTATTATGCTGATAATGAGGACATCACCGAGGACTGCCTCGTCGGCGGCTACGTCCACGGCAACGAGCCCAGCCACCACGTGCCCTACCTCTACGCCTGGACGTCGCAGCCCTGGAAGACGCAGCAGTGGCTGCGCACGATAATGAATAAGATGTACCGCAACGACATCCGTGGTCTGGGCGGCAACGACGACTGCGGCCAGATGTCGGCCTGGTTCATCTTCTCGGCCCTCGGATTCTATCCCGTATGCCCGGGCACCGACCAGTACGTGCTCGGAGCGCCATACATACCTTATGCCGACGTCGCGCTGCCAGGCGGCAGACATATAATAATTAAGGCGCCCAAGGCGAGCGACCACTGCCGCTACGTCAAAAGTCTGAAGCTCAACGGCAAGCCCTACCCGCACCTTTACATCACCCACAGACAGCTCACAGAGGGCTGCACGCTGGAGTTCGAGATGACGGACAAGCCCAACCGCCAGAGCGGCCTGAACCCCGACGACAAGCCCTACTCACTGACAAGTGCAGAGCAGAACAGCTGGGACGCCCACCTCGACAAGATTATATTCGACGACCAAGCCCCGCAGACAAATGGCTCAGCCATTTACCACCGCCTCATCGCCGACCCCGACGCCTACATCCGCAGCGTGGCACGCGAAGTGATGCAATGCCTGTATTTCACGCCCACCGACAGCATCCCGCAGCTCCACCGCCTGCGCTACATCCTCAAGGACGACCCCGGCATCTCGGCTAAAGACGGAGGCGGCGGCTTCGTAGAGATTTTCTACAGCACGCGCCACGTCGAGAAGTCGTTCACCGGTGACGACACGGCCCGCGTCGATTTCGAGACGCGCGGCGTGCTGCTCCACGAACTCACACACGCCTTCCAGCTCGAGCCCCAGGGCATCGGGAGCTACGGCACCAACCCCACCTTCTGGCAACTCATCGAGGGCACGGCCGACGCCGTGCGCGTGGCCTGCGGAGGTTTCCACGGTGAGGCCGACCGTCCACGCGGCGGCAGCTATACCAACGGCTACCGCCAGATCGGCTATTTCTTCGACTGGCTCCGCCGCACCAAGGACAAGGATTTCATCCGCAAGATCAACCGCTCGTGCCTCGACGTGGTACCCTGGTCGTGGGACGCTGCCATGACCTACGCCCTCGGCCGCCCCTGCACCGTCGACGACCTCTGGCACGAATATCAGGTAGCCATGGGGGATGAGTAGTGGGCAGTCGTCAGTTTTTACGCGCCGCATTGCAAAAACTTTGGCCTCTGGCCTTTAAACTCTAAACTTTTCATTACCTTTGCGCCAGAAACTATTCATAATTCACAATTCATAATTCCGAGCGAAGCGTACTATCAACCCTTTAGCTCAACTAATTTTACGAATAAAACTAAAAACATACTCATAATATGATACTCTCCATGACAGGCTACGGCAAGGCTTCGGCCGAGTATGGTGGCAAAAAGATTACGGCCGAGATCAAGTCGGTCAACAGCAAGGCCCTCGACCTGCAGACACGCATATCACCCATCTACCGCGAGAAAGAGATGGAGCTGCGCAGCATCATTGCACAGCAGCTCGAGCGCGGCAAGGTGGACTTCAGCCTCTACATCGAGCGCGACGACGCGGGTGCCGCCACGCCCATCAACCGCACCATACTGAAATCCTACGTCGAACAGATTCGCTCCATCGTCGATGACTTCGGACTCGACGAGCCCGAGGAGCACTGGATGCCGACGCTGCTGCGCCTGCCCGACGTGCTCACACGCTCCGAGGTCGTAGAGCTCAGCGACGAAGAGTGGGCCGTGGCGCGCGGCGTGGCCGAGCAGGCCGTGGCACACCTCATGGACTTCCGACGCCAGGAAGGAGCCGCCCTCGAGAAGAAATTCGCCGAGAAAGTGGACAACATCGAGGCCCTGCTCGCACAAATCGAGCCCTTCGAGCAGGCCCGCGTCGAGAAGATACGCGCCCGCATCATCGACGGCCTCAACAGCATCCCAGAGGTGCAGGTAGACCGCAACCGCCTCGAGCAAGAGATGATCTACTACATCGAGAAGCTCGACATCAACGAGGAGAAGCAGCGCCTGCAGAACCACCTCCGCTACTTCCGCGAGACCATGGCCAGCGGCCACGGCCAGGGCAAGAAACTCGGTTTCATAGCTCAGGAGATGGGGCGCGAGATAAACACCACCGGCAGCAAGTCCAACATCGCCGAGATGCAAAACATCGTCGTACGCATGAAGGACGAACTCGAACAGATAAAGGAACAGGTTCTTAACGTAATGTAAGGGACCCTCCCCCCCGCCCTCCCTTAGGGAGGGAGTTATCACCTTTA
>FLNY01000235.1_pt1 | contig 10524 bp, 7 predicted proteins | sample 1140381 | NCBI WGS metagenome assembly FLNY01 (sample SAMEA3878172, study PRJEB12797) | bioreactor metagenome | biome: Moose rumen | place: Sweden | collected 2011-10
ATATGCCATGGAACTTTTTGCCGCCAGAATATATGCGTGCCATTTCGGGCTTACGACATGCAACATAGCAGTTGGGTTCTTCGGTTTGCAATTTTTCGCCCACCTCACGACAAAGACTCAAATAGTTGTAGAAGTCGGGCGTGTAGCCGTAGAGGTCGTCGCCACGCAAGTTTTTGCGCAACGTAAGCAAGTCTGTACGCGCAGCAACTTGTTTGGCACTTGTAAAGGCAAGTATGGTAACCAAGACGAGCATTATGCTTTGTGCCGTAGAAATTTTAAGAAGTAGCCTTAGCAAGCAGTAAACGCCATAGAGCAAGACGGCGTATGCCATTCCGATGTAAGGGACAACGAGTCGGTACTGATCCCACATGACCTGAAGGGCAAAAAAGGTTATGCCAAACATGACCATGCCAGTAAGTGCAAGCAGAAGGATGCCTCCACCACGTTTGAAGGCACAGAAAGAACCCCAGCAGTAGAGAGCAATTAGTATAATCGAGAGCGCACGACTCTTGTCGCGACTATCTTTTTCGCGAAAGCCAAGCATCTTGACAAGGTGCTTCGAGAGATATAGGTCGGAATTGCCAATGAAGCGTTTGGCGAAGCCCTTGACGGTTTCTTGCCCTTGCGATGCATCGTAAGGGTCGACTTGCAAAAGGCTATCCATCTGACCACGGTCTGAGACATTGCCCCAAACCACAGCCCGCACACCATACCACAAAACAAGGCTAAGCGCACAACCTGCGAAGACGCTCAACGTCTGCACATAACGCTTTTGCAAAAGTAGGTATGCTACGACAGAGATTGCAAGACCGAAGCCAACCGTGCGTATGAGGAAACAGAGCGTGATGAGCAATCCACACACAACTGCCCAAACAATTTGTTGTCGCCTGCTTTCGGCACTATCGACTTTGAGGGCCGCAAAGATGGCTGCCCACATTACAAGACTAAAAAGGGCTTCGCTATAGGTGAGAGAACCAAACTCGACAAACCATGCGTTGAGAGCCAAAAGGAGCATGACGGCGAGCAGTAATAGTCGAGATGTTGAGCGACGCAAGCCAAAATAAAAGAGCGCCTGACCACCCACAAGGAAGACAAGCGATGTTACTTTTAGCATCACAACCTTTACAGAACCTGCTATGGCTATAAAAACAGACAAGATTATGGGGTAGAGCGGACCTTGATAGTTGGGGTAGCGACCAGACTGCAATAGGTCGAGCGCACGACAAATGTATCCTGAGTCGTCGCCTCCTTCACTCATGCGAACATTGAACAACAAAAAAGTGGTGAGAGCAGTAAGCACCAAAATGGCTATGGCAATGACGTCGGAATGGCGACGAATGGAGTCTATGATGTTTTGCATTTTTTACTTCATCATGTCAGTAATCTTTGACTTATCGGCTTGTGCAAGGCGGTCTTGCGTCCGATAGCAGTGTATGCCACGGCTACGCATAGCTTCGTTTGCACCGACATCTTCGGAATGGAATGTACCATTTTTGTGCAGAATGATATTGACGCACAAAAAAAGAAATGCTATGCCAAGCAAGCATAGAACGACAAAAAAAAGTTTTGCCATAAAAACTATAAAAAAGCAAGTAGTAATTACGACACGAAATTAGAGATATTAATCAAAAAAACAAGACGAGACCGTCAATTTACAAGTTATTTCGTATTTTTGCATTTTTGTAAAAATATATTTCTGTCCGACAAACTTTTTTCAAACACAGGGACACACTCTAAACTAATGAAAATACCTTTTTCGCCACCATACATAGATGACTCCGTAATTGCGGAAGTCAACGATTCGCTACGCTCGGGCTGGATAACGACAGGTCCCAAGGTAAAAGCATTAGAAGCGGAAATAAAACAACTTAGTGGCGCAGGCGAAGTTCTGTGCGTCAACTCATGGACAACGGGCGCAATAATGATGCTCCGTTGGCTTGGCGTGGGTGAAGGCGACGAAGTCATAGTCCCAGCCTACACGTATTGCGCTACGGCACTTGCAGTTATGTGGGCAGGAGCTAAGCCTGTGCTTGTCGATGCAGGCGAAGATTTTAACATATCAGTTGAGGGCATTAGGCGAGCCATTACACCACGCACAAAGGCCATCATACCAGTAGACATTGCTGGGTTTCCGTGCGACTATGATGCCATAATGAGCATAGTCTCTGAGCCAGACGTAAAAGCCATGTTCAAGCCCACATCGGCCGTCATGAAACAGTTGGGACGCATTGCCGTCATTAGCGATGCTGCGCACTCGATAGGCTCAAGATACAATGGCAAACGTTCGGGGTCTGAGACCGACATTGCAATATTTTCACTTCATGCAGTAAAGAACATTACGACTGCTGAGGGCGGCGCAATATGCCTAAACATGCCCGCACCATTCGACAATAGCAAACTATATACCGAGCTACGCATGATGTCGCTCAACTGCCAGACGAAAGATGCCTTCACGAAGAGCAAAGCAGGAGGCTGGCGCTACGACATCGTGGGCATGGGCATGAAAGCCAATATGGCAGACGTTAATGCTGCCATTGGGCTTGCACAGATTCGCCAATATGACAAGTTGCTACAAGAGCGCAAACGAGTGTTTGGCATATACGACAAGGTGCTGGGCGAAAAGGCGTGGGCAATTACACCACCCGAAGTGTGCGAAGGACGTGAAAGTTCGCGCCACGTGTATGCACTGCGCATAAAAGGCTTTACCGAAGAGCAACGCGATGAAATGATTAGCAAAATAGCAGCACGTGAAGTGGCAGTGAACGTACACTTCATCCCACTGCCTATGCTGACGCTTTTCCGTCTGAGAGGCTACAACATTAACGACTATCCACAAGCATACAAAAACTACAGCCATGAGATTTCGTTGCCATGCTACCCACAGCTTACCGACGAGCAGGCAATGTACGTGGCACAAAGCGTGGCAGAAGCCTACGCAGAGGTTGTGGGCTCAAAGTAAAGCTCTCTCGCTTATATACTTTTTTTGACAGGAAAGCACTAAATGAACACTAAGGAACGATTTGCCGACTACGTGGCCAACAAAGATGTATTGCCCTTTTGGGGAGTACTATTGTTCGACACGTTGGTTGCTGGACTATCGTACGTTTTTGTAGGCAATTTGGGTATTGGAGCAGATAGGTTTTCCGTAATGACAGTATTGCCACTACTGCTACCCTACTTGTTAGCTTTCTTTATTTTCAAGACATATTCTGGCATATTCCGCTACTCGTCGTTTGTCGACTTGCAACGCATAGGCATGGCAATGATTGTGGGTTGCATGGGAGCTATGGTTGTAAACACATTGTTGCCATGCGGAGTCTTTATGCGGAGCATATTGTGGGCAACGATATTGGCAACACTGCTGATGTGGACAGCACGCATGACGGTTAAAACGCTCTATGAAGCACTGACAACGGGCAAAAATGCAATGTCGACCTACATATATGGGGTACGGAGTGGCGGCGTGGCCATTGCCAAGCACATACGCAGCGAACGCCCACTACGATTTATGCTAAAAGGCTTCATAAGCGACGACGAAAAGGCAACGAACCATATCCTGATGGGCGTAGGAGTCTACAGGCTCGACGAGAACCTTGTGGAGCGGATGAAAGAATCTGGCATAGACGCTGTGATAGTGTCGCCACTGAGGGTAGAAGATTTTAGGCGCAATGTAAGTTTTCAAGACGAACTAATAAAGGCTGGCATACGCATTTTCATGACGCAAGAAGCCAAAGAATGGAATGAGGAAGAAAGCGAGGAGAACATTGCCAACCTAAAAGAGATAAGCATAGAAGACCTCTTGCCACGCGAACAGATACAAGTGGACATGAAGTCGGTGGCCGACGAGCTGACAGGCAAGTGCATTCTCGTGACTGGTTCGGCTGGCAGCATAGGTAGCGAGCTTGTGCGCCAAATTGCGTCGTACGGACCACGCGAGCTAATCCTTATTGACCAAGCCGAGACACCACAACACGACATGCGCTTGCTAATGCGCAAAGAGTGGCCAGAGATAAAGTGCCGAACCATTGTGGCAAGCATTTGCGAGCGCGACCACATGGACACCATTTTTGCACAGAGCAAACCAGACTACATCTTCCATGCAGCAGCGTATAAGCACGTCCCGATGATGGAAGACAACCCAAGCGAAAGCGTCATGAACAACATTGTGGGGACAATGGTCATGGCGGACCTTGCCGTAAAATATGGCACAAAAAAATTTGTCATGATTTCGACTGACAAGGCAGTCAACCCGACCAATGTCATGGGGTGTTCAAAGCGAATATGCGAAATATACGTGCAATCGCTTGGCAAGCGAGCGACATGCCAATTTGTAACAACACGCTTTGGCAATGTGCTTGGGTCGAGTGGGAGCGTCATCCCGCTTTTCAAAGAGCAAATACGTAAGGGTGGACCAATAACCGTTACGCACCCCGACATTATTCGTTTCTTTATGCTCATCCCCGAAGCATGTAAGCTTGTGCTCGAAGCAGGCACGAAAGGGAATGGTGGCGAAATATTTGCTTTCGACATGGGCCAACCAGTGAAGATTGCCGACCTTGCGAAACGAATGATATTGCTTAGTGGGGCGAAGAATGTAGAGATAAAATATACGGGACTTAGACCGGGCGAAAAGCTCTACGAAGAGGTTTTGGCTGAAGCCGAGTCGACAAAGCCATCGTTTCATGAGAAGATACGCATTGCGCAAGTGCGCGAGTATGACTACGACGACGTCTGCAAAGATATAGACAAGCTAATAGAGATTAGCAAGAGCTATGACGACATGGCGACCGTGGGGCAAATGAAACACATCGTCCCAGAGTACAAGAGCAACAACTCTGTATATAGCGTGCTGGACAATAAGGACTAAAAAGACTATGAGTGTAGGTGCAAAAATATCGGCGGTCTTGAACACCTACAATGCCGAAGAACATTTAGAAGAGGTGCTGAGAGCGTTGTCGACATTCGACGAGATATTGGTGTGCGACATGGAGAGTAGCGACCAGACGACTGAGATTGCTCGCCGACATGGCGCGCGAATAGTCAGCTTTCCGCATGGCGACAAGCACTATTGCGAAGTGGCACGCGACTTTGCAGTGCATAACGCAGCGCATGAGTGGGTTTTGGTTGTTGACGCAGACGAAATCATAACAAGCGAACTTAGAGATTACTTATATAGTCGTGCTTCGGCAGACAATGCACCCGACGGGCTATATATCTACAGACACAATAAGATTTTTGGTGTGTATGGTCGTGATTTTGCTCGCGACTATCAACTACGTTTTTTTCGGAAAGACAAGACTACGTGGCCCGATACTATCCACTCCGTGCCAATTGTTGAAGGGACGGTGGAAAAAGCCCCAGCAGAATATAAGATGCTACATTTGGCCGACCCCGACATGCATACATGGCTACGCAAGCTAAACGAATATACCGAAGGCGAAGCTGAAAAGAAAAAAAACAAGGGCTATGGGATTGGCGCACTTCTCTACCGACCAGCATGGCGATTTGTGAAGAACTATGTGCTTGGCGGAGGTTATCGTAATGGCATACGAGGCATAATGCAAGCTATGCAATGGGCGATATATCAGCAAATATTGGTCTTGAAAATAATGGAAAAAAAAGTCAGAAAAGACGCATGACAAATATATACCACATAGTGTCGAACAACACGTGGGGCGGTGGCGAGCAATACGTCTACGACCTCTGCCGACGCCAGATAGCAGACGGCATAGACGTGGAGATTTTTTGCCGACCGATAGAGGTCGTTGTGGAGAAGTTTAAAGAACTGGGAGTTGGTGTTTATCCACTACGTTTGGGCGGAGCGATAGACCTTGTGAGCGCATGGCGCATGGCACGCATTGTGAACAAATCGGAAGCATGCTACATACATGCCCACAACTTTAAAGATGCTTTTACGGCAGCGTATGCGAGCAAACTAAGTCGAGGAAATGTGCGCGTGGTAATGTGCCGACACTTGACTCGCCCGGGCAAGACAGGGCTGCACTATCGTTGGCTCTACAAAAATGTGGAAAAGATTGTTATGGACTCCCAAGTGGCACGAGACACATTTTTTAGTACGCACCCGCAAATTGAGCCAGAGAAAGTAGACATTGTACACACAAGCATTGTGGTGCCAAGCGAAGTGCCAAGCATTGACCTGCGAAGCGAGTTGGACATAAAAGACAACAGAGTCGTGGCAATGTATCATGGGCGGCTCGACCCTGAGAAAGGTCTTGACGTGCTTCTGGACGCTGTGGAGAAGATTAAGGACAAGAACTTTATATTGGCACTAATAGGACGAGGCACGACAGAGTATACCAGTAAGTTGAGCGAAAAAATCAGAGCTGGGAAACTTGGTCAGCGAGTGCGCATAATGGGTTTTCGGCATCCCGTTATGCCCTATGTGGCAGTGACAGATTTTGGCATATTGGCATCCACAGTACGTGAAGGGTGTCCACTGTCGCCAATGGAATACATGTCACAAGGGCACCCCGTGATTGCGACCGACAATGGTGGACAAAGAGAATATTTGGCAGACGGGCAGAATGCACTGTTGGTGCCACCGAACGATACGGACGCACTTGCAAAAGCCATGGCACGCATGATTGACGATGAGGAGCTAAGACGTCGGCTTGGCGCACAGGCAAAGGCGGACTTCGACAGCAAACTGAACTACGAGCAGTTCTACAACCAAATAAAACAGATATATGACAAGTCTGGCAATTGAATACATCATATTGTTTTTGTGCCTATGGATGGGTGGCTACCTAATCTATAGGCTTTTTAACGTTGGCATAGCACCCAACGCCAAACTTCAACAATTTTCTCGCTATGGCGTGGCAAGCATATTTGCAGTTATGCCAATGGTGGCGACTCAGACAAGCGTCTGCCAAACTGCAGTATACATATCGTTCTTCGTGGCAGCGTTGTGGGCTATAACCTACCCACTGACGTATCACTTGACGCACCGACGTTCGAGTCCCGACTACGACAATCAGCTCGACGTGGCTTTTGGAATATATTTGTTTGGCATAATCGTGGGACTAAACATTTTGTTGCCAAAGCTATCGGCAGTCTGGACGATGGTGGCAGTAGTCTTTGTCGTGATATGCTTGTCGCAATGGATATATTACTTCACATATAGTGAAGTGGTGGACGACAACGGCATAAAAGCCTTGCAAGATACACACTATAACGAGATTATAGAATATTTTCAGTCGTATTCGCCAATCAAAGTAATAGCGACGGCACTTGCGAGCTTTGCATTGCTTGGTTGCTTTATCTACGTTGGTGCAAGCAACCCAATTGTGGTGCCAGAGTGCATGTGGTGGCAAACGGCAATAGCAGTGGCTGTGGTTGCTTTTATGACGTTCTACACGTTCAAAAAACACCATGGTGTGTTTGGTCGCACGGGCATAGTCAGCTTGTGGTGTGAAGTAAAAAAATATGACCAACAGAACGCAGCCTACATAACAAACAGAGAAGAACGGCTATCGGGGTTGCAAGTGGAAGCCAAGACGCAACTTTCGACACCACACACGATTATGCTCGTTATAGGCGAGAGTGCGTCGCGCGACTTTATGAGTGCATTTACACCAATGGACGAAGACACTACACCGTGGCTACGAACACTTTCGACCGACAAAGAGCACTGCATACTATTTCACAACGCATATAGTTGCGACATACAGACTGTGCCTACTCTTTCGAAGTCGCTAACCGAAACGAACCAGTACGACGGTGGCGAATTTATGACATCGTGTTCGATAGTCGACATAGCGCACAAATTAGGTTATCGAGTACACTGGTATAGCAATCAGGGACACTTGGGAGCGTCGGACACGCCAATAACAATTGTTGCAGGCACAGCCGACGTGGCCAAATGGACAAAACAAGAACTTGGCAAACCGCAATATGACGAAGCACTGGTAGACTTTTTGAGTGAGCTCGACCCACAGCAAAACAATTTGCTCGTACTTCACCTAAAGGGCAGTCATTTCAACTACGAAAATAGGTTTAAGGAAGAGATGCGCCAATGGGGCGAAAAGGGTAGCCACGACCAAGTAACAAACTACAAGAATACGCTCTATTATACTGACACACAACTCAGACGCTTCTACGAAGAGGCAAAGGAGCGACTAAACCTACGCGCAATGGTCTACATGAGCGACCACGCCGACGTGCCCGACCGACACCGACAACCAAACTTTGGTGGCTTTCGAGACATACGCATACCGCTTATGGTGTGGCTCTCGGAAGAGTATTTGAGCGTGCGCCCTGAACGTACCGCAGCCTTACATGCCAATGCCGACCGCTATTGGACCAACGACATGCTCTACGAACTTATGTGTGGACTAATGGACGTGAGTAGCAATCATTTTAGCGAAGCTAATTCGCTTGCATCGGCAGAGTATAAATATAAACGAGAAGACCTGACGGCCATCAACGGACAAATTCGCGTGTGCGAAGACCATGGTGAGCTAAGATAAGTTTCGTTCAAACGCAAAAATTAGGCTACGCAAACGAACTTGCGTAGCCTTTTTTTTTATTTTTGCCCACCCTGTCCACCAGGATTACCACCAGGATTACCACCAGGATTACCACCAGGATTACCACCAGATGTACTACCGCTATAATCGCTTATGCTGACTGACGTGCCACCAGAGAACGAGCCACCAACATTGCCAGAGCCTGCGAAGATAGTCGTGCCTCCACTGACACTGACGCCACTCTTGAGCGTAGGCTCTTGAGCAGCAGAAACGACCATGCCGCTGCCCATATTGCTATTGGTGGGGGTTTTGAACGCATAGGTGTCGGAGCCAACAGTCAGACCATACCACGTGTTTCCCGACCAAGAACTGACCGAATAGCACGTCTGCGTTAGCGAAGCACCGCTTTCGAGAGGTCCGCACGTGAGCAAGACACCACCATTGATGTAGAGTTTATATTGTTCGGCAGCATCGATAGCCATTTCGGGACTCTCGGCACCAGCGGCGAAAATGACACCACCATTGATGTAGAGATTGCCATTGGCATCGAGACCATCGTTGCCAGTCGATATGCCACACACATAACCGTCGCTAATGGTCATGTGGCTACTGCTGTTTATGGCGTCGTCTGAGGCAGAGTAGCCATAGACTTCGCCACCCGTTATATCCATAGTGCCCTTGGTCTCGATGGCTTCGTGAGCACTTGCAGTGGCTTGCAACGTACCTCCGCTAATGGTTATATTGCCAGTCGACTTCAAACCCTTGGCGCAGGCACGTGGGCCCGAAGAGTTGTCACCACCCATAGATTTGTTAGATTGAGTTGAAGAACCTACGTTGGAACCCGACACGTTCAGAACAACAGTGCCAGCCGACTGAGTGTAGGTGCCAGAGACATTTATGCCCTTGCCACCACTGCCCGTCGAGGTAACATTTATCGTTCCACCGCCAACAGTCATATTGCCCTTACACTTTATGCCTGCCGCCGAAGAGTAGTCGCCTTCTGAGCTATCATATTGGGCAGCACCTGTCGAGGTTAGGCTAAGCGAGCCACCATTTAAGATAAAGTCGCTAGCAGTCTTTATGCAACGGCTCGTTGCAGCAGTGCACTTAGCCGTTACAGATCCTGCATTGACCATCATAGCCCCCTCGTCGACCTCTATGCCGTCGGCACCCGCCACTACATCAATCTCTCCGGCTTCGACTACAATGTAGTCGTTGGCATGAATGCCATCTTTGACGCTTGTGGTCTGAATCTTTATGTCATCGTTGACCACGATATAATCATCACTCGCAATGGCGTGTTTGCTATTGCCAACAACGGTGAGCGAACCCGTGCCACACAAAACAATTTGACCTTCGGAGAAGAGGCAACCTTTGACATCTTCGTCGGTCGAAGCCTCGGTGTAGGAGTTGGAGCCATCGAACAGAGTGTTTTCAGTGCCTGTCTCGGCATAAACAAAGAGTGTTTTCTTGCCCTGATTGTTGATGGCGGCAGTCGTTGTGCTACGTAGCGTCAGACCGTTGAGCGTCATTTTATACTTATAGTCGGAATAAACTTTTAGGCTGCCATCGTCGGAGTTTCCGCTAAGGACATACTCTATTTCGCGTGCGGTGCTCGTAATGGTTACATCGGCACCGACAGTGCTTACCACCACACTATCCGACGCACCACTGACACTGACCGAGCTGCCCGACCACACTATGTTTACCGACTGACTAAAAGTGCTATTGTTTATCTGATTTTCAGTAGCGTCATACTCATCAATGGACGTTGCGACGCTACTTGTCGCAACGACATCATCGTCGTCATCATTACACGCTTGCGCACAGAACGATAAAACCGTGGCAAGCACGACTGCTCTTGCTAAATTGATTTGTCGTATAGTCATAATAATCTTGTTCTATTTATCGACCAAATTATTACATCGGTCGACATTTCGACAAATTATTTAGACCAACGAGCAATATTTTTAAGTAAACCCCTACTTTTTAGGGGAGTACAGACTTTCTATAAACTCACTTAGTAAAGTATTAA
>FLNY01003329.1_pt1 | contig 10495 bp, 8 predicted proteins | sample 1140381 | NCBI WGS metagenome assembly FLNY01 (sample SAMEA3878172, study PRJEB12797) | bioreactor metagenome | biome: Moose rumen | place: Sweden | collected 2011-10
TGGTCGAATAAATGTCGGATGGATAGCAGGAAGGGCGACGGTTGGCGGGCATAGGTACGCCCCCAGGGGGTGACTTGCTGCTGCGAAAGGCTGACGATGAGCCGCTTCCGAGCCCTCGAGATGGCCACATAGAACTTGCGGGCCTCCTCTTCCTGCGAGTCACCGCTGCTGGCATAGTAGGAGGGAAACTTGCCTTCCACGGCATCGTAGACAATAACATTGTCGAACTCGAGGCCCTTGGCCTTATGAACGGTTGAAACAAAGACACGCTCGCGCATACTCTCACTGCCGCAAAGGTCGGCTTCCTTCAGCGTGTTGAGCTCTTGCAGATGGCCTTCGAGCTGGGCTGAAAGAGGTACGGGGGATGAATGAGAAGAGCCCAGCATATCGATGGCCAGATAGCTCAGGATGTAGGGCATCTTCGGAATCTCAGCCATGCGCAGATTTCGGAGCAGTTCATGATAAACATACTGCATCTCGCTGACGAGGTCAGACTCTATATCGCCCAGCTCATGGAGCAGCCTACGGGAATGTTGATAGAGCTCGCCATAAAGATGACGGAACCGCATGGCCACCTGATGCCGCTTTCTGAGGATGGAAGCCTGAGCGGGAGCCAGTTCACAAGCTCGCTGCCAACAATAGTTAACAACGCTCAGCGTGGCCATGATATCGTCGTTGGCCAGATGAGAGTTCTGCCCTTCCAGGTTGAGCTGCACCAAGAGGTCCTTCAATTTATAGCTCTTCAGGCGAGGCGACACAAGGCGCATCAGCTTGAGCGAATCATAATAGGTGGGCCAAAGGCTGCACATGTCTAACTCTGGGCAGTAGCGCTTCATGTTATAGCGCATGATCTGGTAGTCGTAAGTGGCATTATGCCCCAAGATGACGGTCTGTCCGGCAAAACGGACAAACTCATGAAAAGCCTCGCTGGGCGACAAATGAGGATGGAGGGCATACTCATTGATGAGCGGATTGGGCACATCGCCCAACATCTCGGGTATGGACCGATTGGTTTGAATGAAGATATTCAGCTCCTCTACCAGCTTTCCCCGCTTCACCTTGATGGCAGCTATCTGCACCACGTCGTCTTCGTAGACGTTCAGGCCCGTGGTTTCCGTATCGAAAATCACGAACTCACGCTGCTCATAATCGTGCATAAACTGCTGAAGATAGGTGCTGTCTTCATAGAAGAGGAAGTCGGTGGGCAAAATACCATTCTCCAGCAAATCGTGCGTAAAGGTTCGTGCTGCCGAGTGGGTGCTGAAGAGCTTCAAGCCCGTGAAGATACGCGACCAGGCAATGAAGTTGTTCTCCTGCACAATGACGTTGAAATGAGCTATCAGCAGTTGCATCTCAGGCGTAGAGAACACATCGGTGCCCGAAATCTTGAAATGAGGAAGCTGGAGGGCTCTGCTTACGTCGTCGGCATCAGAATTAAAGGCCACAACGATGGCAATGGTCTCATCGCGATGGTCGTGATAGAGATTGCCAACCAGCCGTGCCACATCGTTGGCCTCATCGATATTGGAGAAGCTGCTCATCAGCATCAGACTGCCAGGAGTCTTGGGAATGTCAATCTGCGTCTGTGGAAGCAGCTCTGGAGCGATCTGCAACTGCTGCTGTCCATACAGATTATAGAGGTCGAGCAGATAGCGCGGCGAGCGGTAGTTCACGTAGAAATTGTAGAGCCTGGCCTGACCGCATCGCTGTCTCAACATGTCGAGCGTATTGAGTTTGGCGCCCATAAACGAGAATATAGCCTGCTGAGCATCACCCAGATAGACCACGGTGGCATCGGGCGATGTAAACAGGTCGATGATGGCCAGCTGAAGGGGGTTCAGGTCCTGCACCTCGTCCACCTGAATCCATTTCTTGGTCACTGAATGCGAGGTCTCTGATTCGGGGAACGAGGAGAGAGAAGCGGGACGCGACAGGGCCTCGTAGGTGAGCAGCAACAGGTCTTCGAAGTCGATGAGATCGTTGGCCTGCTTGTAAAGCTCGTAATGGCGGGCTCCATATAAGGCTTTCAGTGTGGCCTGCGCCTCTGCCGTCATGAACACCGACGTACCGACGAAGTCGTCGATATCCTCGTAGAGGCGAATGGCCGACTCTTGTAAATAAGGAAGGCCGAAAGCCTTGCATAGTTCTTGAAGCACTGCAGGCTTCAGCGCATCACGATGCACAATCAGCAATTTGGGATAACGCTTCCTGCATTGATACATCAAGTGCTGCAGATTGATGATCTGCGAATAGCGCTGACGCTGCTTGGAATCGCCAAGAATATGCAGTTCCTCTTCGCCAAGATAGTCGGCTATGATGCTTATCGACACATCGGTATCGATGATAGCCGTATTCTCGGGTACGACTTTCTGGTCGAAGAGAAACTGCGAACAGAATCGATGCACATTACCAATGAAGAGCTGATCGATGTCGGCAGCTGCCACACCTCCATCAACACGCTGCAAGATGCGCTCCTTCATGCTTCTTGCTGCCCGGTTGGTGAATGTCAGGCAGGCCATATCCTCGAAGGCCACACCCTGCTCGTGGGCATACATAATACGCTCGGCCAGCACGGCCGTCTTGCCGCATCCCGGTGGAGCCAGCACCAAATGATAACCACCGGAAGCACGTATCACACGTTGCTGCTCTTCGTTAAACTGCTGTTCCATGGTAGTGATCGCATCTGGAATCTTTATTTCACAACGAACTTCCTGCCCTTGACAACATAGAGCGCGGGGAGGGAAGTGGACTTCACCTGATGTCCGTCGATGGTGAACGTGGTTTCATGGCTACCGCCCTCTGCCACGTCAGTCTGACTGATGCCTGTCGGCTCTGAAGTAGCCTCGATATCCAGCACGGCCCACACTCGCTGAGTGGCCACATCGCCATCGATGCCCTCGGTCTGTCCCCAGGCATAATCTACAGTTACTGGCACATAGATATGGAACCGGCGGGCTTCGCCACCCTTGTTCTGATAGACGATGCGGAACTCTTCGGCATAGTCGGTATGCTCTTCCTCGCTGGTTTCAGCAGGGATATTCTCCACATTCACATAGCCTGCAAGCTGATTGATGTCGGCTATCTTGTCCATCTGCAGGATTTTCTCCACATCAGTTGTCTGTATGCGTTCCTCATCAGGAAGGTTGTAGTCGCTGCGGATATCATCGAGCGAGGTGTACAGCCTATGAATGCCATAAAAATCATGACCTACATGCTTGTAGTCGGGTTCATCGCGGAACTGTTGCTGCCATACTACTTCCGTGCCACGCCAGTCGTGCAAACTGACCAGGTCGTGGAGTACGTATTCATGCGGGTCGAAGGTGCGGGCCCACAGATATTCTGACTTGGCAGTCAGGTCGATGGGGCGCACAAAGCGCACGTTGAAGAATCGGTCGTCGAGCAACATCTCGTAGCAAGCCTCCGTGTAGAGCTCAAGATAAGCAGCAAATGTCTGCTTGCTGCCCATGAAGGTGCTGGTGGTAGGACTACCGTCCTGGTTGCTATACTGCCCGACAAGATTCAGGATGTCGCAGGCTTCAGTGCCATTGACCCAAACAATCTCCGTTCCGTTCTCAATGGATACGATGGGCTTCGGCTCTTCCAGATTCTCACCGCCGTCGATGCTCACGACGCAAATGGCATCGGCCTGTTCGTTCAGAGCCAAGGTATAGGTATGTCCGGAAACGCCTTCTACGGTCCATCGACCCTCTTCATCGGCATTAAAGGCTGCATTGCCATGAGCCACAGAAGGCAACGTGAACCGCATCTGCACATCATCGCTGCTGAACGCAGAGAAACGCTCTTGGTCGAAAGTAAGCATATTCTTGCGGAAATACTGCCTGAGCTGGTCGCGAAGCTCGGTGCCGGTCAGGTTCTGCTCGTGGGTGATAAAGGGAATAGGCGTTGATACATGCAGTTCTCTTGCTGCATCTTCTGTACTGCTCAGTTCATTCGTGTTCAGGTTATAGAAACTGCTCACAAACTTACCCGTCACCTGCGCGTAGGCCACGAATACGTTCTGAGCAGGAATCACGATGTCTGCATAGACTGCACCATAATCCTTATCTGCCAGATTCTTTCTCACGAAGCGAACCGTACCCGTCAGTGTCTGTCCGGCCAGTCCCTGCCCGTGCGTATTGATGAGCTGCTCGCGGGCTTCCTGATAGTCGCTCTTGCCCGTAATCGCCTTCGCCACGAGGTCCAGGCGCCCGAACGACCACTCCAGCACGTTGGTTTGCTTGCCAAGAACATCGCCGGTGGTATATTTCATTTCACCGATTGTGTCGGTCAATTCGCGCTTCACATAAGTGGTTTTCCCGTCGACCCAGGTTTTCTCAAACTGAACGGCACAACTGCCTACAACGCCGTCGTAGGTTTCCAGTTCATACTCTGCTTCAAACTGTCCTTTGGTATAGCCCATGCTGCCTATCTGCGAGAGCACCTTTTCTTCTATCTGTGCCCAGGTGGCACGCACTTCGCTGGTGCAGTTCAAGTAGCAAGTCTGGTCGATGTTGATGGTGGCGAAGGTCTGCTCCATATCCTGGGCTGCAGCCATCATGCTGCCCAGCGAAAGAAAACCTGCTGCCATGAGTTTCGTGTAATGTCTCTTCATAAAGATTAGGATTATTGTTGATAAAATGATTGATACAAGTAAAATGGGTGAAGTCACCATCATAAACGAAAAATGCGAGGGTACGCATACGGCGAAGAGCATGAGCCATCCTTCGCACTTCCGTACCCTCACATTTCTTACATTCCTCTTATGATAAGGTGAATGGATTAGTCGAGTTGAGCCAGCTTATTGTCTGAACCCAGCACTTCCTTGATCTTGTGGCTGTAAAGCTCATACATCAAGTCGCGGGCAGGACCACAATACTTGCGCGGGTCGAACTCTCCGGGCTTATCGTGGAACACTTTGCGCACGGCAGCCGTGAAGGCCAGACGTGAGTCAGAGTCGATGTTGATCTTGCAGACTGCACTCTTCGAAGCCTTGCGGAGCTGTTCTTCAGGAATACCAACGGCATCGGGCAGTTTGCCACCATACTCATTGATGATGTCAACATACTCCTGCGGAACAGACGAGCTGCCGTGGAGCACGATGGGGAAGCCTGGCAGTTTCTCCATGATGGCATCGAGCACGTCGAAAGCCAGTGGAGGAGGAACGAGCTTGCCGGTCTTCGGGTCGCGTGTGCACTGTTCGGGCTTGAACTTGTAAGCGCCGTGACTCGTACCGATAGAGATGGCAAGGCTGTCGACACCCGTCTTGGTGACGAAGTCGATGACTTCCTCTGGCTTTGTATAGTGGCTTTCCTCTGCCTGCACTTCATCTTCCACACCGGCCAGCACACCCAGCTCACCCTCTACGGTGACGTCGAACTGATGGGCATACTCCACAACCTTCTTCGTGAGAGCTACATTCTCATCGTAAGGAAGGGCAGAACCGTCGATCATCACGCTTGAGAAGCCCATGTCTACACAGCTCTTGCACAGCTCGAAGCTGTCGCCATGGTCGAGATGCAGACAGATCTCAGGATGATTGCAGCCAAGTTCCTTGGCATATTCCACAGCACCCTGTGCCATATATCTAAGCAACGTCTGGTTGGCATAATTACGGGCACCTTTGGATACCTGCAGGATAACGGGGCTTTTCAGGTCGCTCGAAGCCTTGATGATGGCCTGAAGCTGCTCCATATTGTTGAAGTTGAATGCGGGAATGGCGTAACCGCCGTTGATGGCCTTCTTGAACATCTCTCTGGTGTTCACCAAGCCTAAATCTTTGTAACTTACCATAATACTTAAATTATAAATAAATGAACAGGTTCACTGTTGTTAATATTCCATCACAGCAGGCAGTTCAGCAGCCTGAGCCACCATCTTCTCCACCTCCTTCAGAGCGGGAACACGGTTGACGAGGTTCTTCTGATTGTTCACCTCCTCCAGTTTCGGCTGCAAGTTTTCGGGCTTGCGGTGCTTCAGTTCCTTCACGGTGTCAACGCCAGAAGCCTCGAGCAACTCGGCAAACTGCGGTCCTACGCCGTGGATACGAATCAGGTCAGCATGATTGGTCCACTTCAGAATGAGCTTTTCGCTGATGCCTGTTTCTTCGGCCAGAGCCTTACGGCCAGCCTTCTTGGCACACTTCTCGAGCAGGATGTCGGTATCTACGATACCTACTGCTATCAGTTTCTCGGCATAAACATCGCCTACGCCTTCGATGTCAATAATCTTGTACTTCATATCAATCAAATTTTTTAAGTTAAACAATCAATATGCAAATGTACAAAATTTCTTTTGAAAGAGGAAACTTTGCCTATTTTTTTTACATTTTTTATCTTATCATTCAAGTTCGCATTTGTCTGAACCCGCTTTGCGAAACTGTGTTTATTCATCCATTTGGAAGAGCGGATCCTCCGGCATCACCATAATGGGCTTCTGCTGTTCCATCTTCAGAATGTTCTCGGGAACATACTTCTTGTCGACCACCAAGCGGAACATATATTCGCGGAACCACTCGTCGGTCATGATGATGCATCCCTGCTGTCCCCATGAAGCACCCCACGAGTTCTCCACCTTCCACTTCTTGGCCTTGCCCTGCTCGTCGAGATCCACGGCGGTGAGCGTCATGGCATGGGTGGAACCACTGTCGAAGGTACTGATGCGCTGTGCCTTGTCCATGGTGAACTCTGTGCCGAAGAGCGACTCGTAGTCGAAGTTGTCGAGCGAACTGTAGCCACGTGTGCGGTCGAGCTGCTTGCCTACGTCGTAGGAACTGTAGAGCTTACGCCCATCTTTCAGCGAAGCAATGGCCAGCTGCTCTATCTCGTCCATCGGCAGATTCAGGTATTTCCAGTTATGACCGTCGTAGGTATGGCGGTCGTACTCCACCTCGTAGGTCTTGTAATAAGGATTGCGAGGGTCGTTCATCACCATGATAAACGTGCCGTTGATCTGTTCGCCCACCACGTCGCGCATGAATGCTTTCGGCGTGTATGTCTTGGCGGGGCAGAGCGTCTTGCCCTCCGTGCTCTTGAAGGCGTAGGTGAACTCCTTCAAAGGCTCGCCCAGGGTCATTGCAAGCATCCGATACACCTCGCCCAGCATCTCTGTCTTCTTCTGCTGAACGTCTTTCTTCGACTTCTTGGCGTTCACCATCTCGCGCAGTGTCAAGCCTTGCTGGCGCAAAACGCTCTTCATTATGCTGGCCATCTTTGAGGTATTCTCTGCCGAATAGGTCTCGGGCATAGCCTCACGAGGCACGAGTCCATACTTATCGGCCAAGTCGGCTACGCCGCAGAAGGTGCCTCCATCGTTGATCGGACTCTTGAAGAAGAACTGCAGGCGCTGGTCGTCGAGCGGTTTGCTGGCATTGTCGATAACGCCCTGCAAGAAGAGGTTGGCCTTCTCCAGCTGATCCCAGAAGAAAAGATAGTCTTGCGAGAACTCCAGGCTCACCTTCGAGTCGGCAGGCACGAAGCCCAGCGTAGAATCCTTGCGCTGCGCAAAATTAGAACGCAGTACATTCATGCCCGAGAACATCCAGCAACGCCCCGACTGCTTCTGGTCGGTAATGCTCTGCTTGGGAGTCTCCACGCTGAAATAAGTATCTATCTGGCGCTGCGCCTCAAAATTGCGGGCCAGGTCGTCGATCTTGTTCGATGCCAATGCATTGAACAGCGCCTTCTGTTGCGGTTTCTGTACTTGCTGAATCTGGCGAACCATCTGCTCAGAGATGCCGCCGTCCTTGTTTTGTGCTTGTGCAGCCATGCCCAGTGCGAGCATTCCGGCCACGATGTAAATCTTGTTCATGATATTTTTGTTAAACTTTCAACTATTCAACTTTTCAATCTATCAACCAGATTGTTGGGTGCAAAGTTACTCATTTTATTTGAATAGCCCAAATAAATGAACGTTTTTTGCTGAAACCCATTGCCGTTTGAGAAAAAACCACTAAATTTGCAGGCATGATGAAGATGATATGGATATTTATGGCGCTGATGATGGCCTCAACGACCGCCAGCGCCAGCGAAAAGAAACTGAGCAAACAGCAGACTGAAAGCGCCAAGAGTGAACTCATCGACCAGTGGAAAGCCGACATGCGAGAACAGCTGCGACAGGACTATCGCGACCAGCTGATGCGCCACGACACGCTGCGGATGCCCATCTGGAAGTATATCTACGGCAACAAACCGCTGGGCGAGCGCAGCATGTTCATATCGATGCACGGAGGAGGTGGCACGTTCCACTGGGTGAACGACCAGCAATGGGACAACCAGAAGCACCTCTACACCCCGAAAGAAGGACTCTACGTGGCTCCCCGCGCCCCTTGGGACGAGTGGAACATGTGGTTTAAGGAGGGCATCGACCAGCTCTTCCGCCGACTTATCTGCTCGGCCATCGCCTTCGAAGGTGTCCATCCCAACAAGATCTACCTCATGGGCTACTCGGCCGGTGGCGATGGTGTCTGGCGAATGGCTCCCCGCATGGCCGACACTTGGGCAGCTGCCTCGATGATGGCCGGACATCCAGGCGATGTCAGTATGCTGAACCTGCGCAACCTGCCCTACATGATCTGGGTGGGTGCCCTGGATTCTGCCTACGACCGCAACACGCTCGACGCTCAACGAGGGGCCGAACTCGATGCCATGCAGAAGGCTGACCCCAAGGGATATATCCACGAAACGCACGTGATGGAGGGTATGGGCCACTGGATGCTGCGCGCCGACACAGCTGCCGTGGCATGGATGACGCAGTTTGAGCGCAACCCCTATCCCGAAAAGATTGTGTGGCGACAGGACAATGAGGTACTCGTCAACGACTTCTATTGGATTCATATCTCGAATCTGGAACTGGGCAAGGGGAAGATCGTGGTGGTGAGCCGCGAGGGCAATAGCATATACATCGAGCAATCAGACTGCCGCGAACTGACCTTCCTGCTGTGCGACGAGATGATGGACCTCGACCGCCCGGTCTGCATCTATTACCAAGGCCGCCTGCTCAAGAAACAACGCGTCAGCCGCTCACGCTCTATGCTCCGGCAAACGCTCTACGAGCGAAACGACCCTGCCTACGCTTTCCCCGCCGCCTTGACGGTTCATCTGCCATAGAAAACAACCATACACCATACAAACAGGGGAGAAAGAGTTTCCGAACGCTAAGTCCAGAACTCTTTCTCCCCTGTGTATTCCATCGTACCCTGACACTTCGGACAGGTCTTCATATCCCATCTCCTGACGCGGTCGCTGCCACATTGCAGGCAGAGACGGCCTACCTCGCTCCTGAACGACGGAGCCACATCGGCAATGATGCCACCTACCACGATGTTCTGAATAGTCTGGCAGTCGGGACAAGTCAGAGCCGTGATTTGTTGACGAAACAAACCACGCCCTTCATACACATCGGCTTCGTAGCCGCATTGCTTGCAGCGGTATTTCAGCTTCCAAGCCATTCTTGATCCCTACTCTTGATTAACCAAGTATTCAACCGATTGTAGCCCTCAACCCCAGAAATTGTTGGGAAAGAATTGCCGTATCGGTTTTCTGTTCAATCCCAATCGTATTCTTCCGTCGTTGCATCATAGACGGGTTCTGCCGTCCACCCATGCTTTCGGCATACCTCAACAATGTGCCGTTGCATGTCGGGATTGATGGGCAATTCGCCGTTTCGGTACTTGTAATACATGGTATGTCCATAGTGTCCATCTAACTCCAGACGAATGTCCGTACCCATCCGCTTGGGCATATCATCATAAAGATGCGTGAATCCCCGCTTCATCTGCACGGGAACGTCTGGCTTATAGAATGGGCAGCAGCCCTTTCTCACTTCCTTGTTCATCACATTAACACACGTCAGCACGCCGTCTGTCTCTGGCACATACGGTCCCGCTATCCAGCGCAAGCAGTGTTCTCGTCGCTCGCACTGACCATAGTAGCACACCAGATAGTGCTTCGCCTTCTCTCGCAATAGTTGTTCGTTCATTCTGTTCATACTCCTTTATCTATTATCTTAGCTATTAAAATTTCGTACATGCGTCATGTACGTTTCGTACATGCGTCATGTACGTTTGGTACATAACACGTGTACCAAATGCAAAGGTACTGCTTTTTTCTGACATGAGGCACATTTTTCGCATGTAAAGTTTGTGAATTTGCAGAATTATATGTAAATTTGCACTCACGGTCAACTTCCTCCTGAGAAATCTGGTCGGTACCGAACATTGAGAGCAGTTCATCCACCTCGGCCTCAAATACGCGGGTATTCTCTAAAGCGCGTGTGGGCTTTTCCTCTTTGTGAAACGCCCAGCCCATCGAACGAAGCATTTGTTCGAACCGGCCCACTTGTCCTGTGGGAATCTGCACTGTCATTGTTGTCATACATCTGTCCCTTTCTATAATTCTCGGATGCAAAAATACGAAAACTTTTTGAATAATTCTTTCTCGAGCCTCCACCGATCAACAGAATCTTCTTCATGGTTTTCTTCTACTTTATATAAACTGCG
>FLNY01003933.1_pt1 | contig 10483 bp, 7 predicted proteins | sample 1140381 | NCBI WGS metagenome assembly FLNY01 (sample SAMEA3878172, study PRJEB12797) | bioreactor metagenome | biome: Moose rumen | place: Sweden | collected 2011-10
CTTAGAAGGTTATGTCGTTCAAAAGGACTTACCGTAACTAACAATCACGCTTTCCGTATGTCTCTTAATTCAAATGTGTTAATTCCTATGGGAATATCTGTAGCTGATAGAGCTACTATGTTAGGACATTCAATTGAGACTAACTTGAAGTACTACAGCTATGCACAGAAAGATTATCTAGAAGATGTGAAAGCAAAGCTGGATGCGATGGGTTCTACCCCTCAGGGAACACCTGGGGGTCACCCAAAAATCGTTCCTTTCGCAAAAAAAGAAAGCCCAGAAAACTTGAATTATCAAGCATTCTAGACTCTCTAAACGTCGAGCGCGAGACGGGACTCGAATCGCATTCCTTATCCTAAAATACTGATAGAAAGGGGATTCTAGCACCGCTTTTTCCTTATGGGACACCTGAGGGGTCACCTACAAATAACCTTTACTATTTTTTTACATTATTATAATTGCATTATGTTCCATAAACTAATCTTATTACTTCAGCTACCTCTTCGTCTACACTATTACAACTATTAATAGAACTGTACATTCTTAAAACCGATTCATAAATTGCTGGTAATTCTACAACTATCATTGTTTTATAGTTGAATACAATAATTGTCTCATCTTGTGTATATCGTATAAGTAAATCATCTATCGAATTCTTTTGTATTTCATCTGCGAAATGCTGTAATTTTAATTTATTATCAATAAAATTATATTCTTTTTCAAACAATGGTATATGCTGTGCATCAATCAAGAAAACATCTGCTAAAACATTATACATTCGAGTATTATACAACTGACATAATTCTTCATACCTTTGCCTATTAGGAGGTAATATCGCCTTATATTCCAAAATACTACTAAATTCTCTTTTCTCTTTTAAATCATATAGACCATATTTGTCTATTTTGCTTGTTATTTTTGCATTTCTAGGTAAACTAAATTGACTGAATCCAACAGAATGAAACGGCATTAAAAAAACATTTAAAATAGTCTTCAATTTATCCTCTGAAGTTTCAGTAGGAAAATCATTTATCAAAAAGGAATGTAACCAAATACCCGCTTTATCCATATTACTAACAGTGCTTTCAATATCTTCAAGCGTAATTCCTTTATTCATTTTTTTAAGAACTTCCTCACTACATGACTCTATTCCTACCATTAGGTACAAACAACCAGCCTTTTTTAATTGTAAACACAATTCCAGCGTTAACAATTTGCTAGCTTTTATATAACCAAACCAATAGAATTTATCATCACCAGTATTCCGTCTACATATTTCATTCAAAAAAGGAATACTAAGAGCCTCATCAACAAAATATATTATGTTAGCATTATATTTTATTTGCAATTCTTTGATATCTGAGAACACTTTTGCAAAAGATTTTTTCCTATATTTTCCATCATAGCCATAATCATGATCACAAAATTCACATTTTCCCCAGTAACAGCTTCTAGATATGTAGTAGGGAAGAATAATTTCCGGATTATTATATTTGTCAAGTGGAAGCCCATCAAAATCAGGTACTGGCAATTCTTCAATTGGAATGATGCATTGTTTGATGTCATTCTTTTTTATTTTATTATCGTCTCTATCTATATAAATACAATTAGGAACTGTATCTATCGAACCTTTTCCCTCCAGAGCATTTATCAATTGTAAAATAGGATATTCGCCTTCAAATAATAATATTGAATCAATATAATCAAAAAGATCTCTTTGTTCCTCAATTTTATACTGAATCTTTGAAAATGTATTTCCACCCACACAAATATGCATATGACTTTCATCTAGCAACTCTAATAAAGTAAACATTGCAATTAATTGACCAGTTCCAATCAACGATAAACCTATAAAATCAAATGCATTTAATTCATATTTAGAAATCATTTTCTTAAAAAAACCTATGTAAGGATTATTTTTATTTGAAGCAGTTCTACTCAAATCTTTGATAGTATAGCATTCAGATAAACTATTCCAACCGCTATCATCTTGATACCCATCATAAGCCATGTTGCTCAAAATATCCTTTAAATCCATATATTTCTTCAGTTTATGATAATACTCAAAGGAATAAAACATATTTTTATCTGAAACTATATCTTTAATCAAAGCATTATTTTCCTTCAAATAAATATATATCATTTCATAAAACATTATTGAATCATTATCAAGATTCATTTCTTTTATTCGTTCATAACAGTCATCAATATACTCAATTTCACAACAATACCAAAACCATTCTATATTAAGATCAATTTGTGTGACATGTTTCCCATTTGCTTTTAGGAACGCAGACAAACAAGGTAAACTTAGATATGGATGTGCTGTATTCCACGCTGGGAGAAAGATTAATGCATTTTTCATTTAAGCTATAACTCTCCATTTATTTTAAAGATATAATTTCGTCATAATTCATTTCATTTCCGATATGCGAAATACATAAGACAGTACTATTAGACAGTAAATTATTGAATACATAACATAGCCTTTTTTGAGTCTGCTCATCAATATTATCAAAGCCTTCATCTACCAAAATAATCTCTGCTTTTGTAAGCAACGCTCTACATAAGCAAATCATTTGCATTTCGCCATCACTGCATTTATCAAGCTTGTCGTTTAATTTATAGGATGTAAAACCGATTTTTGTCATACAAGCCTGTATCTCATCATCTGAATACTTACAATATGGATCTATATTCTCTCTTAGGGTGCCCTCAAAACATAACGGCTTTTGAGTCAAAATGAAAATATTATCATGAAGTTCAGTTGCATCAACACACTGTACGTTTTTACCGTTTACATATATATTCCCATCATACTTTATAAGCTTCTCTATGCAATTAAAAATAGTACTTTTGCCTATGCCTGATTTTCCTTTTAACAAAACATGATTCTTCTTTTTTACAACCATACTATAATTGCGGAGTACCTGTTTCCCATCACCATATGTACATGAAACATTCCTTAAATCAATGGCATTCTCAGAATCTATATACTCATTAGAACTAGACATATCCTTTTTAATATATTCATATTGGTTTAATTGTTCTATTCTACTTAATGATTCTAAACCAATTTCAGCATGTCTAATATTTCTTAAAATATTTTCACATCTTGAAACAATAGCTAAGATATATGTAAAAATAATTAATATAAAGTTCGTATTAACATGCAGAGTCAATGAAAATATAGAAAAACAAAACAGTAGACTTATTGCCGATAAATTTATTTTTTGTAATTCATATCTATTTACAGATTGACGAGTATATTCGTAATAGTATGAATTCTTTATCTTATTATCCCAGTTCATATATGCATAATCATGTAAATTATAATGTTTTATTGTATACTTTCCTTTTAAAGTATTACACAAATTTCCTACTGTTTCTTCTTTTGATACATTTGCTCTTTTTATCACATATGTAGAAATTTTTTTGCTTGCTTCCTGTGATTTGTAAAAAACTATTAAAAAAGGAATAACTAGTAGTAAACTAGCCATATTAGATATGGTCATCATTACACATGTCGATATAATCAGTACCATAGCCTCAAAAACATTCATAAAATAATTGGCTATATTCTCGTCCAGAATTCGCATGTCATTTGCTGCAATAGTTTTTTCTCTTGCAATTAGTTGATTATCCAATAACTCATAATCTACATTTAATATATCATCAATAATTCTAGCATGATATTTATTTCCTGCCCTTACATTTCCACAATAGACTATGCTGCAACGTATAGCGTTAACAAAAGCAGCTATTATAAAAAGCACACAATATAATATGACAAATGTATATATATGATTTTCATTATCACGGATTTTTGTGCTATAGAATCTCATACTCACATCCATTGCCTGACCAACAAAAAATGTAAGAAGAAAGAAAACCCATGTTTTTTTCCCAGATATTAATTGCAAATATCTTAGCAATACTTTTTTCCTATTAATTTCTAATTTCTCAGTTTTTTTCTTATCCGTGAAATCTTCATCACCTTGCATAGATTTCAATACTATCTTTTTATTTATATCTTGTTTTTTCTTTTCTACTAAACAATCTTTTTTTGCCGCTTCGACTAATATACCGTTTTTAATAGACATATTTCTATCAGCATTATCAATTAGTATTTTGCTTGAATTTACAATAATTCTAATACTATCTCTCCAATAATCTATGATAAGTTCTTTTAATATTTTATTCCTATTGTCCTTATCAATAGCAGCTAACACATCATCAACTACAATTATTTGAGCATCTTGATATATAGCTCTAGCCAATTGCAATCTAATTTTCTGTCCGCCAGATAAATTATCAGCGTTATCTATAATTATAGTATTATCTTTTTCCGACAACTGGCAAATATCTGTATTCAAACAAGAAAGTTCTATTGCACGATTGTATTTTTCTCTATCAAATTCTTTTCCTAATACTATGTTATCTTTTAAGGATGCTCGCACAAACCATCCATCACTAGAAATAGTTGCTATTTTTCCTGATACTTGTACAATTCCTAAGGTTGGGGTTATTTCTCCAGCAATTATTTTAAGCAAGCTACTTTTTCCTGAACCCATTTCACCATTGATAGTGATTAATTCTGGCTTGCTAATATCTAAATTAATATCTTTTAAAATGGTATTAGACTTAACAGAATACATGCAATTGCTGATATGTATTGAACTTTTAGAAATATCTAAATCCGTGGTTTGTGTTTTTTTATCTAAATCCAACATATTTAATATTACTTCTACGGATTTTAATGTTGTTCGTATACTATCAACAGCAATAAATATTTGATTTACCATCCCCTCTAATATATCTAAAATTATAAACGTGATTAAAATATCGGTAGTACTTAAATGAAATTTAAACACCACACCTGTCAATATCAATGTTAAAGCTGTAAAAAACGGAATTAATGAACTTTCTATTACTATAAATAACAATTGAATTTTACTGCGTTTGTATAATACTTTAGACTGCTTATTGCGTATTATCTCAATTCTATTTTTAAAATAATTGTCAAAATTTAGAAGTTTTATTTCTTTTATTCTCTCAATAATAAAGGATACCAATGCAAGTCTTTTTTCATTAATACTATAATTCTCACTATCATATTTATCTTGAATAAATGAGCTTTTTGAGATTAGAACTATTAAAATAATAAAGAGAAGACCACTTATCAATCCACCTACGCCTAAAAAAATCGAAAGTGAAATGATTCCTAAAATGATTCCTATCGAATTAATAATTAAATCAATGAAACCAGTTATTCCTTTTATTCTCGCACAGTGTACTGAAAAAACATTCAATATTTCACCTTGTTCAATATTTGAAGTCATATTTAAAATAGATTTCATTAAATAATTCTTTGTATTATATTCTACAGCTGTAACCAACTTCCACTTATAGTGAGTAGCTTGAGTTTTACTTATTACAACTATTATTTGAAGTATACAAAAAAAGGCTATGCCTGTAAGAATATAAAAAAAAGAATCATTTTTATACAATGAATCAGATAATTTATCAAAATAAAGTGGTGTACCATATCCTATAAGCATTGAAATCAAAAGTAACATTATATATTTAATATAAGACTTTGACATAGAATAATAATTGCATATAAAAAAATTAATTTTACTATAGTTATGTTTTTTCCAATATGAATAATACTTTCTTTCAATTCTTTCTAATGAATAATACGACGGAATAACAAGAGGATCTTCAACATATCCGCGCTTATTATTCTCATTTATATATTTTCCTATCCACACACAAAAAATTTTAGAAAAAATAGAAGCATCTTCTTCATATATCTTGTTTTTGTTTGCCATTTAATCACCTTCCATTTATGCTATGAATAATAAAAGACACCATTGAAATAACATCTCAACAATGCCTTAATTGAAATATTAAGCTTCTATTGGATAAATTCCTCCACATTAAGATCCTTAAAATATCTTTCTAATAACCCATTTATAATAAGATTTACCGTCTTACAATATTTAGTATCTGTTTTAGAAATATCTTTGAATTCATTCTCAGTAGCACCGGCACAATTTCCAGAACAAACACCTTCAAATTCACAACCATCACATTCTGGAGAGTTACTATATGCTCTCATAGCATAATATCTGTAGTTTTCGTTGCTAAATATATCATCGAATCTATCAATGTTTCCCATTTTCTTGGCTGTTGTTTTACAAGAATATACATCGCCATTAGGTTCTATACTCAACAACCTTCCTATTGTAGGACATGTTTTCCAATCTTTTCGAGTATTCCATACATCAGGATTAACCAATCCCAAAAATGATATGTACCAATAGCCTGACAACTGTACTCCTTGCTTCATACAATAGTCGTTTGTATCTAATACCTTTTGGGCTATTTCCTCTGGAGAATATTGCTTATAAAACTCAAAATCAAACGATAATATTATACCAACATTCTTTATGCCCATTTTTTTTGCATAATCAATCAAGTTATAATTATACTTATCCCATGTCTGTGCTGATAAAACTGACTGGAATTTTACGGTGACGTCAGCTTTTCTGAGTCTAGTTATATTATTATCAATGGTATTCCACTTAATAGAAGTTTTTCCTTCGCCTCTAAAAGTGCCTTTGTCATAGTCTATATAATCTATACTCATAGCTACACGAACATTATATTTTTTCAAATATGGTATTAGTTCATCTTCAACATAAGCTCCATTTGTTGTACACCCATATGTCAAATTAATTTCATAATCTTCTCCATTCTTATATTTTTCAAGAATATCAATAATCATTCTATAGTTTAATAATGGCTCTCCACCGAAAAATTCTATAGATAAACTATCATTGTTATTATCTTTAATAACTCTAATAGCTTCAGAAATTGCTTTATCAGCAACTTCAAATGTCATTTTATAATCTGGAAATCTTTTTTCTGAATTATCTGTCGAATAATCAAATTGATTACAAAAGCAATACTCACAATTCATATTGCATTTATTCGTAGTAGATAAATGCATCCTCTGGAAGAATTTTCCGCTTGATAATTCTTTTTCTCTTTTTATCAAATTGATTTTCAATCGCTCTCGTTCATCTGATTCATTTTCAACAATAAATCCCAACTCTAAAAATTCTTGAAAAGCTTCTTCCCCTAGCAAATCAACATATTCACGTTTTGTAGCTTCGGGAATATTTTGGAATTTATCAAGAATTTCATGATCAATAATTCGGCTATTTATGTATAAAGAATGATAGACAAAATCGTATTCATCATTAACCTTTTTTACGACCAAATATTTAGATTTTTTAAACAATTCTGACATGTATTACTGTATCCTTTCAGGCAAAACTTCATTAGTAATTTCTACAATAGTAGATGATTCTACATATCTAAACCAACTACATAGTTAAAAGAATTATAAGTCTTTTATTTTAGCAAGGCTGATCCTGACTACGCTTTAACTTAACTTTAATGTCACCTTTCATAGCTGGCTTAAGAATTTTTACACCCGAAATTTTTTTGCAGTTAACATTAGTATTTGTATTATTAAATGATTTGTTTGTATTTTGTTTCATTAAATTCTGTTCTCCTTTTCAAGTAAAAGTATTCTAGTAATTGTTGTCGATATGCAGAATCTAGACGAGATTATCATACTCATAGATATTTTTCAACAAAAAATCTATAATGTGTAAACATTTATACAGTTATTCATGTATAATAATTGTATAATCAATGGGAAACATTCGTGTCTAAAGTATCTTCCCATCATTCATACCATCCCTAAGCGTTGCCAAAGCCTTATCTTCAATTTCTTTTAGGTAATTCTCAGTAAGATGGAAATAAGCTGCTGTTTCACTAATTGAATTACACTGGAGTGTTCCTAAGCCATAGTGATAAGCCAGTAACCTTCTTTGCCTGTATGGAAGCATCATAAGGCGATTATGCATCTTCTGAAGCATTACATGAAGTACGGCAAGTCTAGCTGTCGGATCAAACTCTTTATCAGGAACCGTCTCCGTTATATGAATCTCAAACTCATTGCTTGAGTAATCTTCATCAAGAAACACCTGTGTTAGTCCAGAATTAATCATACGAGCTTCATAGGCAGAAATCCCTTTTCTGCACAAATCAGTAATCGCATTTTTGACAATCGTATAAGCATATGTAGAGAACTTGGTCGTGCTATCCAAATCAAAGGTTTGTGCTGCACGTAGCATTGCAATTCTACCTTCTTGGATAATGTCTTCCTTTTCAATTCCATTCCAATGGTTGATATCCAAATCATATTGGATTTCCAAACTTGTTGCTAATTGAACAATAAGAGGTTCATCTTCCATTAGCAGAGTAGTTTCAGCTAATAAATCATTTTCTTTTATTCTTTTACAGAGTTCTCTATTTTGTATGTCTTTTTCATCAGTTGTAATTACTGGCATAGATTCATTAAAGCTGGTGCAACTTGCTCAATTAATAAATCAAGTTCCTTTAGCTTATCCTCCCCAATTGACTCATCTATTTTTACGGCATTCTTAACAGCAGCAGTTATTATTTCTTGTTTTTGATCTTTCGGTAATTCTTTAAGATTTGGAACCGAAGCTGCTTCTTTTTGTACTGCCTCAATTATCTCATGACTTAGAAGTGTACGTACTTCTATGTAGTCTTTCATTTCATTTTGAACATCGGTATGTATTTCTTTGACAGCAGCAGATAACATTTTTTCAATATTGGTCAATTCATACTTGTTAGCAGGAATCTTTGTGCATTTGATTTGCTTCCTCAGATTTTTCATTTCAGCATCATTTGGAATAGTTCCATTTTCAATATTAAATGCTAAGAAATCATAAGAAGAATCAAGAATCTCATTATGGGCTGCAAGCAGATTTGCAACAGAATCGCTGAAATAAGTTGCCATCATTTTTGTAGCAAGGGCAAACTTATTGTTAAGCAAAAGGCAGTTCACCACCCTTGTATCTACTTTTCCTGAATATAGATTTTTTGCAGCACCAACTGACAATCCCAATTCCTCAACATCATAATAAGTTTTCTCAGGAGTATTTGAAATTCCAAGAATGTAATCTGCAGACACATCATATAGTTCTGCCAGCTTAATTAGAAGCTCACTACTTATTGTTTTAGTAGTTCCATTTTCAATTCGTCCATAAGTAGATCTGTTAATGCCAAGTGCATCAGCAAGTTGTTCTTTGCTTGAATAGCCATGCTCTTCACGAAGTTCTCTTAGTCTTTCTTGAAGATTGCCAGGTAATCTCTCACTCATAACATATCCCCCAATAAAATTAGCGTTAAAAAAATCATAGCATAAGTGTTGCAAATGTGCACCAAAATCACTCATCAGGATGCTTGAAGCATCTAAAAATGGGCAATTAACTATCAAATCAGAGGTATTGCTGTTTTCCCTCGTAACATTAAGTAGAAGGATGAAAATCCAAAGTCGAAGTACCACTCAATCCCTTACTTTTAAGTAAGGGCGCACTTCTATACCTCTTCAAGAGGTATGTGCGTTTTGCCTTCGCAAAAGTCTTCCCGACTTCGTCGATTTTGCGTTCGCTGTCGCTCCGGGATTGCAGGCAATCGTGCAAGACACTATTAACAAAAATATGAAAGGAACCAATATTATGGAAAACAAAGAAACGATTGTAGAGGGCTATACTATTAGCTCCAAACTAACAAAAACACTATCAGATTATGAAAAAGCTGAGGCTATTCATCAAAGAACGCTAAAGCGTTGTGAACAGCTTGAGCACAAAGTCACTTTACTAGAAAACAGAATTGAATATCAGAAGAAGCAGGAAAGAAAACGAAGAACACACAGGCTATGCACAAGAGCAGGTCACATTGAATCACTTCTTCCTGAAACAAAAGAGCTAACAGATAACCAGTTCATGGCATTCTGTGATGCTCTTTTTTCTTATCCGAAGATAAAGGAACTTGTCAGCAAACTACTAGCCAAAGTAAAGGAGGAAAAATAAATGGCACTTTATCATTTTCATGTATCTCAAGTTAGTCGAGGAAAAGGACAAAGTTGTTTGGCAAGCGATGCATATATTACAGGAACAAGACTCATTGATGACTACTATGGCGATGTTCATGATTACACCAAAAAGCATGGCGTGCTCTTTACAGAACTTCTACTTCCTGATTATGCGCCAGAAAGATTGCATGACCGTGAAGTATTATTTAATGAACTTGAAGTAATTGAAAAACATCCTAAAGCTCAGCTATGTTACACTTTTGATTTTTCTCTCCAAAATGAATTGAGCTATGAAGAAAACTTAGAGATTGCTCAAAGATTCATTAAAGAAAACTTCTTATCAAAAGGAATGATTGTAGATTATGCAATTCATGATCCAGATAAACATGGTGGCATCCCAAATCCACATGTTCACATGATTATTCCCATACGTCCTCTTAATGAAGATGGAACCTGGGGAGAAAAACAAAAGCGAGAATATCTTATTGATGAGAATGG
>FLNY01003210.1_pt1 | contig 10478 bp, 6 predicted proteins | sample 1140381 | NCBI WGS metagenome assembly FLNY01 (sample SAMEA3878172, study PRJEB12797) | bioreactor metagenome | biome: Moose rumen | place: Sweden | collected 2011-10
GGCTTTGCCCCCATCATCGGCACGCGCTGCTTAGGACTGAACGGCTGGTTTTCCACCAACATATTGGGCAACCGCGACGGACTGGTGCTCGACGAGCCGCAGAACTTCCGCACCAAGGAGGTCAGCAAGCTCTCTACCTTAGAGACCATCCTGAAAGCTGACGACCAGCCGGAACTCTACAGTGACTATTATCACAAGGTGCGCATCAATTACTATCCGCCTCGTAACGACAACAAGGAGTCGTGGGACAACATCGACATCTATGGCTGGATGAACTATCCCATGCAGATTAAAATCAACTTCCTCTGCCGCGACTCCATTCTGGCTGCCCCTGTGTGCCTGGACCTCTGCCTGCTGATTGACTTGGCAGCCCGCGCCGGACGCTACGGCATCCAGCGTTTCCTGAGTTTCTTCCTCAAGTCGCCCATGCACGACTACACGCAGGGCGAGGAGGCCGTCAACCACCTGTATCAGCAACACACCATGTTGAAGAATGCCATCCGCGAGATGGGCGGCTATGAGGCTGATGAAGAGGTGGATTAAGTGCTAAATATGAAACAAGACGTACAGAAAACTTACAAGTCCAGCGACACCGAGGAATGGCTCGACCGTGTCTTCACCCGTCCCGTCGGCTACCAGTGGGCACGCCTCTTTGCCCGCCTCGGTGTCCACCCGAATACCGTCACCATCCTGTCTATCCTCATCGGTGTCTCGTCGACCTGGTTCTTTGCCCACGGCTCCTGGCGCACGGAGGGCAGCACAGGGCTGCTGCTGAACATCATCGGTGTGCTGCTTATGATGTGGGCCAACTTCTACGACTCCGCCGACGGGCAACTGGCGCGTATGACAGGGAAAAAAACTGAACTGGGGCGCATCCTCGACGGAGCGGCCAGCATCATCATTTTCGTTCCCGTCTATTGCGCTATGGTGTGGCGTTGCTACCAGCACCACACGATGGAATTCCAGTTCCTGGGCATTGATGAAACTGAACATAATGCCGTCGTCTTCGGGCTGCTGCTGTTCGGCATAGCCCTCATTAGCGGATTCGTCTGCCACAGTGGGCAATGTCGCTTAGCCGACTATTACCGCCTGATTCATCTCTTTTTCCTGAAAGGCGAGGAAGGTTCTGAACTGTCTACCTCTGCGCAGCAGCAAGCCCGCTATGAGGCTATGCCTTGGCGTGGTCATCTGATAGAGAAGACTTTCCTGAAGACATACGTCAACTACACCCGTAGGCAGGAACTTTCCACACCAGCCTTTCAATATCTCATGGCTTGTGTTCGCCAGCGGTATGGTTCTGAGGGCAATGTTCCGCAGGAGTTCCGCGACCGTTTCCGACAGTCGTCGCTCCCATTGATGCCGCTGACCAACATCCTGACCTTTAATACCCGTGCCATTGCCCTTTACACCTGTTGTCTCATCGATCTTCCATGGCTCTATTTTATCTTCGAGATCGTCGTCATGTCAGCACTCTGTGAATACATGCGCCACAGGCATGAACAGTTATGCAAAGAATTTATCAGCACAGCCCTATGAAATATGCCATCATAGCTGCAGGCGATGGGTTGAATTGACACTTGGGACTTCACAAACTCCCACATAAAAGGCGCCTCCCCCGGAATGAAAGGGGATGGCGCCTTTACAATTAGTTTGCTATTCGTTCTTTTACTTCAGGCCGCGGTTAACGAGCGTGGTCTGCAGCAGCAGTAAATACAACTTGTACTGCTTCTGGTTGAGCACGTAGCGCATGTAGCGGAGGTCCTTCTTCACGGCTTTATCCACCATCTGTTCGCGCTCGTCCTTCTCAGCATAGGCGGCCAGCATCATCTCGTTTTGGAAATTGCGATGAATGTCCTCCACGGCTTCCATCTGGTCGACTGTGAGCCCCAGCCTGACGGCAAGACGACGGATGTTGACCGTCATGTCGTAGGCCTCGACGCCCTGTGCTACTGTGGTGTTCTCGTTCTCAGCGTTCATATTGGTGAGGCTGAGCATGGCCATAACCATTAAAACAATCTTTTTCATACTTTTTTTCCTTTCTTTTTTTTACTCAGGGCCTTGTTGTGTTATCCTGAATGGCCCCTACTTTCTCTTTTAATGTTTTGTTATCCTATTTTGGCTTTTGCCGGTGCAAAGGTACGGTGTTTTTCCGTTCGATGTATCATTTTTGGGTCACTGTGTGCGGAAACAGCCCGTTTTGTTGACCAAAATCAAATAAATTGAGGTGAAAGGAAATCGAAATTGAAATAAATTTCGTACCTTTGCCATCAATTTAAAACTAAGTGCAGAAATTCATGGACAACAAAGAAAACAAGTTCATCTCAGTGAGCTATCAGCTCTATTCATTCACGGCCGACGGTGCCAAGCATCTCGAGGAGGAGACCGAGCAGGGCCGCCCGTTCCAGTTTATCAGTGGCTTCGGGTTCTCGCTCGACAGTTTCGAGCAGAAGATTGTCGGCCTGGAGCCTGGTTCAAAGTTCGACTTCACGCTGACGCCTGCCGAGGCTTTTGGCGAATATGAGCCTGAGGGCGTGCATAAGATGAAGCGCGAAGTGTTCTCCATCAACGGCCATTTCGACCATGAAAACATTTTCCCTGGTGCCATCATCACGCTGATGGATGCTGACGAGCGCCGCTTCATGGCTCGTGTGAAGAAGGTGGACGACGAAGGCGTGACCATCGACACGAACCACCCGCTGGCCGGACGGACGTTGCAGTTCACGGGACTGGTGCTCGAGAACCGCGATGCCACAAAGGAGGAGATTCAGCAAATGCTGAACCACATGAGCGGCGAGGGCTGCGGCTGCGACTGTGAGGACTGCGAAGGCCATGACCATCACTGCCACTGCCATTGAGAGATAAGAGATAGACAAGAGATAAGAGATAAAAGATAAAAGATATTTTGCGGAATACGTTTGGACATCTGTTTACGCTGACCACCTATGGCGAAAGCCATGGGGCGGCCGTCGGCGGTGTGATCGACGGAATGCCTGCGGGCATTGAGATCGACCTCGACTTCGTGCAGGGCGAGCTCAACCGCCGACGCCCAGGCCAGAGTGCCATCACGACGCAGCGGCGCGAGCCCGACGAGGTGGAGTTACTCAGCGGTGTGTTCGAAGGCCGCACAACGGGCGCCCCTATCGGTTTTATCGTCAGAAACCAGAATCAGCACTCTGAGGACTATGAACACATGCGCACGCTCTTCCGCCCGTCGCATGCCGACTATACTTATTATTATAAATATGGTACGCGCGACTATCGTGGCGGCGGACGCTCGTCGGCACGCATCACGCTGAGCCGTGTCGTCGGCGGAGCTCTGGCCAAGCTGGCACTGCGCCAGATGGGAATCACGGTGCAGGCCTACACCTCGCAGGTGGGGCCCATCGCGCTCGACCACGACTATCGTCACTACGACCTCACGATGGCTGAGCGGAATGCCGTGCGTTGTCCTGACCCGGCGAAGGCCCGCGAGATGGAGGCGCTCATCGCTGAGGTGAAGGCCGACGGCGACACTATCGGCGGCATCGTCACCTGCGTTGTCCGCGGCTGTCCTCCGGGCGTTGGCGAACCGGAGTTCTCGAAGTTGCATGCTTCCCTGGCTCAGGCCATGCTGAGCATCAATGCCGCCAAGGGCTTCGACTACGGGGCCGGATTCAGCGGCGTCGACCAGCGCGGCAGCCTGCAGAACGACCCATTCGTCGAGGCTTCGCCCACCCCGCATACGTCGAAAAACGACAGCGGCGGCATACAGGGGGGCATCAGCAATGGCGAGGACATCTATTTCCGGGTGGTCTTCAAACCCGTGGCTACACTGCTTCGCGAACAGCAGACGGTCGACACGGAGGGCCGTCCCACCACTTTCACTGCCTATGGCCGCCACGATCCTTGCGTGTTGCCGAGAGCCGTCCCAGTGGTCGAGGCTATGGCTGCCATGACACTCTTAGACCATATTTTATGTTCTAAAACATCAAAAATATAAAAAATATTCGTTGAAATTGCAAAATTCTTCGACAAATCCTTTGTCGATTCAAGAAAATTGCTTATCTTTGCACTCGCAACGTTTGGGCTTGTGAAAGTCCGAGTTGCTTTAGTTAAGTCTAGTTTAGTTTTTGTGTTGGTTGAGGGCTGCCATTTGGCAGCCCTCAAATTTTTGATATTGGTACGAATAGCCATTTGTAGCAGTGACTATAACTCCCCTCCTTTCCAAGGAGGGGCAAGGGGTGGTTCTTGCTTTAGGCAAGCGTCCTTCGGCCGAGCGGATAAGCTATTGATAAAAGTAACTTCTGTTTGCTGAAGAATCAACCACCCCCGACCCCTCCTTTCTTGCGTCCCTTCGGTAGCAAGCGAACGGAGTTCGAGCGCCAAGGAGGGGAGTAGCTACGGGCTCTACAACCGGCTTTTTGGACTGAGCCAGAAAAGCGCCACTCTTATCACAAAGTGGCGCTTTTCGGAGGTAATATACCCCTATATTGGTTCAGAGAAGGACCGCTTCTCCAACAGAGAAGGACCGCTTCTCCAACAGAGAAGGACCGTTTCATTTCAACGGGTCATTCAAGGAATCAGGACCTTGCGGGTAGCTGTGCGACCGTCGGGATGGACGGTGCGTAGCAGGTAGAATCCATGGCACGGCGTAGCAACCCGCTCGCCAGACAATGAAAAGTATTCTGTTCTGATGTGCCGGTCGTCAGCATTGGCAATGCCCGTGGCAACGTCAGTCCCGCTGCCGATGTGATACTCCAGATAGATGATGACGCACTGCTGCTCGCCCGTGTTGGTGAAAGTCACCTTGTCGGCCACGTTGTTCAGCGTGAAGCTCACCTTGTTCGGATTCGAGCGCGGGGCGTCCAGGTCGAGCACTGTGGTCGTCTCGGGCGTGTAGCTCACGCCGGCCACCTCTTTCCAGTAGCTGGTGCGGTTGCTGGCGTTCGTGCCCGTGATGCTGTAGATGGTCATCTTCGTGGCAACGGCATTCTCCGGCATGAAGATAGTATTCTGGGCGCCGTTCGACAGTTTGATGGCCGTGCGCTCAATGATCTCACCCTTGTATTCGATAGGCAGTTTGGGCGTGCCTGCACTCGAATATGACTTCTGCAGGTTACCAGTGATGACCATCGAAAAGCCCTGGGCCTCGTCGTTCTCAGCGCCCACCATCATGTTGTTGTACGACGAATTGTCGTACGACTTGGCCACCATGTTGCCCCATGCCAGCAGTGCCGTCTTGGTGTCGCCGCTGGGCTGCGGGTCGGTGTTCTCGCCCGTGTCGGGATTCTGCTCGCCACCCACTACGCTGAGGATGCCTTCGCTGTAGAGTCGCGACGTGTCCCATGTCTGGCCTTCGCCGGGCGTGGCGGGCTCAATGGCAGCAAACGTGCCGGTGATGGTGCCGCCCGAGATGTCGAATATTTTGTATTCGGTCTTGTCGTAGGGGGCCTCTTCCATGTCAATCTGCAGCGTTGCCTGGTCTGAGATGGTCGTGGCGCCCTTCAGGGTCAGCGTGTTGCTCTTGGTGCGGTCGGCCAGCACGACGAGACGGCTCGTGCCGTTCATCTTCAGCGTGCCGTTGAAGGTCAGTCCGCGCCCGTTGACCAGCGTATCGCCTGCCTGCAGCGTGGCTCCCGTGTTGACGGTCACGTTGCCGGCCAGCTGGCCCGTACCGGCCAGTGTGGCATTCGTGCGGACGGTCACATTGCCCGTTCCCGTGTGGGTGCCGTTGACGATGAGCGCACCGGCCGTGACAATCGTTGTTCCGCTATAGACGTTGCTGCCCGTCAGTCGCCAGTCGCCTGTTCCTTGTTTCTCAATCGAGGTGGTGCCGGGGTGTGAGTTAGCCTGGTCGTTGTTGTCGATAATACCACGGAACTCCTCGTCGGTGTTGGCACCGCCGACGACCCATGTGCCCGAGCCTTTCTGCTTGACATTGAAGCCCGACAGCTTCGAACCGGCCTCGCCTGACAGGCCGCCTAAATAGTAGGTCGACTCATTCTTGGCGCCATTGATGGCCGCCCCGCTCTTTAGCTCAATCGTTGCGTTCTTGATGCCGACACCGTTGCGGATGGCAAACTGCCGGTTCGTGCCGTGATTGCCGAAGGGCTTCACGACGAGCTTGCCGGTGAAGTTGTCCCAGTTGCCCTCGATGTACTCACGCAGATAGGTGACGCCCCATTCCAGCGTGCCGGTGCCCGAGACGTTGCATTTGTTAGTGTTCCAGAGGTCGAAGTTGATGGCCGAGGTGGTGCCTGGTTCAGCGTAGATGGGGAAATTGAAAGTGACGCTCGACTCGTTCTTGCCGACGTTGGTAAACGTGCCGCCGGCCATGACGAGACGCGAGGCCGTGCCGATGCCTGCATCACTGACGTCTTTCGACGCGAGGTTGACCGTGCCGCCTTCCACACGCAGGTCGCCGTCGAACTTGAAGAAGTCGGGGTTGTTCACATTCACAGTACCTTCGCCGTCGATGATGAGGTCGCCCTGGCCTTCCACGGTGCCGTTCATTGTCACTGCGGCATTGGCCTGCGCAATGTTTAGCTTAGTGTCGCTGTAGAGGCGCGCTGAGCGGTTGGTGGTCGTCGACGGGCCGGTGTACAGATAGGTGCCGCCGTCCATCACCCAGTTCTGGGCAAACTCCTGGCTCATGCCGAGGCCGCTGGCCACGCCGCCGTTCTTCAGCGACGAGAATTCGTAGATGCCCTGATGCAGCACCGTGGCGCCTTCGTAGCGCTGGTCGCTGGCAATGGTCAGCGTGCCCTCGCCGGTCTTGTTCATCGAGGCCGTTCCGCTGACGTAGCCCGTACCGCCGATGGTGACGTGGGCGTCGCTATAGACCACGACGGCCGTCTTCGGCGTCGGCTCTGTGAGGGTGATGGTCTCGTCGTCGAGCGGATTGATGAGCCACTCGCCGTCGCCCATACCGGTAAACGTCTCGCAGTCGATGATGTCCACCTGTTCGGGGCGCGTCTTCACGGTCAGCTCCGGCGTGTAGTCCGACTTCTGGCTGCCCTTATAGGCACAGATGCGCACCACGTAGGCCTTGCCGGGCTCCAGCGATTCGTCGCTGATGGTGAATGAGTTTCCCTGCGTGCGGCCGACCTCGGCAAAGGTGCCGTCTTTCTTCAACTCTACGATGAAGCCGTCCTCATTGTCCGTGAAGTCATACCACTGGATCGTCAGGCTGTTGGTCGTGGCTGAAAGCAGCGACGGCAGCAGCGGGGCACGCAGATAGAACTGGCGGTCGGCGCGGGTGATGCTGTTGATGTAGTTCTCGATGTTCACGTAGCCGTTGGCATCCAGCGTCATGGCATCGTCCTTGGCGGGGTCGCAGCCGTTCAGCTCCTCCCACCAGTCGGGCATGCCGTCGCCGTCGGTGTCGGTGTCTTTCGTGCCTTTAAACAAGCTCCAGGTAGTAGGCACACCGATGGGCAACTCGTTCTCGTTGGTAATCAGCTTGCCGCGCGTGCCGAACGAGAGCACCTCGTCGACCATATAGCAGTCGGCCAGATCGCGATAAGGCAGCGAGGCCCCCACGTCGGGCAGCAGCTTCTCCACCAGCTCCTTGCCGCTCCATTTCTCCAGATCGGGATAGTCGTAGGGCTGCGTCTGCGGGTCGCCGCCGCCCGTCCCCGTGAACAGCGAAGGATTCAGCAGACCGTCGCGGTTCTTGTCCTGCCAGTTGTCGTTGCCATAATAATGGAAGTCGCTGTTGCCGCCCGTCAGACCGTCGCCGCCCACGGCAGGCCCGTTGATGAAGAGGTTGTTCTCAATGTTCACGTACGACGTGCCCTGCGAGTCGCCGCCCATGTTGTAGGCCGCATTCTTCCAGTTGTAGACCAGGTTGTTCACGTACTGGTTGATGCCCTTCACCTTGAAGTTGCGGGTCGAGTTGTCCACGAGCAGGATGCGGTAGAGCGTGATCTGGTCGGCCTGCATCAGTCCGCCGGCAGAGTGGGTCATCAGCCCCTGGCCGACGATCGAGTTCTGGAGCGTGATGTTCTGCGGGGCCGTGCCCTTGTTGTCCCAGTTGATCGAGAAATTCTCGTCCTGTCCCCAGGCAAACGAGCAGTGGTCGAAGATCATGTTCTTGCCGTTGGCGATGCCGGCGCAGTCCTTGTCCTTCGTGCCCACGGCGCCCATGCGGAAGCGCATGTAGCGCACGATGATATTGTCGGCACCCGAGAACGACACACCGTCGCCATAGACCGTGACACCCTCGCCCGGCGCCGTCTGGCCGGCCACGTAGAGGTTGTTCTTGAACACCAGTCGCGAATTGATGCGGATGACGCCGCTCACGTCGAAGACGATGATGCGGTTCGGCTGGCTGATGGCGTCGCGCAGCGACCCCGTGCCCGAGTCGTTCAGATTAGTCACATGGTAGACGCTGCCTGTGCGTCCTCCTGTTGCAAAGCGGCCCCAGCCCTGAGCACCGGGGAATGCCAGCTGCTGGGCGCTCGCAGCGAGACTGCCCAGGAGGCAGAAGGCCAGTGCCAGCAATGTTGTTTTAGCAGTTTTCATTGTTATTTGTTTTAATTGAAATTTCTGGGGGTTATTTCGTTATTTCGTTATTTCGTTATTTCGTTATTCCGGAATTCCGGAATCCCGGAATCCCGAAAAAAAATCACTCAATCGCTCCGACGATGTCGCTGACGGAACTGACGCCGTGGCTGTCGAGCCAGGCGTTGATGCCGTCGCGGATCTTCACCGTCACTGTCGGGTCAATGAAGTTCGCCGTGCCCACCTCGATGGCCGTCGCGCCGCACATGATGAACTCAAGGGCGTCCTTGGCCGTCATGATGCCGCCCAAGCCGATGATGGGAATACTGACCGCACGGCGCACATCGAGCACCATCCGCAGCGCCACCGGCTTCACCGCCGGCCCGGAGAGTCCACCCGTGCCTATCGACAGCACGCGCCGCCGCCGCTCAATGTCGACGGCCGTCCCCATCAGCGTGTTGATCAGGCTCACGGCGTCGGCACCCGCGGCCTCCACAGCACGGGCGATGTCGGCAATCGACGTCACGTTGGGCGACAGCTTCACAATCAAGGTCTTACTATAACGCTCACGCACTGCCCTGACCACGCTCTCAGCCCCCTGGCAGGTCACGCCGAAGGCCATGCCGCCGTCCTTCACGTTGGGGCACGAGATGTTCAGTTCGATGGCGCGGATCTTCTCCAGCTTGTCAATGCGGGCGGCACACTCGGCATAATCCTCCGGCGACGAACCGCTCACGTTGACAATAAACTGCGTGTCGATGTCCATCAGTTCGGGGTAGATATGCTCGCAGAAGTAGTCGACACCCTTGTTCTGCAGCCCCACGCAGTTGAGCATGCCCATCGGTGTCTCGGCCATACGCGGGTAGTCGTTACCCTCACGCGGCTTCAGCGTCGTGCCCTTCACGATGATGCCGCCGATATCCTCCAGGTTCACAAAGTCCTGAAACTCCAGACCATAGCCAAACGTGCCCGAGGCCGTCATCACGGGGTTCTTCAGCTTCAGCCCCCCAATCTCTACATCTAATCTTGCCATAGCAGTCTCTCGATATTAAACACCGGCCCCTCTTTACACACGCAGACATTCCCCGTCGCCGCCGCCGTTCCCGTCCGGTGCTGAGCGGCATTGCCGCTCAGAAAAACCTTCTCCACGCAGCACAGACAAGCCCCCAGCCCGCAGGCCATCAGGTTCTCCAGCGACACCTCGCAGGCCGTCTGCGTCGAACGGGCATAGCGGGCCACAGCCTTCATCATCGGCGTCGGACCGCAGCACTGTATCAGGTCGAACCGCTCCTGAGCGAGCACCGAGTGGTGCGTCACGAACCCTCGTTCGCCCATCGTCCCGTCCTCAGTCGTCACCAGCACGCGCCCGTACTTATCAAACTCGCTCAGCAACAGCAAGTCCTTGGCCGACCGCGCCCCCAGCAGAAACGTCACATCGCAAGCACCCAGCGTCGCCCCCTGATAAAGCAGCGGGGCCACCCCCACTCCACCGCCGGCAAGCAATACGCTTGGACGGTGACCATTGACCGCTGAACATTCACACGCCGCAGGCCTTTCACCGCTCACTGTCATGGCCTCCGGGCGGCTCCAGCCATTGCCCAGCGGCAACATACAGTTCAGCCGGTCGCCCTCACGGAGCCGGGCCATCTGGCGCGTACCATCGCCCACACAAGCCACGAGCAACCACAGATCGTTACGCTCACGGTCGAGGTTACAAATAGATATCGGACGGCGCAGAAATGTCGACGGCGAACCATCGACGCGCACCTCAACAAACTGTCCGGGCCTCATCTCGGGCAACGGTTCCTCATCGGTCAGTCGCAGCAGCACGTAGCGCTCATGCAACCGTTCCACTGCCCTGACCGTCAGGTCCTTCACATATTTCTTTATCATTTTGTCTTCTGTATAACAAAAGTATTTCACCGGTTCGCACTGGTACGCAGGTGTCTCACCTGCGGCTGGGGCGCGGGTGAGACACCCGCGTACCAATAGTT
>FLNY01004119.1_pt1 | contig 10460 bp, 9 predicted proteins | sample 1140381 | NCBI WGS metagenome assembly FLNY01 (sample SAMEA3878172, study PRJEB12797) | bioreactor metagenome | biome: Moose rumen | place: Sweden | collected 2011-10
ACCTTTACTTCAGGTTGACTTTCCAATAAACGACGGGGAGCATGGTAACCACCATGATAAGCGAGCCGATGCCACCGGCAAAGATGGTGACACCTACGGGCATCCAGAACGAACTCTGAGCGATGATCATCGGCACCACACCAACGGCTGTCGTGGCCGTGGTGAGGAAGATAGGCACCATGCGCCGTTTGCCGGCATCGTAGGCTGCCTGTTTCACGGCTGCGTTGTAAGCCTGGCGATCGACAGTCCAATCCCCATGTTCAGCCACGTACTTCTTAATCAAGTCGATGGCGTGCTCGAAGATCAGTATCTCGTTACGCATGATCATACCCATCAGGGTGATGAAGCCCATGACTGATGTGAGACCGAGGGTGCGCCCCATCAGTCCGAGACCGATGAGTGCGCCTGGCATCATCAGACCGAGGGCAGCGATACAGACGAGAGAGATGCCGTATTTCTTGAAGTTGAAGAGCAGGAAGAAGAAAATGATGACCATCGAGATGCTGACGCCACCGAAGATCTGGGGCAGTGCCTCCGCATCATACTCAATCTCACCGCCCACCTCGGCGCGTACACCTTGAGGAATCTGTATCTCATTCTGCATGATATCAGCCACCCGGTTCTCCACGGGGGCAGCATAGACCTCGGGGGCAAACTGTCCCGTCACGGTGATACAGCGCTCACCGCCACGGTGCATGATACGGCTTTCGCTCCACTTCGGACTCACCCTGGCAATCTGGCGCAGGGGGACAGTGCTGTTCGTACCGCCACTACCCGCAGAGAGCATAGCCATCGGAGTAGCCACACCAAGGTTCTCAATATCAGAGAAGGTCATGTCAGTATCGTCCTTCACAATAATAGGCAGTTCGTAATCGCCATCCCATATCTGGCCGACACGCAGACTATTTGTGTTGGCACTCAGGGCGAGGGCTGCCGTAGAACGGGTGATGCCCAACTGTGCCGAGGCCACAGGGTCGAGTTCGACATTGATGATGGGGAAGGGCTGCAGGAAGTCGGTATGCACCCACTCCAGTTCGGGCACCTGCCGCATCCGTTCCATCAGGCGCTCCGCCACGACATGGAGGGAGTCGAGGTTTTCGCCATAGAAACGGTACTCCAGTTCGGGAACCTCCAGATAGTCGAGCCGCTTGAAACGGATGTAGGCATCAGGAAAGGCCTCGCTCCACTGGGTCTGGTATTTTTTCAACAAATCCAGCGTTGCCTCCTGCGACTTGGTGTTCACGATAAACTGCGCGTAGTTCTTACCCGCCATCTGCGGGGCGTAGCAGACCATGAACCGTGGTGACGAACAGCCGACGAAACTGGTGATGCACTCCACCTGTTCGTCTCTCTGCATGACCCGGCGCAGTGAGTCGGCAATCGCCCGCGTCTCACTGATGCCCTTGCCCTCAGGCAGGAAGATCTCCACGGCAAACTGATCGCGGTCGGCGTATGGGAACATGCGTATTTTCAACGTAGGGACAATGAGGTACGACAGCAACACCAGTCCGATGCCACCTCCGATCGTCAGCCAAGGGTGGAGGAAGGTCCAGTCAAGCACATGGTTGTAGGTGGTCTGCACCCATTGTGTGATGGCATTACCAGAATGGCTGGTTTTATCAGGTTTAATGATCAGCACCTCCAGGAAAGGAATCACCGTCACGGCCAGGAAGAGTGATACCATCAGGTTGATGGTAATGGTCATCGGGAAGTCTTCAATGGAATCCTTGAAAGCCCCCTTGAAGGTGAGCAGCAACGGGAAGAAGATGATACAGATGCAGATGGTGGCCAGCATCATCGGCATGAAATACTGTTTGGCGGAGTCGATGGCTGCCCGTTTCGGTTCATGGCCTTTACCGAGGTATTCCAGATAGCCATCGATGACCACAATGGAGTTATCGACTACCATACCGAGTACCACAATCAGTGCTGCCAGCGTGACGATATTCAGTTCGATACCCATCAGATACATGATTGAGACGGAGATGAAGGTGCTCAGGGGGATGGTGATGGCTGCCACGATGGCCGAGCGCAGAGGGAAGAGCACCATCATCACGAGGATGATGATAAGCATCGAGATAAGCAGGTCGCGCAGGAAGTCAGTGACGCTCAGGCTCACCACCTTGGGCTGGTCGGCGATACGGGTAATGGTCACATCCTCAGGCAGTTCGTTCTGGCGGAAGTCATTCAGCACCTGATCCACCTCCCGGCCATACTGTACGATATTGTTGCCAGCCGTCATCTCCAGTGACAGGAGCACACAAGGGTGACCGTCCTGTTCGATATAACTCTCCGAACTGTCATACTCCCGTACCACCCGTGCCACGTCCCTTACCCGTGCCACCTTCCCGCTGACGGGATCGCTGAAGATTATCTGGTTGGCAATCTCCTCCACCGTGTTCTCGGTAGGTTCCACATGGATGGGTGTCTGCTGGTCCTGGTCACTGATGCTGCCGCTCATGGTGGTGACACCCTGTGCCTGCAGACGGGCGAAGAGCATCTGCTGGCCAATGCCGTAGGCCTGCAGTCGCTGACGATCGACATAGAGAGATATCTGTTCCTGCTGTTCACCATAGATTCGGACATTGGCCACAGAAGGGATGCGACGCAACTGATCAGACAGACGGTCGGTATAGTCATGCAGTTCTCGGTAACTGCGCTCTGGACTCTCCACGGCAATCAGCAAGGCAGAAGTGTTGCCGAAATCATCGTTGGCCACTACGGCCAGCACGCCACTGGGCAGACTCTGTTTGAAAAGTGCCAGTCCGTGCTTGATCTTGCTCCACACTTCGTCTTTGTTGTTCACCTCATCGTTCAGTCGCACCATCACCATGCACATCCCGTTCTGTGCGGTGGTGGTGGTCTTCGTGCGGTTCACTTCTTCGTAGGTGAACAGATAGCGCTCCAAGGGTTTCGCCACCTGTTCCTCCACCTCCTCCGTGGTGGCTCCGGGATAGACTGCGATTACCACACCCTGACGGATGGTGAAGGCGGGAAACTCATCTTTAGGCATCACATACATACCATAGATACCCAACACGAAGAGGATACCGATGATAAGCAGTGTGATGCTATAATGTTCTAATGGCCACTTGAGCCAAGACATCTTCTCTTTCATCATCCTAATAGACCACTTTCGTTCCTTCACTCAGTTTCTGATAACCTTCAACGATGACGCGCTGGCCTATGCCGATACCACTGCCGACGGCTATGCGATTACCTGTGGTCTCACCGATTGTGACGGTTGTACGGTGGGCTGTGCTGTCCTTAGCCACAGTCCACACGAAGAGCGTACCGTCAGCCTTCTTCTGGACGGCTGTGATGGGCAGGGATGCCTGTTCGCCGGTTGGCGCACCCTCTGAGGCGAACTGTACAGATGCCACCATGCCGGGCAACAGTCTGCGGTCACCATTCTGGACGTGGATACGTATGTCATAGGTATGTGTGAGTGCATCCGCCACAACACCTTTTTCGATGCGCCCGCCCTGTACCTGTTTGCCAACGGCCTCTACGGTAATAGTTGATGGTGTGCTGGCACTGATGGTGTTCATCTCCGCTTCCGGGATGGCTACCTTCACCTTGACATTGCTGATATCGAGGATGGTGACTACGGCCTGTGACGGCAGGGCTGTCTCACCGGCGCCAATCTGTTTCTTACCGATGATACCGCTGACGGGGGCCGTCAGCCGACAGTCGGCGAGGTTCTTCTTGGCCACTTCCAACTGCGACTTCGCCTGGGCCACCTTACTCTGGATCTCCACCCACTGTACTTCGGGCAGAGAACCGTTGTCGTGCAGCATGCCATAGCGCTGCAGGGCATCATTAGCCTGTGTCATGGCAGCCTCAGCACCAGCGAGGAGGTTACGAGCCTGGGTGTCATCCATCTCTGCAATAAGTTGTCCGCGACTGACGGCCTGTCCCTCACTGACGAGCACGCGCCTCACCACACCCATACCAGTGAAACTGACGGCCGTTCCCTCGTTCTCTTCCACGATACCTACATATGACTGTGCAGAAGTACCATTGCCTGAGGCCACCACCTCGGTCTTGACGCGAGTAGGGGCTTTCTGACCGTTGTCCTTTTTCTCACTACAACTACAGGCAATACCCATCGCCAGCAGTCCCATTATTATCTTTTTCATCCTGTTTTTGTTTAATTGGGCTACAAAAGTAGTGTATCAAAGAGAGGCTCGGTACTTGCCGAGCCTCTCTTCTATTATTTAAGATAGGTGTATCTGTAGTCTGTCGGTGAGACGAGTGTCTCCTTGACGACGCGTGGGATGATCCAGCGGATCAGGTTGAACTCGCCACCTGCCTTATCGTTGGTACCGCTGGCACGGGCACCACCGAAGGGCTGCATGCCTACGACGGCACCAGTCGGCTTGTCGTTGATATAGAAGTTACCAGCAGCATAACTGAGTTGCTCGGTGATCTTCTCTACGGCCATGCGATCCTGTCCGAAGACGGCACCTGTCAGACCATAAGGAGAGGTCTCGTCGCAGAGTTTCACGGTCTCCTCCACCTTATCGTCGTCGTACGGATAGACAGTGATGATCGGACCGAAGATCTCCTCTTCCATCGACTTGAAGTTGGGGTTGGTGGTCTCGATGACTGTCGGCTCCACGAACCAGCCCTTCGACTTGTCGCACTTGCCGCCCACCACAATCTTGGCATCGGCAGCAGCCTCGGCATAGTCGATATAACTCTTGCACTTGTCGAACGAAGCCTCGTCGATGACGGCATTCACGAAGTTCGACGGATCCTTCACGTCGCCCATCTTCACCTCAGCACACATCTTCTTGATATCCTCCAGCACGTCGGGCCACAGGCTCTTCGGGATGTACATACGACTGGCGGCAGAGCACTTCTGTCCCTGGAACTCGAAGGCACCGCAGAAGGCGGCTGTGGCCACGGCCTTCTTGTCGGCAGAGGGATGCACGAAGATGAAGTCCTTACCACCCGTCTCACCCACGAGGCGCGGATAGGAGATATACTTGTCGAGGTTCGAGCAGGCCTGTTGCCAGAGGCTCTTGAACGTGGCGGTAGAACCCGTGAAGTGGATACCGGCGAAATACTTCGACTGGGTGGCCACCTCGCCGATGAGGGCACCGCTGCCGGGCAGGAAGTTCACCACGCCGTCGGGCAGACCAGCCTCCTTGTAGAGTTGCATCAGATAATAGTTCGACAGCAGGGCGGTGGTCGATGGCTTCCACAGGGCGACATTACCCATGAGGACGGGCGTCATGCAGAGGTTTGAGGCAATCGAGGTGAAGTTGAACGGTGTCACGGCGAGTACAAAACCCTCCAGCGGACGATACTCCGTGTGGTTCAACTGGCCGTTGCCGTCCTTCGGCTGCATCTGGTAGATCTTCGAGGCATAGTGCACGTTGTAGCGGAAGAAGTCGATGGTCTCGCAGGCGGAGTCGATCTCGGCCTGGTAGATATTCTTGCTCTGGCCCAGCATACAGGCGGCATTCATGATGGGACGATACTTCGTGGCCAGCAGTTCGGCCATCTTCATCACGATGGCGGCGCGTGTCGTCCACGGTGTGCGGCTCCACTCCTTCCAGGCCTCCATGGCAGCCTCAACGGCCATCTCCACCTCCTTCTTGCCTACCTTGTGATAGGTGGCGAGCACATGCTGATGGTCGTGCGGACAGGTCACCTGTCCCGTGTTGCCCGTACGGATCTCCTTACCACCGATGATGATGGGGATATCCACGACGATGTTGCTCTGGCGCTCCAGTTCTTTTTCAAGTGCGGTACGTTCTGGCGAGCCAGCCAGATAGGCCTTCACCGGCTCATTGGCTGGAGTGGGAAATGTAATAATAGAGTTGTTCATCATTTGTTGTTATTAGTAGTGTAAACGTGTATGTAAATTGTCATTCGGCATGCTTACTTCAGACCGGCCTTCAGACCGCGGATCACGGAGGAGGTGAACCCTGCGCGCTCCATCTCGTTAAGGCCCTTGATGGAGACACCTTCGGGCGTGGTCACCAGGTCGATGGCGGCCTCGGGATGGAGCCCTGTGTCGGCCAGCAGTTCCACGGCCCCTCTCAGCGTCTGCATCACGATCTTCTTGGCATCGTTGGCCTTGAAGCCGATCTCCACACCACCTTCCGAGGCGGCACGGATATAGCGCAGGGCATAGGCGAGGCCGCAGGAGGCCAGTGTCGTACCGGCTGCCAGGTGCTGTTCGTCGGTGATAAGCGTATCACCCAGTTCGTTGTAGATATCGACGATGATCTGCGTCTGCTTTTCCGAGGCGTTGACGGGTGCGATGAACGTCATCGACTCCATCTGGGCGATGGCGATGTTCGGGATGACGAGGAAGAGGGGCGGACAGTTCAGACTGAGCCACTTCTTGATGCTGTCTGACGAGACACCCGCTGCCACGACGACCAGCAACTGCTTCTGGGGAATCAGCACGCTCTTGATGCCTCGCAGCACGGTCTCCACGAGCCACGGCTTCACCACCACGCACACGATGTCGGCGTCCTTGGCGGCCCGGTGGTTCTCCGTGGTGGTCTTGACACCCATCTTGGCAAACTTCTTGAGGGTCTCCTGGTTAGGATCTGCTACGGTGATGTCCTCGTTCTTGAAATACTGGCCCTTGACGAGACCTTCTACAGTGGTGCCGCCCATAGCGCCGGCTCCGATAACAGCAATCTTCATAATGTCTTTTTTAGTTTTTCGATGAATAAGTCGGCCTCTGCCTTCGTCAGACAGAGCGGCGGCAGCAGGCGCAGGATGTTCGTGCCTGCACAGCCCGTGAAGCAGTGCTCCTGGTAGATGAGCGGACGGCGCACGTCCTGATGCGGACAGTCGAGGTCGATGCCGATCATCAGGCCCCGCCCACGGATGTCCTTGATACGCTCGCTCTTCAGGGCCTTCAGTTGGGCAATCAGGTACTCTCCCACCTCATGGGCGTTCTCCACCAGATGCTCCTCCTCGAACACGTCGAGCACGGCCAAAGCGGCCGCACAGGCGAGGTGGTTGCCGCCGAAGGTCGTTCCCAACTGTCCATAGACGGGCTTGAACTCAGGGGCGATCAGCACGGCACCCATCGGGAAGCCGTTGGCGATGCCCTTGGCCACGGTGATGATATCGGGACGGATGCCCAGCCACTGGTGGGCGAAGAACTTTCCGCTCCGCCCGTAGCCGCACTGAATCTCGTCGCAGATCAGGATGGTGCCATACTGCTTACAGGCAGCGGCCAGACCCTGGGCAAACTCCGGCGTGGCTAGTTTGATGCCGCCCACGCCCTGGATGCACTCCAGGATGACGGCACAGACATCCCCCTTCGCCAGTTCGGCCTCCCACGCTGCCAGATCGTTCATCGGCAGGTAGGTCACATGGCCGTTATCGTTGATGGGAGCGATGATCTTCGGATTGTTCGTCACCTCCACGGCGAGACTCGTCCTGCCGTGGAAAGCCTTCTCGCACGACAGCACGCGCTTCCGCCCGTTGGTGAACGAGGCGAGTTTCAGGGCGTTCTCATTGGCCTCGGCACCCGAGTTGATCAGGAACAACTGGTAGTCGTCGTAGCCGGAGACCTTGCCCAGCCGCTCTGCCAGTTCCACCTGCAACTTGTTCACCACGGAGTTGGAATAGAATCCCAGTTTCGACACTTGCTCCGTCACCTTCTCAATATAGTGCGGATGCGAATGCCCGATGCTGATCACGGCGTGGCCGCCATAGAGGTCGAGGTATTCCTGCCCCTTGTCGTCCCACACCTTACAGCCCTTGCCCTTGACGATGTTCACGTCGAAGAGCGGATATACGTCGAATAGTTTCATGTGCGTCCTAACTTAAAATCGGTTGCAAAGTTACGGCAAAAATCTGATAATCCGTCACATTCTCGCATCTTTTTGAGAAAAACCGTCATATTCAGCCCCCCGCTCGGCTTACCTGTTCAGGATGCCGCGGCTATTCCAACGGAGGATGGTAGCGTAGCCTACCTTACGATACCACTGGGGCAGATAGGTGTAGTGCAGGTAACTGTAGTCGAAACCCTCATCCTTCAGGATCTGCGTGGCACGGCTGACCATCGTGGACCGCCGATGCTGACCCGACGGCCATCCAGATCGAAGGTACCATAGTCTCCTATGATACAGAAACTGACCACCTCGTCCTCCACGAAACCGCAATAGACTCTGGAACCGGCATTGAAATAGCGAGGCCAACCGTTGTCAACCTGCGCCACATTCTCCTTGAGTGCCTCGATAGCCCCATCGTAATACCCGAACGATACGTCTGGCAGCATTTCATCGAAGACCTCCTCTTCAGGCATCATGCTGATGCGGGGCTTTTCGAAAAAGCCAGGATGCATGGCATGGAACAGCGCACAGAACCTATCCTCTCTTTCCATCTCCGTCTTCGAGTCAACCCAGGATCTGGGCGGCGTGCTCCTTCGTCTTCACCTGCTTACCGGCGAAGATCTGTTCGATGATGCCCTCCTCGTTGATGACAAAGGTGGTGCGGATCGTGCCCATCGTCTTCTTGCCGTACATCGACTTCTCGCCCCAGACGCCCATCTCCTCCAGCAGTTCGTGGTTGACATCGGCAATCAGCGGGAAGGGCAGTTCGTGCTTCTCCTTGAACTTCACGTGTGAGGCGGCAGAGTCCTTGCTCACGCCTACCACCTCGTAGCCTGCTCCCTGCAACTCCTGATAACTGTCGCGCAGGCTACAGGCCTCAGCCGTACAGCCGCTGGTATTATCCTTCGGATAGAAGTAGAGCACCAGTTTCCTGCCCCTGTAGTCACTCAGACGGATCTCCCGCCCCTGTTCGTCTTTGCCCAGCACCTCGGGCGCCTTGTCTCCAATGTTCATTGTCGTTATATTTTGTATGGTTCGTTCATTATACGATGATCCTCTGATAGGCCAGCCGCTCGGCCCCGTCGAGCAGGTAGATCACCTTTTTTATATATCACGTGCAAAGATAAGAAAAATCAGCCAATCCTCCAAGTTTTTCCCGATGATTTATTATCACGAAGTGTCCTGCCCCCGATGTGACACACCGACTTTCAACATAGTCATGGCGGAAGAATCTCGCCGAATCAGATATCCAGGATACCCGCAGGTGATAAAGCCCTCCATTCTCTCGAGAATTCAACCAATACTCGGTACTTTTCGCGAAATACTCGGTGCCGCTCGGAAAATTCGTGGCGAGTATTTCCCAAGCGGTGCCGAGTTTTACCCAAGCGGTGCCGAGTATCGTGTGATGGCATGGGTGAAGACTGTATCTTGCCCCCGCACGCGTGCTTATTATAGTTGTTTTATCCACTTTTTATCCCGCCTATCCCGCCTATCCCACACTGGAAGTAAAAAATCTTACGTGTGGGATAGGCGGGATAGGCGGGTTCTTTTTGCCTTAACCCTACTACCGCGCGCGTAATGTGAGCAAGGGGCTTTTTTGGCCAAGCCAACTATCCAGTGAGCACAATGTGTCTGACACTTTGTGAGCACTCTCATATCATTAATATATATATGATAACCAGTTAGATAGGAAGAAGTCGTAAATACGGTATCCATTGTCAGCCTGGGTTAATAAGTCGTTCTTTAATAATAGTTTGACAGCAGCCTGAACAGAACTTGCAGAATTCAGATTGTATTTCTTGATGAATTTTGAAGAAGTTATATTCTGGGCTGTACCTTCTTTGGCAATGGCCTGTAGGACTACTTTTTGTTTGGGTGGAATGTTTGAGAGTAGGTCTTTGTAGCTTTGCTCTTGGGCAATAATGATGTTGCGACGTGCTTCAGTAATCAGGTCTTTCGTACATGTCTCGCCTTCAGCAGTCAAAGAAAAAAGCTCATTCATGATCATTTGTACAAACCACGTGTATCCGTCATATTGGTGCCATACGCTTTCAATCACATCTGGCTGGACGTGCTTGTTCCTTTCCACGAACAGAGCTGTGGCAAATTTGGTATATGTTTCAAGAGGTAAAGGCTCTAGACCCATACTGATGGCACTTTGATAGAAAGGCTTTGAAGGTGAGTTAAACATATTGCTCATCACATGGCGCTTACTGCCGGAGAAAATAAACTGAGCCCGGAGGCATTTCTGGATTTTTGTACGTAAAAGTGCATCCACATTTTTCTCAGTATATTCCCCTATTTGTTGGAATTCATCAATCGCTATGATACAGGGTTTATCCGCCTCGTCTATATATGCAAATATTTCATCGAGTGTCGTTTGAGGAGCTTGGATGTCACCAAGTCCTAAGTCAAAAGACGGAGTCCCGCTCATGCTGTCCAGTTTGAATCCAACACGAAATGATGTTATGATTTGAAAGAACTTTTCTTTCCAGATGGTTGACTGTGGCTTTAACTGGGCATATATTTCTTTTCCTAATGTATAGACGAACTCCGTTAAGGATGTTGTGGCATATATGTCAACAAAGAAAACGTAATAGTGCTCTTTAATGTCTGGCTGATTGAAAAAATGGCGGATAA
>FLNY01004120.1_pt1 | contig 10447 bp, 8 predicted proteins | sample 1140381 | NCBI WGS metagenome assembly FLNY01 (sample SAMEA3878172, study PRJEB12797) | bioreactor metagenome | biome: Moose rumen | place: Sweden | collected 2011-10
GGGTAAATGAGAAGGTGTGAAAAATAAATAAAAATTATTTTATTTATATTATATATTATAATATATAATATAAATAAAGATTTATTTGAATTGATTTCGGGTAGATCGTAAAACAGGTTTTGAATTTTTGAATTTTGAATCACTTGCTATTTTCGTGTCTTTGTTGAAAACTCTTTTTTCGAAGAATTTTCCGTAAAAGGATGGTAAAGTCGAAAAAAAGCAGTACCTTTGCACCCTCAATTATTATAAATAAGGTAAAGAAGCAATGATAACAGTCACAAATCTGGCTATACAGTTTGGTAAGAAGACGCTCTACAAGGACGTCAACCTGAAGTTTACGAGTGGGAACATCTACGGCATCATTGGTGCCAATGGAGCCGGCAAATCCACCCTACTCCGTGCCATCAGCGGAGAACTGGAGCCTAACAAGGGTACGGTGGAGATGCAGCCAGGCGAGCGCCTGAGCGTGCTGGAGCAGGACCACTTCAAATACGACGAGTTCTCCGTGATGGATACCGTGCTGATGGGTCACAAGCCCATGTGGGACAATATGAAGGAGCGCGAGGCCCTCTATGCAAAGCCCGAGATGACCGAGGACGACGGCAACCGTGCCGCCGAACTGGAGATGGCCTTCGCCGAGATGAACGGCTACGAGGCTGAGAGCGAGGCCGCCCAACTGTTGCAGAATCTCGGCGTGAAGGAGAGCGAGCACTACAAGCAGATGAGCGAGATATCGAACAATGAGAAGGTGCGTGTGATGCTGGCCAAGGCGCTGTTCGGGCACCCCGATAACCTGCTGCTTGACGAGCCGACCAACGACCTCGACCTCGACACCGTGCAGTGGCTGGAGGAATATCTGTCGAACCTGGAGCAGTGTGTGCTCGTAGTGAGCCACGACCGTCATTTCCTCGATGCCGTCTCGACACAGACCGTCGATATCGACTTCGGCAAGGTGACGCTCTTCTCGGGTAACTACTCGTTCTGGTATGAGTCGTCGCAACTGGCCCTGCGCCAGGCGCAGAACCAGAAGATGAAGGCTGAGGAGAAGCGCAAGCAACTGGAGGAGTTCATCCGCCGTTTCTCGGCCAACGTGGCGAAGTCGAAGCAGACCACCTCGCGCAAGAAGATGCTGGAGAAACTGAACGTGGAGGAGATTACTCCCTCGACACGCAAATATCCCGGCATCATCTTCTCGATGGAGCGCGAGCCTGGTACGCAGATCCTTGAGGTGGAGGGTCTGAAGGCCGTGGATGCCGACGGGACGGTGCTCTTCGACAATGTGAACTTCACCATTGAGAAGGGTCAGAAGACCGTCTTCCTCTCGCATAACCCCAAGGCGATGACGGCACTGTTTGAGATCATCAACGGCAACCGTGAGCCGCAGGCCGGCACGTATAAGTGGGGCGTGACGATCACAACCGCCTATCTCCCACTCGACAATACGGAGTTCTTCCAGAGCGAGATGAACCTCGTGGATTGGCTCTCGCAGTGGGGCCCGGGCAACGAGGTGGTGATGAAGTCGTACCTCGGCCGCATGCTCTTCCGTGAGGAGGACGTGCTGAAGCACGTGAACGTGCTCTCCGGAGGTGAGAAGATGCGCTGTATGATCGCCCGTATGCAGTTGAAGAACGCCAACTGCCTAATCCTCGACACGCCGACGAACCACCTCGACCTGGAGTCGATTCAGGCATTCAACAATAACCTAATACAATTCAAGGGCAACATCCTGTTCGCCTCCCACGACCATGAGTTCATCAACACCGTGGCCGACCGCATCATCGAACTGACCCCGAAGGGCACCATCGACAAACTGATGACCTACGACGACTATATCTACGACGAGGCCATCAAGGAGCAGAAGGCTAGGCTCTACGCCTGATGGCACGGTATTTGCAGGGAGATATTCAAAGACTTTAAACAACGTAATTATGGCAGAAAAAGATATCAACATCGAAGACGAGGAACTGCAGGAAGAGCAGCCCGTCGAAGAAGAGACTGACAAAGAGTCAGAACCAACCGAGAACTCTGAGTCCACCGAGGACTCCGAGGACTCCGAGGACTCCGAGGAAAAATCCCCCTTGGAGAAAGTCCAGGACGAGATCGCCGAACTGAAGAACCAGTTGCTCTACAAGGTGGCAGAGTTCGACAACTACCGCAAGCGCACGCTGAAGGAGCGCGCCGAACTGATACTGAACGGCGGTGAGAAGTTCATCACAGCCATCCTGCCCATTCTCGACGACATGGAGCGCGCCATCGAGAACGGTGCGAAGACCGAGGATCCGGAAGTGCTCCGCGAGGGCATGACGCTGATCCATCAGAAATTCCTGAAGACGCTGGAGTCGCAGGGCGTGACGAGGATCGACACCGAGAACGCCGACTTCGATACTGACGTGCACGAGGCCGTGGCCATGGTGCCAGGCATGGGCGACGACAAGAAGGGCAAGGTGATCGACTGTCTGCAGCCCGGATACAAACTGAACGACAAAGTAATCCGCCACGCGAAAGTCGCCGTCGGCCAATAATCATAAACTTCAAAGTTCAAACTTCAAAGTTCAATGGCAAAAAGAGACTACTACGAGGTGCTTGGAGTCGAGAAGACCGCCTCGGAAGACGAGATTAAGAAGGCGTATCGCAAGATAGCCATCAAGTACCACCCCGACCGTAACCCTGGCGACAAGGAGGCCGAGGAGAAATTCAAGGAGGCCGCAGAGGCCTATAACGTGCTCCACGACCCGAAGACCCGTCAGCAGTACGACCAGTTCGGCTTCGACGGTCCTGGTGGTATGGGTGGCGGCTTCGGTGGCTTCAGCGGCTTTGGTGGTGCCTCGATGAACATGGACGACATTTTCTCGATGTTCGGCGACATCTTCGGTGGCCACGGCTTTGGCGGCTTTGGCGGTCAGCGCCGTCCGCAGCAGCACCGTGGCAGTGACCTCCGTCTGAAGGTGAAACTCTCGCTCGAGGAGATCAACACGGGTGTGACGAAGAAGTTCAAGGTGCGCAAGGACATCCCCTGTGAGCACTGTCACGGCAGCGGTGCCGAGGCTGGCAGCGGCAAGGAGACCTGTGAGACCTGTCACGGAACGGGTGTGATCACCCACACCACGCAGAGCATCTTCGGCATGATGCAGCAGCAGAGCGTCTGTCCCGTCTGTGGCGGTGAGGGTCAGGTGATCAAGAACAAGTGTAAGGACTGTGGCGGCACAGGTATCAGGAAAGGTGAGGAAGTCGTGGAGATCAACATCCCAGCCGGTGTGGCCGAGGGTATGGTGGTCAACGTGCCTGGCAAGGGTAATGCGGGCAAGCACAACGGTGTGAACGGCGATATCCAAGTGTTCATCGAGGAAGATGAGCATGACACCTTCGTGCGTGACGGCAACGATCTGATATACAACCTGTTGCTCGACTTCCCGACAGCCGCCTTAGGCGGTGAGGTGGAGATCCCCACCATCGAGGGAACGAAACTGAAGGTGAAAATGGAGAACGGCACCCAGCCTGGCAAGACGATCCGTCTGCGCGGTAAGGGCCTGCCCGCCGTCCAGGGCTACGGCTCAGGCAAAGGCGACCTGGTGGTGAACATCAGCGTGTATGTGCCTAAGACCCTCAGCCGCGAGGAGAAACAGACCATCGAGCAGTTCAAGGACAGCGACAACTTCAAGGGCGACAAGCAGACGAAGGACTCGATCTTCCAGCGCTTCAAAAACTATTTCAACTAAATACCAGATCAGATGACCTACAAGGAGACGTGTGAATACCTGTATAGCCAGATGCCGATGTTCGAGCGGCAGGGCGCGAGTGGTTATAAGGAGGGGCTGGAGAATATCCAGAAACTCGACAGTCACTTTGGTCATCCCCACAAGAAATACCGTACCATCCACGTGGCTGGTACGAACGGCAAGGGCTCATGTGCCCACACGATATCTGCCATCCTGCAGACGTGTGGCTATAAGGTGGGGCTCTACACGTCGCCCCATCTAGTGGATTTTAGTGAGCGTATCCGCTATAACGGTGCCCCAATCCCAGAGGACTATGTCGTGAACTTTGTGGAGAAGGAGCGTGCCTTCTTTGAGCCGTTACAACCCTCTTTCTTCGAGGTAGTTACGGCCATGGCGTTCAAGTATTTTGCCGATATGGAAGTCGATATCGCAGTAATCGAGGTCGGCATGGGTGGACGGCTCGACTGTACGAACATTATCTCCCCTATCCTATCCGTCATTACCAATATCGGACTGGATCATACCCAGTTCCTTGGCAACTCACTCGAGCAAATCGCGATGGAGAAGGCCGGCATCATCAAGAAAGGCGTGCCCGTGGTGGTGGGCGAGACAACACCAGAGACCCGTATGGTGTTCGAGGCTATTGCCGAGGAAATGAAGGCACCGCTGATCCTGGCTGAGGAACAGCCTGAGGTGAAGTCATGTACCCCGTCATCCAAGGGTATGACCTATCAGACATATAACTTCGGTGTGCTGGAGGGCGTGCTGGCAGGCAGTTATCAGGAGAAGAACACAAACACGATCCTCTGTGTCGTCAGAGAGTTGGAGAAACTAGGCTATATGTACCCCGTCTCCAGTCGTCCAGAGTTTATCTGTCAGAACAAGGAAGTCAGGGAAGCCTTCTTGCGGGTCTGTGAGATCACGGGACTGCAGGGACGCTGGCAGACCGTCAAGGAATCGCCGCTGACCATCTGTGATACGGGTCATAACCTCGACGGATGGAAATATCTGAGTGAACAGATCAAGTCGGTGGCCTGTCATCATCTGCATATCGTATTTGGCATGGTAGAGGACAAGGATGTGGAGGGTGTGATGGCCCTGCTGCCTAAGGAGGCGACCTATTACTTCACGAAAGCCAGCAACAAACGGGCCATTTCGGAAAATGTACTGAAACTCTATGCACAGGGACTCGAACTTCTGGGAGAGAGTTATCCCGACGTGGTGAGTGCCTATGATGCAGCCAAGAATGCTGCCGACGAGAAAGACTTTGTGTTCATCGGAGGTAGCAGTTATGTGGTTGCAGACTTCCTCAAAAACTGCATTTAGCGTTTTTTAATATTCACGAAACATTTTTTTCGTTGTTTCGTTCGTCCGTTTGGATTTTTTTCTGTTACTTTGCAGCAAACAAAATCCATAACTTAAAACATTATTTGATATGGCGAACACAACTGAAACAGCGAATCTGTGTGGTCTGAAGAGAGAAGACTTCCAGGCCACGATCAATGGTAAGAAAACCGACCTGTACATTCTGAAGAACCGTAAGGGTTATGAAGTGGCCATCTCTAACTACGGAGGTGCCATTTGTGCTATTATGGTGCCTGACAAGGACGGCAAGGTAGGTAATGTGATTCAGGGGCATGCCAGCATCCAGCAACTTACCAGTGGTAATGAACCCTTCCTTTCGACGCTGATCGGTCGTTGGGGCAATCGTATCTGCAAAGGTCAGTTCACGCTGAACGGCAAGGACTACCAGTTGGCGCTGAACGATGGTCCGAACCACCTGCACGGCGGTCCTACGGGCTTCCACGCCAAGGTCTGGGATGCCCGTCAGATGGGGCCCCGCTCTCTGGCCCTGCATCGTATCTCCTCCTATGGTGAGGAAGGTTTCACTGGCGAACTCGATGTGACGGTGGAATTCACCTTCACGGACGACAATGAACTGGTGATCGAGTATCTGGCCACCACGAACAAGAAGACCATCGTCAACCTGACGCATCATGCCTTCTTCAGTCTGGCCGGTACTGCCGACCCCACCCCGACGATCCTGAATCAGGTCTGCGAGATCAATGCCGACTTCTATCTCCCCACCGACGCTACGGCCATTCCTACGGGTGAGATCCTGAAGGTGGAGGGTACGCCGTTCGACTTCCGCACGCCGAAACCCTTTGGCAAGGACATTGATGCCGACCATGAGCAGATCAAGTTCGGCAAGGGCTTCGACCATAACTACGTGCTGAACAAGCGTGAGGAGGGCGAACTCTCGTTTGCTGCCCGCGTTACCGATCCGAACAGCGGTCGCACGCTGGAGTGCTACACCACTGAGCCTGGTATGCAACTCTACACGGCCAACTACGCCAGCGGATACAAGGGTGCCAATGGTGCCACCTTCCCCTTCCGTTCAGCCGTATGTCTGGAGACCCAGCACTTCCCCGATACGCCCAACCGCCCCTACTTCCCCAGTGTGGTCCTGAATCCCGGACAGCGCTATAAGCAGAAGACTATCTACCGTTTCGGCGTGGTGGAGTAACAACCGAAAACTATAATTACATTTAATATATTTATGAGTAATCAAAAACAAAATGGAAGTATCATCGCCATTATCACGATGATGTTCCTTTATGCCATGATCTCGTTTGTGACTAATCTTGGCGCTCCCATTGGTGTCATCTGGAAGAACCAGCCAGAGATCGGCGGTTCCAACGTACTGGGCATCATGGGTAACTTCATGAATTTCTTCGCCTATCTGTTCATGGGTATTCCTGCTGGTAAGATGCTGACGAGGGTGGGTTACAAGAAGACCGCCCTTATTGGTATCGCCGTAGGCTTTGTTGGGGTGCTGATCCAGTTCTTGTCTGGTTTCTCTGGAGGTATTCCGGGATTCTGCATCTATCTGTTCGGTGCCTTCATCTCCGGTTTCTCCGTATGCATCCTGAATACGGTGGTGAACCCGATGCTGAACCTGCTGGGTGGCGGTGGTAACCGTGGTAACCAGTTGAACATGATCGGTGGTACGCTGAACTCGCTGGCTGGTACGATGACTCCCATGCTCGTGGGTGCCCTGATTGGTACGGTGACAGCATCAACGCAGATGGCCGACGTAAACCTCGTGATGTATATCGCAATGACCGTCTTCGCTGCTGCCTTTGTCATCCTGCTGTTCATCCCCATCCAGGATCCGGAAATGGGTCGTGTGACAGCCGATACCAAGTTCGAGCACTCGCCTTGGGCCTTCCGTCATTGTCTGCTGGGCGTGATTGCCATCTTCGTCTATGTAGGTGTTGAGGTGGGTATCCCCGGTGGTCTGAACTTCTACCTGTCGGATACGACTGACAAGGGTGCTGGTCTGCTGGAGAACGCAGCCACCATCGGTGGTGCCGTAGCAGCCATGTACTGGTTGCTGATGCTGGTGGGTCGTCTGATCTCCAGTGCCATCGCCGCCAAGGTATCCTCGCGCCAGATGATGCTCTTCTGCACGGCTGTTGCAATGGTTCTTATCATCGCTGCCATGTTGACACCCAAAGACGTAACGGTCACCATGCCTCTGGTGAAGATCCTGGAGGGAAGTGTCGAGATGACTATTGTGCCAATGAGCGCCATGCTCCTCGTGCTCTGTGGCCTTTGCACCTCAGTAATGTGGGCATCTATCTTCAACCTCGCTACCGAGGGACTTGGCAAATACACGGCTCAGGCTTCCGGCATCTTTATGATGATGGTGGTCGGCGGTGGTGTGCTGCCTGTCGTACAGAACTTCTTCGCCGATATTATGGGTTACATGCCGAGTTACTTCATTTACTTCCTGGCTGTCGCCTATATGTTCTACTACGCCCTCTTGGGTTGTAAGAACGTGAACAAGGATATCCCCGTGGATTAATGATATACACCTTATTAATATATAAAGAATATGGATATTGAATTTGTAAGAAGCCGTTTCATCAAGCACTTTGATGGTAAGACGGGCAACGTATATGCTTCTCCTGGTCGTATCAACCTCATTGGTGAGCATACCGACTACAATGGTGGTTTCGTGTTCCCTGGTGCTGTGGATAAGGGTGTGATGGCCGAGATGCGTGCCAATGGTACCGAGGATACGGTGATGGCCTATGCCATCGACCTGAAGGATCGCGTGGATTTCAAACTGTCTGATCCTAAGGGTCCGCGTGCTTCATGGGCACGTTATATCTATGGTATCGCATTGGAGATGAAGAAGTTGGGCGTACCAGTTAAAGGTTTTAACATCGCCTTTGCCGGTGATGTGCCTCTTGGTGCTGGTATGTCTTCTTCAGCCGCTATGGAGAGTTGCTTCGCCTGTGGCCTGAACGATATCTTCGGCGAGAACAAGGTTTCCCAGTGGGATATGGTGCTGGCTGGTCAGGCTACGGAGCACAACTACTGCGGTGTGAACTGCGGTATCATGGACCAGTTTGCCTCTGTGTTCGGTAAGTCTGGCTGTCTGATGCGCCTCGACTGCCGAAGCCGCGAGTACGAGTATTTCCCCTTCAAGCCCGATGGCTATCGCCTCGTGCTGCTCGACTCGGTGGTAAAGCACCAGTTAGCAGGTTCTCCTTACAACGACCGTCGTAACTCATGCGAGAATGTGGTGAAGCATATTGCTGCCAAGCATCCGGAGGGCAAGTTCGAGACCCTGCGCGACTGCACATGGGAGCAACTTGACGAGGTTCGTGCCGAGGTTGGCGAAGAGGACTACAAGCGCGCCAAGTTTGTACTGGGAGAAAAGGACCGTGTACTGGCTGTCTGTGACGCCCTCAATGAAGGCGACTATGAGAAAGTCGGTGAGTTGATGTATCAGACTCATGAAGGCCTTTCAAAGGACTACGAGGTATCCTGTGAGGAACTCGACTTCCTGAACGACATCGCCAAGGAGAATGGTGTTACTGGTTCTCGTATTATGGGTGGCGGCTTTGGTGGCTGTACCATCAATCTGGTGCGCAATGATCTTTACAAGAAGTTCATTGAGGATGCCAAGAAGAAGTTTAACGAGAAGTACGGTCATGAGCCAAAGGTCTATGACGTTGTCATCGGCGATGGCTCACGTAAGATTTGCTAACTCTCAGCCTGCATAAACACCCCTATTTGTGTTTATAAAGGTTAAATAAATGCGGTAAGGTGTAAAAAATACACTTTACCGCTTGATTTTTATTCTTTTTACTTGCAACTTAAGAGAAATAATTGTACCTTTACGCCCAAATTACAGATAATAACATAATAACGAACTTAAAACAAGTAAAAATGAAAGCATTGAAGAGTACTATTCTCGGCTTCGGCGTTGCTGCGCTGATGCTCTCTGCTTGTGCTGGTGGCCAGAAGGCCCCACAGTTAACGGTCTCGGGTCTCGACCCCGCCAAGTTTGATACCACTATTCAGTCAAAGCCAGTAAAACTCTACACGCTGAAGAACGCCAACGGCATGGAGGCCTGTATCACTAACTACGGCGGTCGTGTAGTTTCGCTCTGTGTACCTGACAAGGACGGTAACCTGACGGATGTTGTGCTTGGTTTCGACAACATCGCCCAGTATGCTGACACCCTCAACTCTCCTACGGACTACGGATCAAGCGTAGGCCGCTATGCCAACCGTATCAAGGACGGTAAGTTCACATTTGAAGAGACTGAGTATCAACTGAAGAAGAATGATGGTCCGAACTGTCTGCATGGTGGTGGCAACTCCGGTTGGATGCATCAGGTTTATGAGGCTGAGCAGATTGGCGACTCTATCCTCAAACTCACTATCGTTGCCAAGGACGGTGAGAACGGCTTCCCTGGCAAGGTAATGGCCGTAACGACCTACAAGGTGACGGCTGACAACACTCTCGACATCACTTGGGAGGCCGAGACGGACAAGCCCACCATTATCAATCAGACTAATCACAACTATTACAACCTGAACGGTGACTTCACACAGCCCGGCTATGACATGGTGCTCTACGTGAATGCCGACAACTTCACCCCCAGCGACAAACTCTATATACCGACTGGTGAGGTGAGATCAGTGGAGGGTACGCCCATGGACTTCCGTACGCCACACGCTATCGGCGATAGCATTAAGTCGGAATACGACCAGATCCAGAATGCAGGTGGCTACGACCACAACTGGTGTCTGAACACCTATAAGGATGGTAAGGGCGACGACACACAGGTTTGCGCCAGCCTCTATTCCCCCAAGACGGGCATTTTTATGGAGATGTACACCAATGAACCGGGCGTACAGGTCTATAGCGGTAACTTCCAGGGTGTAGGCAACGAGCCCAATATCCAGCATAAGCATGGCCCCTACCCCCAGCACGTCAGCGTTTGTCTGGAAAGCCAGAAGTATCCCGACTCACCCAACAAGGCCGACTGGGTACAGCCGACCCTCAATCCTGGTGAGAAATACTACAGCCACGCCGCCTACAAGTTCTCAGTGAAATAATAACTAACATTAATATAATTATAAAACAATGAATTGGAGTTCAAATGAATTCATCTGGCTCGACTGGGTTGTGCTCGTCGTTGGCCTTTTGGGAGTGATTGCTGCCGTCTGGTATGCTATCTGGAAAGACAAGAAAGCCCAGCAGGGCGAAGACTCTTCTGCTTACCTCTTTGGTAAGGGTGAGCCTTGGTATGTAATTGGTATGGCCATCTTTGCTGCCAACATCGGTTCTGAGCACCTCGTAGGTCTCGCCGGTACTGGTGCCAAGGACGGTGTGGGTATGGCCCACTGGGAGATGCAGGGTT
>FLNY01002000.1_pt1 | contig 10440 bp, 18 predicted proteins | sample 1140381 | NCBI WGS metagenome assembly FLNY01 (sample SAMEA3878172, study PRJEB12797) | bioreactor metagenome | biome: Moose rumen | place: Sweden | collected 2011-10
CGGGACGCACACAAAGCCACCACACACAGGGGCCCAGGGCTCCGTACTTAAAATAATTCCTTGAAAGTGACTCAAATAATAATGCTGGCAATTTCAAGAAAGAGAAGAAAACAACACAAGAAACCAACTTAAAATACTTTCCAAACACCAAGAGGTGTTCTTTAGGCCCGCCAAAAAATCCTTCGTAAACCTCCACCACGCAGTAGCACCCCGGCCCCTTCCAGGAGCACGGGGTGACACCTATGGTGTCATGGTCGTGTTTACGAAGGATTTTTTGGCCTTGCCTCTGCTTTCACCCTTATTGTTGCCTATGATTTCAGGGGGCTTCAGCCCCCTCCCGCACCAATCCACGCGAGGCATCGCTCCCCAGAAATCCACGGCAAAAATAAGGCGAAAGACCAACGCCTGACATTAATCACTCATATAACAAATTGTTAATTATGGTTTACACAAGCAATATTTGTCCAGAATGCGGATGAACCTTTGACCAAAAGAGATAAAAACTCCTTGACAAAAAAGAATTGTGATGAAAAAAAGGAGCCGGCAAGCCGACCCCCCTTCGGGAAGGTACCCGTAAAACTCCTTTAAGAACAGTTATGTTCAAATTCTTGTTTATCAAGATTGTGATTGTCATAATCAGATAACCACAATCGGCGGGATTGAGACCAGCTCACAAGTTTCCTTCCCGCTTAGGAGTTTTCATTTGCAAAATTACAAATAAAAATAAAAATACCTAATTATGAAAATCACAGGAAAAGAATTCGTAAAGGCCATCATCGCCATTCTTCAGGAAAAGAAACAGTATGCCGTATCCTACGACCCCAAAACCTATGATACAGACCTTCCCAAGGAATGCCTGCCGTGGTGCGTCGCCTTCGATGCGATGATAGACACCGTGTCGGCTCCTTGTCTGTGGCCCGACGGAATGAACCACTGCGACCATCAGGACAAGGAAAACGCAAAAAAGAAGGGTTATCCCGACTGCATCAGCATATGCGTCGACTTAGACGGATGCGTGATGTACGACTTCTTCGACGGAACGGAAAACGAAGACTTCGAACATATTTTTTTTGATGTATACAATGAATTATGGGACGGCGGAATAGAAGACGAAGGCGCCGACTTCTGGCTTGAAAAATTCATCACGCGGCTGCGTAAACATGAGTCCAACCAGACTGTCGACAACTACAACAAAAGGGAGGAGGGGGACAAATAATGCTTCCTCCTAGCTTTTATACATCAAAATCAGTCTATGACCCCACCTTAAATCGACACAAACCAGACTTTTGATTACCTGCCCTTTCCCATACCAAATCTTTTTCCTTGCAAGGACCGCTTCGCTATCCAGGGAGAATTTAACTTACGCCCCGGCCCCTCCGGAGCACGGGGAAGCGCCTTCGGCGCTTTGAAATTCTCCCCGGATTCCTTGCCTTGCGCACAGTTCTTTCGCCTGTATCTTGCCTGTGATTTCAGGGGGCTTCAGCCCCCTCCCGCACAAATCCACACGGGGCATCGCTCCCCAGAAATCCACGGCAAAGAAAGGCGAAAGCCGAGACACAATAATTCACAAAACAATCATGAAACACATCAGACTTTACACAGACGGCGCATGCGCCGGAAATCCCGGTAGAGGAGGGTGGGCAGCAATTGCCTTCGATGAAGAAAACAACAGCATTATGGCACATAGCGGGGGCTATCGTCACACTACCAACAACAGAATGGAAATAATGGCTGTCATCAAAGGACTGAACGCCATTTGTAATCAACTAAGGGAATACACCAGAGATACCGACATCAAGGTTACTGTCTGTTCCGATTCCCAATTAGTTGTTAACACCATTAACGAAGGCTGGAACAAAAAAACAAACAAAGACCTATGGGACCAACTCGATAATGCTCTCTGCTTCTGGGGTGCAGAATATGAAATCAAATTCAAAAAAGTAAAAGGACACAGCAATGACACATTCAACAAAATAGCTGACGAATACGCCGTCGAAGCATCCAAAGAAGAAAACGCCATAGACATAGATAGTATATACGAGAACATTAACACCTTTCAAAAAACTGAAACCAAAGACGTTCTCGGAGAGCCCGAAGTAACAGAAATCAGGCTTAAGAACGTCAACATAAAAGAACTCCGAATGATTGAAGTAGACCTGTCAAACGGAACAACAGTCAAAATATCAGGAATGTATCGTGAACACGAATTTCAGCAATACGATTGCAATCTATACGAAGCTTACCTAACAATAGACATAGCAAGAAAATTCAGCCACTGGCTGAACGGCAAAAAACTGTAAAAAAAATCAATCCATGTTTTACGATATAACACCAGAAGAACTCACGGCCATTGCCGCATATGCAGATGGAACCGGTCCGCTCCCAGGCGGAGATGCAGTAACAAAATTCAATGCACTTCACGCCGCATTCTCGAAGAAACTCCTTAAGGATCTTGCCTCTGCCAACGGAAAAACCAAACGCCTCGAAACTCGAGTATCTTCCCTTAAAAAGAAAGAAGATGAAAGGACCGCAGCTGGAATTTTCGCAGAAACGGTCCCCGGACTGGACAGCCTTGATGTAGCCAAGGCACTCGTTTACTGCCTGCTCCAAAAAAGAACATATCAGATGACCAAAGCAAAGGTCATTGCCATCCTTTATGAAATGTATGCTTCATGGCTTGTATCCAAGCACGAAAGACTCTTCTCCCATCATCCACAAGCTTCTCCATATGGACCCCAGTTCTGGAGAGTATACAACAAAATTGACATCAAATACGCCCAATACGAAGACTTCAAGTCACTTGCTGAAAAAAGTCCCGCCATTGCTGCTTTCACTAAGAATGCTGCAGAAAAGTATTATGACTGGTCCATAAAGAAAATCTGTTCTGGTTGGATGAAATCCAAACCTTACCTCAACGCTAGCCCAACATCCAACGACGGAAAATGGGGGAAAGAAATCTCAGACGCAGAAATATATGAATGGAGGCTAATACAAAACAATAAAAAATAGCAAGTAGTAACTATATTGACAACAAAATTTGTTGCGTTTCTGGATTGAATTCTTTATATTTGCCTCATGGATAATACGCAATTGACAGAACAAATTACCGGAGATTACAAAATAAATAACAAGACCTTAATCTCCATGCACAAGGAAGCGGATGCAATGCAAGAATACCTCAACATTCCAGCAACCTTGGATGATCCAGCTGCACTCACTACAAGACTCCAGAAACTGGACGTATACCTTGCAAGGCTTTCTGACATCATTACCCGCGCCCGGGCGATGAAAGATTATGCACAGAATCTCTACCTGACTGAAAACGAAGACAAACTCACAAAGCTCTCCGCAACAGTATCAAACAGAATAATTAAGACTTTCCTTTATGAGTTCAACGTGACGGTAGACAGATTGGAACTCCTTTATTCCACCATGAGTCATATTTCAAAAGACCTGGTTACACAAATATCTTACATCAAACAACAAATGTTGCTCAAATGAGACCAAATATAAGCACAAAAATTTGCAAAACATGCCAGTTCCGGACTGCATGTAAGAATGGTATCCCTCCGCCCATGGGCCCCTGTTCTTTCAGGAACAGCAAGAAAGACACCCTTCGGGAACTCTCACAGAAAGTGAAGAACGAAACAGGACAGATACTCATGCTGAAGAAACCAGTCCCTGTCGAAATAGATGGCTGGACAGGAAAAATCACGCACACTATAAGGTCCGTTCGCGTCATGCCAGCCTGTCCCGAACTGCCAATCATCCTCGATTTCGGAAAAGGCATCACAGCAAGAGACCTCACTGAAAATGAACTCAAAGAAGTTTTGAACAACTCATAAAATGACAAAAGTAAAACACTACACAGGAGACATCGTCCGGGACGGTGACACAATCTTTGTCTTCGGCAGCAACCCCGAAGGCCGTCATGGAGCCGGAGCTGCAAGAGTGGCCTTAACCAAGTTCGACGCCAAATACGGAAAGGGAGAAGGCCTACAGGGATACTCTTACGCAATCCCGACCAAGGATCTTCGAATTAATCTCAACAAGGGATACCGTTCCATACCGAGAGAGAAAATCATCCAAAGCATCAAGAACATGTACTCGACGGCAGAAACATACTTTGCCATGAAGTTCTGCATCGCCTACAGAAATACAGACAAACGTTCACTCAACGGATATACCGGTCTGGAAATGGCTCAGATGTTCATAGATGCGGGCCCTATTCCAGAAAACGTATATATTTCAGAAGAATGGGCAAAGACCGGACTCTTCGACAACGTACAAATCAAGAAATCAAAATTCAAAATTGACTGATTTTATGGACAACGAAATAAAAGCAAAACTCTACGACGAGGCACTGGAAAGAGCGAAATACTTTCAGGAGAAGTTTGGTGGTGATTATGCGGGATATATCTTCCCCGAACTCAAAGAGAGAGAGGACGAGAGGATTAAGTCTGCTATCTTGAAAGCGGTCTTAACAGATGAAGGTATCGAAGAAATCGAACACAGTGGATTTGAATATGCGGATATAAAATCCTACCTCGAAAAGCAGAAAGACCTCCCTACTGATGAAGAAATGAAAGCCACCTTGCGTATGGAGTATGAGAAAGGCAGAGCAGACGCTATTGCTGAAATGAGCTCCGCAGAGTGGAGCGAGGAGGATGAGAAGCGGTTAAGAAGCGTTATTCATAGAATAGAAGTTCAGTTTGGTGGAAACCTTTTTGGCGAAGGAAAGATTGATGTTGATTGGCTCAAATCCCTCAGTCCTCAGCCGAAAGAGAATACACTTCCCGTAGTTCGTACAAAGGAAATTGACGAGCAAATGTTCAATAACATAATCGCAAGATTTGATGGCGAACATTTCAAATATGAGATGCTTCAAGCAATGAGGACATGGCTAATTGAGTTGCGGGAAAGACTGCGCTGGAAGCCCAGCGAGGAACAGATGCAGGCACTTGTGATTGCTATTGACGAATCCAAAAGATGTGAGGAGCCTTATTGGAGAGATAGCCTTCACGGTGTTCTTCTTGGTTTACATGACGACCTTAAAAAACTACTTTAAGTTATGAAATACATTGATGCAGAGAAAATGAAAGCTGAGATAGAAAGGCGAATTGATAAGTGTGCAAAACAGCGAGAAGATATGCAGAACGCACAATGTAACGCTCTTGCCGAGGATGCTGCCGCAAGAATGGGGGAATTGCAATGCCTGCTTGAATCCATCGACTCTCTCCAGCAAGAGCAACCAGAGGTGGATTTGGAAAAGGAAATAGTCGAATGGATTCCAGAACATATCAGAGGTGGAGAAGATGAATGGAAAGAATGTAGGGAAGCTATCACCAAATGGGGTGAAATTGTTGCCCGCCACTTCTTTGAACTCGGATTAAAAGCAGGAAAGGAAAAGTTATGAATACAAATCGGTCATACTCGCATATACCCATAGAGGACCAATACAAAATATTCTGCGAAAAATGTCGTGATGAAGGCATCGAACCGCCGACATTTGAAGAATTCAAAAATCGGAAGTAATGATTCACGGATATTGCATAAACTGCTGGTGGTATAAGGTTTTGAGAGGAAAGTATTGGGTCGCAACACCGAAAGGGCTTGTTGAACACCTGGGCAACGGAAAATGTTATATGCACAATGGCGGCAATGACGTAAGAGCTGATTATTCCTTTGTTGATGGTGAGTGCTATTGCCCTGATTATTACAACAGAAAAAAAGGTGATAGGGAACAGAAGATGACACTTGATGAATGGTTAAAAGCAGGAAAGGAGGAAAGCAAATGAAAGCACCAGACAAAATCTACATGCCTAATGAACTTCTCTCGGAAGATTGGCAACGACACATTGAAGGTGAAGATACCTGCTATGTCCGCAAGGACGCTCTGCTGGAGTGGGCGAAAGAAACGAAGGCAGAATTAGAGGCGCAAAATTGTATCAAGGATGACATTCGCAAGGGTGCGGTTTGGGAACTTGAAGAAATCATTGAAAAAATCAACTCGCTATGACAAGAACAGAACAAATAGTAGAATATGCCAACTCCTTTAAGGGTAAAGGCATGGAGAACGATGAACTAAAAGAAATCATTCGGCTCGCTATCATTGATGGTGCTAAATGGGCTGATGAAAATCCAGTACAGCCTTCCCTTCCCTCCAATCTTGACGAGGCGGCAGAAGAAGCAGCAAAAACATGGCGTAAGAATCCTGACGGTTCTGAATCAAGAGAAATTTTCTTTCTGCCGTTTATTCGTGGCTTCAAAGCGGGTGTCGAGTGGTTGGCTGGACAAGGATGGAAGGAAGTAGATAGCAAGAATTATCCCGTACCTGATAAAAAGAAGATATATATCGTTTACACTAAAGAACACTATCATCTTGCCAGAGTAATCAATCATCCGAAAGATGATAACCTCTATCAATGGAAGTGTACTGAATTCCCGAACGCTCGTTACGATATGTGCGAAGGGGACAAGTATTTTGAAATCCGCAGGAAATAACCCGGGGCGCGGAGTGAATCGCCTGCATACTACTATCGTTACAGGTAGAGGAACATAAGAGCCGCGCCCATTTTATAAAAGAGAAAGAAGATGACACCTTGGCATACAAAGGAAGAAATACCCCACAAAAACAGGTGGTTGTTTATCCAAACGAACTACGTTTTATGGTTGGAGTCCGAGATTACAATGGATATTTTACTCCCCAAGTGCCTCATAGCAGTAATGTGATAAGGGCGTTGCGCAATAGACAAAATGTAAGGCTAATCCGTTGGCGTTATATGTACGATTTAGACGAAAGAACATGTGTACGATAATCAGAGAAGACCATCCGGTCGCAAGAAAAAAGCACTTCTGTATGATTTGCGGCTGCGCAATTCAGCCCGGCACTAGGTATTTCCACCAAGTCAATGACTATGATGGATTCTGCGACTTCAAGGCCCACGAGGAATGCATAGACTACCACCGAGACCACGTTAGTGAAGACCCTTATGACGATGGTGAAGTGAGCCTTGATTCAACGGATTGCTGGCTTAACGACGACCTTGAGGATATCCTTGGTTCGGAGAAAGCCGCAGATGAGTTCAAGGAGGAACACTCCTACTATGAATGTGTGAAGTTTGTTCAGGAAAAATTAAAAGAGAAAGAAGATGAATAGTCAAGAACTGATGCTCGGAGACTTGATAAGATTCTCCAGCGAACCCTACAATTTTGAAGATGCCTTACGCGGGAAACCCGTTCGGGTTGAAGGACTGCGTGACGAGGACGGAGCAATAAAGGTATATGAACGAGATACATACTATTGGAGCGAAGACGAGGATGACTTTGAACCTATCCCTCTGACGGCTGAAATCTTAAAGAAAAATGGTTGGCAAGAAGATGATGGCTGGTTAGTCCTTAAGAACGGAACAAAGTGGAATGTAAGTATCGCATTCCATGAGGATGGGTATGACATAGAGATATTCGGGCAGAACCCTTTAACTACGCAATTTCTCGGACACTTAAACTATCTACACGAACTCCAGCATATCCTGACCTTTATGAAAATCAGAAAAGAAATTGAGATATGAGAAAACCATTTGATTTAGAATTTTACAAATCCCACCCCGATTGCAAGGTGGAAACGAGGGGCGGAAGGCCTGTAAGGATTATTTGCACAGACAAGAAAAGCGATATGAACAACAAGAAAATAATTGCTTTGCTTAATGATGGTAATTCGGAACACGCTGAATACTACACTGAAAAGGGAACTGTCTACGATAATACTCCAGTAGGAGGCGACCTTTTCATCGTCACGGACGAGCCGGAACTGACGGAGTTTGAGGCAGAACTATCTGACATTGTTGAATACTGTAAAAAGAACGGCAAAAATGTGGTAAGTGATTACGCTAAACGACATGCAAAGGGACTCCTGTCTATCGCCCGCGAGCAACTTATCAAAGACGGTGCTGTGTTTGAAAGCAGGGTGACAATAGTAAACAATTCAACCGAAAAGGCTGAGACAGAACTGACGGAGTTTGAATGTAATGTAAAGACTTGTGTTACTGAAAATCTTACAGTTCATACTAAAGAAATGAGTTTCGGTATCTCTATTGACAATGACACAACCAAGAAACTTGCTTCTGAACTCCTTTCCTTTGCCCGTGAGCAACTTATCCACGAAGGCTACATCATCGAAAAGAAAGCCTTTCACGATGCGGTTGAAAAGGTTGAGCCGGAGGCGATGAAAAAAGAGGTATCGGCAAACCTTGATTTGACGAACTTCGTTCATGACCTCGGAGAAAAGTATCCCGAAGTATCCTTTGCAAAGCTCACACGAATAGCGAAAGCGGCTTATGATTATGGCAAGACAGAAGCCTTGAAGGACTTGCCGAGGTGGAGAACTATTGAAGAAGTTACAACAAAGCGCACGGAGGATAACGATTGTGTTACAACGGAACCTTTGCTTATAAAAGGATGGATAGACAATGACGATTATAGAATTGTCAAACTTGATTGTATGGTGAACAGAAATATGCTGTGTATTCCTGTTCGCGAGCTTACGAAACTTCCCGGATTTAAGGAGGAATAGCCTATGACTGAAATCCGTATTTCCTGTTGTTAACGACAATGAAACGCAAGGTGTTTTATACGAAAACACCACCGACCTCAAAGTAACGGCAAACATACTTGGTATGGAGGTAGATGTAGTTGCGCTCCACAGAATGGCCTTAAAAAACGAAGTATTATTATGACCTTAAACGACCTTTTACGCCAAGCCCAGACTATTGCAGGGCAGTTGTCTCCACCTTTAAAAGAGATTAGCCATGAGTAAAGCAAAAGAATTAGCAAAAGCGGCTTGGGCCGATTACGAGTACAGGGAGCATCCGCAAGGGCTGTATCATACTTGTTTTTGTGACGGGTATATGCAAGGTCGCGAGCAGGCAGAGAAAGACTTTGCGCCGACCTGGGAGGACATGAAACTCGTCATCGCAGCGGAAGGCTCAATCTATGACGAACACCACGGCAACAGCCATGAAGTGCTTGAAGCCTATCCCACGGAGGAAGCCTTCTACGGCGATGTGCTGAAAAGGTATTACAAACTAAAAAGGGAATATGAAAAAGACAACAGTATTTGAGGTTCTCTACGATGAAAACGGGAAGCCCACAATCAGCACTCCAGAAGGGCTGGATAACGCAGTCATCGCTTTCACTGACGCGATACGCCTGCAACTAGCCCTCGACAATAAAGACGGGCTGAACCTGCTCTTTGCTGCTACCGCCCACTTGCTTGCAGGAACACCTGACGAGAAATTCCTTGAAGATTACATCAAGAATCTTCGCAACGCCCACAAGGAGTATCACAATTCCTACATAAAGGCCCTAAAGACCAACAAGAACTTTTCTTGACAATTTAACAATTGATACAATGCCAAACAACCGCAACAAGAAAACCGACTTCGAGGAAGACATTGAATTCCTCAACGAAATCACTAGATCCAAGCGTGCAGAAAACGAACCCGGGCGCTGGGAATACACTCTTAAAGTCCTTCGTGAACGAGGATACAAACCCAAAGAAGACTTCGACAACAGGTGTATCACTTTCATCCACGACGGAAATCCCATCACCATTTGGCCGGACAAGGGCTGGTTTTCCGGCAAAGGAATCAAAGACGGACGGGGAATCAAGAAACTGCTTAAACAAATCTAAAATAGTATGAGACAAAAAATCACACCTATTCTTCTTTTCATCCTTATGACTTTATCGTGTCTCCGACCGGAAACGATTGCAGAACACGTCCAACCTGGTGAGAAACTGCCCGAATTCAACGCCGAACTCCTGGATGGAACTCGAATATGCACCGAAGACATGACAGGGCAATACAGCCTGATCATACTGTTTTCTACAACTTGCCCGGATTGCATCAACCAACTTCCCGAAATCCAAAAGTTCCATGACGCTGAACATGAATCCGTCAAGGTCCTTGGAATAAACAGAGGAGAAAAAAAAGAAATAGTCCGGACTTTCCTCGAAAAGAATAACTATACATTTCCCGTTTGCGCTCCCGAGGACAGAAGCCTTTACGACATCTTTGACAGACAATCTGGTTCAGGAGTCCCACAGATATACATATCTAACCCTGATGGAGTAGTCACTTTCTATGCTGATGACTCAAGAGTGATAAGTGAACGAGAATTGGAAGGACTAATCATCATATTCTGACATCCATCAAGCAAGCGGGCGGCATACTGCCGTCCGCTTTTCCAATAAAAATCCTCCCAACCCTCACCCACAAACCCGATAAGACATCCTTGTCCCTATATGGGACATCAAAAACCGCATCATGTCTTAACCACTCTCCTGTCAATCCCAAATTACACTCTACTGTCTTTGCCCGACAACCCTTCATTGATTTTAATTCCATATATTCATTAAGCATCTCTTCTACTACAATAGCC
>FLNY01001061.1_pt1 | contig 10417 bp, 6 predicted proteins | sample 1140381 | NCBI WGS metagenome assembly FLNY01 (sample SAMEA3878172, study PRJEB12797) | bioreactor metagenome | biome: Moose rumen | place: Sweden | collected 2011-10
TGAGCTCTGACATGACAAAGAGGAAATCATGAAATAATCGGAACGAATATTTACGAATAATGTTTTTCAGAATGAAGAGTCGGGAGATTGAAAGGATGATTTTTTTCGAACACGAATCTTTGCGAAAAATTTCGAATCATTTTGCGAACGAAGCTTCAAAAGAATTAAAAAAAGTATTGAATTCTTTGACATTTGAATCCTTATTCGTAACTTTGCGTATCGTAACACCTGAGAACAAAAAATTATCGACATGAAAACAAGACTATTCACATTTTTGGCATTTGCGACAGCACTCGCCATCGTAACTGCCAGCTGCAACCAACAGCAAGAGAAAGGCAGCTTGAACACCTCCATCGCCAGCATCATTCCGCAAGAAGAAGAGTCAGAAGAGTCAGTATCAGAGGAGGGAAACACGGCTGACAGCCCCGCAAAGAAAATCACCGTCAAAATCGACGACTCGAAGCTGAGCAAGAAGAACACGGTGAACGTGGGAGACGGCGAACGCAACTACTACAAATACGACAACGCATCCCTCGGGACAGTAACAGTCACACTGAGCGACATTCCTGAGACGCTCGACGACATCAAGAACATGACACTGCCTCGTGGAACCGCCGACATACATAACACTCCCTACCTTGGTCCGGCACTCATGGTTTGCGCGCTCAACCAAGCTTTCCGCGACAAAGAAGAGTGCAAGTCGATGCTCAACTACGTAGCCAAACGGGGCCACGACATCAACACGGGAGTTGTTGACGCCTACCCGTCCGACTGGTCTCAGCTCTATCAGTACAAATCCATACCGTCCATCCTGTCCTACTTCGAAGGAGCGACCAAACAGAACAACTGGACCCCTTCAAAGCCGATCACGATGAAGATGCAACTCACACAATACAGCTACACCGCAGATGAGTTCGTCATCCGACTGCTCGTGAAGTCTGCAGCCAAGGCCAGCCCACAGTACGTCGAGATATGGATGGACGACACCGACAACGACGGTAAATACGACTACTTCTACCCCATCAACTACATCAACCTCGCACATAGCCTGGGACAGTACTAACACTACGTGACAAATGGAATTTTCTGTACCATCTTGGGCTTAGTATCATTTTTTTTACTTATATTTGCAACAACAAAATCAAAATAAACCGAGAGAATTATGGCAACAATCATATTGGAAGTACCGGACGAAAGTCTGGTAGCAAAAGTGAAGCAAGCTTGCAAGATGTTCATGGGGGTCACATCTGTGAAAGTAAAGAGAAAGCCGTCAAGACCATTTCTCTACGACCCTGAGACTGGCAAGTATTTAAACGATGAGAGCATTAAAGCCATAGAGGATGCAATAAACGGCAGAGACGTAACGCAATATGGCTCACTTGATGAATTCTATAAAGAAATGGGATTATAGCCATGGCATATCAAGTGAATATTTCATCAAGTTTCAAAAAAGACTTCCGACGCTGCATAAAGCGCGGACTTGACATGAAACTAATTACTGACGCAATGGACTTGCTAGCTGCCAACGGCACATTGCCCCAACAGTATCACCCTCACAAACTATCAGGCAATCTGGAAGGAGTATGGGAATGTCACATCCAGCCTAACTGGCTGATGACATGGTTTCAGAACGACACCGAGCTGACATTACTTTTTTTGCGGACCGGTACACATTCAGATTTATTCTGAATCATATTCCTGCTGAAAAAACATTCCAAGTTCGTCTGAAACCTAATATTTAATAAAAAACCAAATAGAATCATGATAAACGCAAGAATAGAACAACTGCGCCAATGGATGCGCGAGCAAGGCATCAATGCCTTCATCACCCCGAGTACCGACCCCCACAGCGGCGAATATGTCCCCCGCCGCTGGCAAAGCCGAGAGTGGATATCCGGTTTCACGGGATCCGCCGGTACGGCTGTAGTCACGTTGGAAAAAGCAGCACTCTGGACCGACAACCGCTATTTCCTCCAGGCCGATGAGCAACTGAAAGGCAGTGAATATGAGCTGATGAAAATCGGACTGGAAGGCACACCGTCTGTGCAGGAATGGCTGAAGGATACACTCCACTGCGACGACAAGGTAGGTGTGGACGGATGGTGCTACACCATAGACGGCATCAACGAACTACATCAGGCACTCAACCCCTTGGGCATCCAGGTGTTGCCTGCCGGCGACCCATACGACGAGATATGGACTGACCGCCCCGGCATTCCCGACAACCCGGTTGAGATTCACCCTTTGGAATACGCCGGCGAGACCGCGCGCAGCAAGATATCAAGAATTCGAGAGGCATTGAAAGCGAAACGTGCCAACGCAACAGTCATCTCCATGCTCGACGAGGTGGCATGGACGCTCAACCTGCGCGGCACGGACGTGGACTACAACCCCGTGTTCGTGTCCTACCTCTTCATATCACAACAACAAGCCATTCTTTTCGTAAATCCACAGAAAATCAGTGAAGAAGTAGTGCGATACCTGGACTTCGAAGGCGTGGAGACCATGGACTACGATCAGATTGCCCCGTTCATCAACAGCTATAAAGGTGCGCTGATGATTCAGCCGGAGAAGACCAACGTGAACCTTCAGAACGCCCTGAAGCAAGGCGTACTGATGCACGGCGACTGCCCCGTGACGACGATGAAGATTATGAAGAACGAGACAGAAATCCGTGGCTACCACTCAGCGATGCTGAAAGACGGCATCGCGATGGTGAAATGGATGAAGTGGGTGGTACCTGCTGTGGAGGCTGGAGGGCAGACAGAACTCTCGCTCGAAAAGAAACTCCTGGACCTGCGAGGCGAGCAGCCACTCTACCGCGGAGAAAGCTTCGACACCATCATGGGATACGGATATCATGGCGCCATCGTGCATTACGAGCCAACCCCCGACACCGACATCCCCGTAGAGGCGAAAGGTCTGCTGCTAATTGACTCCGGCGGACAGTATCTCGACGGCACCACCGACATCACACGCACCATACCGCTCGGACCGCTCAGCTTCGAGGAGAAGCGCGACTACACGCTCGTGCTGCGCGGATTCATCAACTTGGGCCGGGCTGTCTTCCCACGCGGCACATACGGCAGTCAGCTCGACGTCCTGGCGCGTGAGCCGATGTGGAAATACGGCATGAACTACCTCCACGGCACAGGCCACGGCGTAGGCTCCTACCTGAACGTTCATGAGGGTCCCCACCAGTTCCGTATGAACTACATGCCCACCCCTCTCGTGCCCGGCATGACCATCACCGACGAGCCCGGCATCTACATCGCCGGCAGCCATGGCGTGCGTCATGAAAACACGATGCTCGTGGTGAACGCCCGTCTACGGAATTACGACCATCACACCCCTCCCCTTCCCCACGACGAGGGAGAAGGCAAAGCAGCAGAAGGAATCACCTTCGGTCCCTACTACCAGTTCGAGCATCTCACACTCTGTCCCATATTCACCACTCCGATTCTCAAGGAGCTGATGCAGGCAGAGGAAATCGAGTGGTTCAACGCCTACCAGCAGAAGGTGTGCGAGGCGCTATGCCCCCATCTCGATGCCGAGACCGCCCAATGGCTGCGTGAAATCACCAAGCCCATTTAAGCCGATTGAACAATATGTATAAAAAGGGAGTTATATTATTCTTGAAGTATCTAAGGGAATTCCTGAAGGGGATAGCTAATCAGCTTTGCATATTGCTGTCACTATTTGGTGTGCTGAGCCTATCCTGTGCTGAGCAGAGCGACAAATTCATCATTGGCGTCTCTCAGTGTTCTCAGGATATCTGGCGTGAGAAATTGAATGCCGAGCTGACCATGGGCACTTATTTCCATGACAACATCGAGCTCCGCTTCGCCTCTGCCGACGACAGCGACGAGAAACAAATCAACCAGATCAATCAGTTTCTGGATGACGGCATCGACCTGCTGATTGTAGCGCCCAACCAAGTGGCGACGGTCACTCCTGCCATTGACAAGGTGTATGACAAGGGCATCCCGGTGATTGTGTTTGACCGCAAGACAGACTCCCAGAAATACACCGCTTCCATTGGTGCAGACAACTATGAGATGGGCCGTCAGATGGGTGAATATATCGCCACCGAGCTGAAAGGAAGCGGTGAGGTGCTGGAGATAATGGGTCTGAAAGGCTCCTCGCCAGCCATAGAACGTCATAACGGCTTCATAGACGCGATGAAACGCTATCCTGGCATCAAGGTCGTCGCGTCACTGCAGGGCGACTGGACAGAAGAGAGTGCGGTGAAGGCGCTGAGTCAGTTCTCTTACGACTATTCCCGGATAGACTTCGTCTTCGGTCAGAACGACCGTATGGCAGTTGGTGCCTCCAAAGTAATAGGAAAGATTACCGGCTCGAAAGCTCAGTATTGTGGCATCGACGGTCTGCCTGGCTCCGGGGGAGGGATAGAGTGCGTACGTGACTCCATCCTGAAGGCCTCCTATATTTATCCCACCCACGGTGACGAGGTACTTCAGCTAGCCGTGAACATCCTAGAGAAAAAGCCTTACAAAAAGGACAATCCCCTGATGGCAGCCCTCGTGACCAAAGACAACGCCAACGTCCTGTTCATGCAGAATCTGGAGATGCAGAAACAAGGAGAACACCTCAACCATCTTCACAACCGTGCCGACGGCTACCTTCAGCAACTGGACAACCAGCGTACCATCACGTTCCTCTCAATCGGTTTGGCACTGCTGCTGCTTGCCCTGCTCGTCTTCATATACCGCTATTACCTCCAGAAAGCCCGTCTGAACGAGGAACGAGAGAAGATGACGCGTGAGCAACTAGATTTCTACACACAGGTGAGCCACCAGCTCAGAACTCCCCTCACGCTGATAGAAGGACCGCTTGAGCAGTTGGAAAAAACCGATGAGATGGAGCACGCGTCTGCTGAGACCAACGGTATTTTCTCCATCATCCGACGTAACGCATCGCAGCTCACTCAAATCATCAGCAAGATGCTCGACATGCAAGCCGGTCGGACAGATTCCGTCGTCCCTTCTCATGACGAGATGGCCGAGATTCATCCAGTCCATCCATCAGCAGATGTCTCCATATCCGAAAAGGAGGAGACTCCGAAGACCGTTCTCGTCGTTGACGACAATGCAGACATACGTGTCTATCTCTCCACCATCCTTCAGTCCCGCTACCAAGTTGCCATGGCATCAGACGGGAGTCAGGGGCTGGCTTTAGCCAACGAGATTGTTCCCGACTTGATATTATCCGACGTGATGATGCCAGTGATGAACGGATTGGAGTTCTGCCAGCGTATCAAGAGCGGTACAGCCACCAGCCATATCCCAGTCATACTTCTGACAGCCCGTGCGCTGAGCCAGCATCAGGTTGAAGGATATGAAAGCGGTGCCGACGCCTATATCACCAAGCCTTTCTCATCTGATGTACTGTTAGCAAGAATCACGAATCTACTAAACAGCCGATACCAGTTGAGAAACATCTTCTCGCTTTCTCAACAACAACAGGAAAGGGAGGAACTGCCGTCTGAGACTTCCCAGAAGGATGAAAAAGAGAACGATTTCATTCAGAAGTTCCGGCTATTTGTTGAGCAAAATCTGTCGGACAGCAGCATGAATGTAGAGACCATCGGAGCAGAGCTGGGTCTGAGCCGTGTTCAGCTCTACCGTAAGGTAAAAGCACTCACAGGTTCGTCACCAGTTGAACTGGTTCGTACCATCCGCCTTCAGCAAGGCAGACATCTCCTTCAGACTACAGACAAGACCATATCCGAAGTGGCATACGAAGTGGGGTTCTCCGCCCCCAGTTATTTCACCAAGTGCTTCAAGGATGAATTCGGCATCAGTCCATCAGAACTTCAAGGATGCAGAGAAGATAGTTCGACCGATTCCTGATGAGATGACCACTTTGCACGGACCAGGGTAAGGTCACATGGTTTTGGTGAAAACAGACTCATTCAAGACCGTGATTTCCACATACAGACTATTATCAAAAATCGTTCATTTCGTTATAAATTTGTTTCATGTAACATATTTTTAGCGAGATGAACTATTTTTTTTATTATCTATATCAAAAGGTTAGTACTTTTGCGGCAGAAATTCTAATCAACCCAAGTACTAACTAAAAACAAATCATCAATGGAACAAATCAAACGACTGTTTTTGAGTTTCGCGCTCATCATGTTCTCTACCCTCCTGTACGCACAGACGGAGGTGACGGGAACCGTTCTCGATGAGCTAGGCGAAGGCGCTATAGGCGCCACCGTTGTGGAGAAAGGGACATCGAACGGGGCGATGACCGACCTCGACGGAAATTTCAAACTGAAAGTTCAGCCTGGCGCCACGCTCGTGATATCGTACGTAGGTTATCAGACTGTTGAAGTGGCGGCAGAGAATGGAATGAAAGTAACGCTTCAGGAAGACTCGAAGATGCTTCAGGAGGTAGTTGTGACAGGTTATACCACTCAACGCAAGGTGGACTTGACCGGCGCCATCTCCACGGTCAGTGTGAGCGACCTGGCCAAGCAGAACGAGAACAACCCCATCAAAGCTATGCAGGGCCGTGTGCCAGGAATGAACATCTCTGCAGACGGTGCCCCGTCGGGAAGTGCCACCGTGCGTATCCGTGGTATCGGTACACTCAACAACAACGACCCGCTTTATATTATAGACGGTGTGCCGACAAAGGCTGGTATGCATGAACTCAACGGAAACGACATCGAGAGCATACAGGTGCTGAAAGATGCCGCTTCCGCTTCTATCTATGGATCCCGAGCAGCAAACGGTGTGATCATCATCACGACCAAGAAAGGAAAGGAAGGAAAAGTCAGAGTCGATTTCGACGGAAGCGTTGCCATCCAGACCTATGCCCACAAAATGGACGTACTGAATGCGAAGCAGTTCGGCCAGGTGATGTGGCAGGGATATGTCAATGACGGAATTGACCCGAACTCCAACGGTCTGGGCTACCGCTACGACTGGGGCTACAACGGTCAGGGCTACCCAGTTCTGTACGGCATGACGATGAGCAAGTATCTCGACGCTGCAGGAAAGACTCCTGCTGCCGACACCGACTGGTTCGACCAAACGACCCGCACCGGTCTGGCCCAGCAGTACAATGTGTCCATCAGCAATGGGTCAGAGAAAGGAACGTCGTTCTTCTCTCTTGGCTACTACAAGAACAAGGGCATCATCAAGAGCAGCGACTTCGAACGTTTCTCTGCCCGTATGAACACGGAGTATAATCTCCTTCGCGTCGGGGAGAGAGACCTTGTCACCATCGGAGAGCACTTCACCATCAACCACACCAATGAGCTTCAGGCCCCAGGAGGTTTCCTGGAGAATGTCCTTCAGTTCAACCCTTCATTGCCCGTGTACACCACTGACGGTGAGTATGCAGGTCCAGTTGGCGGTTATCCAGACCGCGAGAATCCCGTTGCGCGTCTTGACCGTAATTCCGATAACCGCTATGGCTATTGGAGAGCTTTCGGCGACGCATACCTCAGCATCAAGCCGTTCAAGGACTTCATGATTAAGACAACATTCGGACTCGACTATGCCCAGAAGCAGCAGCGCATCTTCACTTATCCAATCACTGAGGGCACCGTAGCCAACTCAACGAACGGAGTTGAGGCCAAGCAGGAGCACTGGACAAAATGGATGTGGAACGCCATCGCGACCTATAACCTTGAGATTGGTCCCCACAGGGCAGACTTCATGGTGGGAACGGAGCTGAACCGTGAGGATGATATGAACTTCTCCGGAAAGAAATATGGTTTTGCAGTGCTCACCCCCGACTACATGTGGCCCAATGCAGCAGTCGGAGAGGCTGAGGCATTCGGTACAGGAGAAGGATACACCCTCGTCTCCTATTTCGGCAAGGCCAACTATGCGTTTGCCGACAAGTATCTTCTCAGCCTCACGCTGCGTTATGACGGCAGCAGCCGTTTCGGAAAGAACAACCGTTACGGTACGTTCCCTTCCGTCAGTGCGGGCTGGAGAATCAACGAGGAGAAGTTCCTGAAGGACGTGGCATGGATAGACAATTTGAAGGTTCGTGCCAGCTGGGGTCAGACGGGTAACCAGGAGATATCCAACATTGCCCGTTACACCCTCTATGAGAGCAATTACGGTGAGGCTGGATTCGGCGGTCAAAGCTACGGAACGAGCTATGACATCACGGGTTCAAATGGTGGTCAGACCCTTCCCAGCGGTTTCAAGCGCAACCAGCTAGGCAACGATGACCTGAAGTGGGAGACGACGACGCAGACGAACCTTGGTTTCGACTTCGGCTTCTTCCGCAACGCCCTCTACGGCTCCTTTGAATGGTACTTCAAGAAGACCAAGGACATCTTGGTGAACATGCCCGCCATCGGCGTAATGGGCGAAGGAGCGAGCCAGTGGATCAACGCGGGCGAAGTAGAGAACAAGGGTATCGAGTTCAACGTAGGATACAGAGGCAAGGTTCGTGACTTCCAGTATGACTTCTCCGGGAATATCGGCACCTACCGGAACAAGGTGACCAAACTACCTGAGACCATCGCTGCCAACGGGAGTTTCGGCGGGAACGGCGTCAAGAGCGTAGTCGGTCACCCGATGTACTCCCAGGTAGGATACGTTTATGACGGAATCTTCAAGAGCCAGGATGAGATAGACAACCATGCCGTTCAGAACGGTGCCGGTCTGGGCCGCATCCGCTGGAAGGACCTCAACGGCGACGGTATGATCAACGAGTCAGACCAGAAGTGGATTTACAATCCTGTGCCTGACTTCACATGGGGTCTGAACATCTACCTTCAGTACAAGAATTTCGACCTTACCATGTTCTGGCAGGGCGTTCAGGGCGTTGATGTGATCAGCGACCTGAAAAAAGAGACGGACCTGTGGAGCGGTCTGAACATCTCCAACCTCAACAAGGGCAGCCGTCTTCTGAACGCCTGGACACCTTCAAACAACGGTTCGGACATCCCGGCCGTGAGCACGATGGACAACAACAACGAGAAGCGTGTGAGCACCTACTTCGTGGAGAACGGTTCTTTCGTGAAGCTGCGTACGATTCAGTTCGGCTACAATTTCCCTGAGAGCCTCTGCACCAAGATGCATCTTCAGCGCCTGCGTATGTATCTGTCGGCACAGAACCTTCTTACAATCAAGAGCAAGAACTTCACCGGCGTAGATCCCGAGAACGCCAACTTCGGTTATCCAATTCCGCTCAATGTCACGTTCGGTCTGAATGTCTCTTTCTGATAGAAAAATGAAACACCAACACGTAAAACAGAATGATATGAAAACGAATATATTGAAAAAGAACACAAACTGGCTTCGTTCAGCTGTGGCATTGACATTGATTGCTGGCGGAAGCTATTTCACCTCTTGTTCTGACTTTCTGGACGAGCATGTTCCACAGGGCACCCTGAGCAATGAGCAGGTGAAGACCCCCGAGAACGCAGAGGCCATGGTCGTGTCGGCCTATGCCGTCTTCACTTCTGCAGAGGATATCAACTCATCATTCTCGATGTGGAATTTCGATGTCCGCTCCGACGACGCCTACAAGGGCGGCAGCGGAACAAGCGACGGCGATGTCTTCCATCAGCTGGAGGTACAACAGGGTGTGCTGACCACCAACTGGAACATCAACGACATGTGGGTTCGTCTTTACAACTGCATCTCCCGTGTCAACAGTGCCATCTCTCTGCTGAACGAGACAGGCGAGAGCTTCTCCATGAAGCATCAGCGTCTGGCCGAGATGAAATTCCTCCGTGCCTACGCCCACTTCCTACTCAAGCGTCTGTATAAGAACATCCCGTTCGTGGTGAGCGAGAATCTCTCTTACGATGAGTACAACAAGCTCTCCAACACCACCTATTCCAACGATGAAGGATGGCAGCTTATCATCGACGACCTGATGGAAGCCTTCAACACGCTCCCTTCCACCCAGCAGGACAAGGGCAGACCGACGAAGGCATCCGCAGCGGCATTCCTTGCGAAAATCTATCTCTACAAGGCCTACCATCAGGACGATCCCAAGTCGAACCGTGTGACCTCGATTGAAAAGTCCGACCTCGAGAAAGTCATCGAGTTCACGAATCCCGCCCTTTATGCGGGGTATGGCCTGGAGGATGACATCCACAACAATTTCAGGCCTGAAGAGGAGTATGAGAACGGAAAAGAGAGTCTCTGGGCCATCCAGTACTCCAGAAACGACGGTTCCACTTACGGCAACCTGAACTGGAGCTATGGCCTGATTCCCCCGAACATACCAGGAGCCACCGACGGTGGATGCGACTTCTATAAGCCATCGCAGAACCTCGTGAACGCGTTCCGCACGGGTCAGGACGGTCTTCCGCTCATCGACAGTTTCAACGCCAAGGACTATAACAAAAAAGAGGACAACGCAGACCCCCGCCTCTTCCTCACGGTTGGAATGCCTGGCCTCCCTT
>FLNY01002491.1_pt1 | contig 10417 bp, 5 predicted proteins | sample 1140381 | NCBI WGS metagenome assembly FLNY01 (sample SAMEA3878172, study PRJEB12797) | bioreactor metagenome | biome: Moose rumen | place: Sweden | collected 2011-10
CACTTCCACCAAGGAAGCCTTTACCGGAAGCGCCAAAGTGATTGGCGATGAGAAACTGCAGAAATCCACCGTTACGGAAGTCACCAGCGCGCTGGCCGGCCAGGTAGCCGGTGTCCAGCTCACCTCTTCCAATGGTGCTCCCGGTTCCAAGCCCACCCTCCGCATCCGTGGTATCAGCTCCATCTCGGCCGGCAACGACCCCCTCATTATCGTTGACGGCGCCCCCTTCGGCGGTGACCTTAATAATATTAACCCCGCCGATATCGAGAGCATGACCGTCCAGAAGGACGCCGCCTCCAACGCCCTGTACGGCGCCCGCGGCGCCAACGGCGTCATCATGATTACCACCAAGAAGGCCAAGCGCAACGACGCCGTGGTCACCCTGGATGCCAAAGTGGGTGTGAACACCAAGGGACTGCAGAACTACAAGACCATCTCCAGCCCCGCCGCCTACTACGAGCAGCACTACAAGTCCCTGTACAACTATTACATCGACAAGAAGGGCGACACCCCGGCACTGGCCAACCGCCACGCCAACGAAGTTCTCACCGGCACCTCTTCCAGCGGTGGTCTGGGTTACCTGGTATACAACGTTCCCGACGGCCAGTACCTCATCGGTATCAACGGCAAGCTGAACCCCAACGCAACCCTGGGCAACATTGTCAATTACAAGGGCGAAGACTACTTGATTACCCCGGACAACTGGGACGACTATGCCTACCGCACCGGCGTCCGCCAGGAGTACAATGTCTCCGTGGCTGCCGGCACTGGACGCAGCAACTTCTACGCCGCCCTGGGTTACCTGGACAACCAGGGTATCACCAAGGCCTCCGACATGTCCCGTATGACCGGCCGACTGAAAGCCGACTACCAGGCCAAGGAATGGTTGAAGGTGGGCGCCAACATCGGCCTTACCCACTTCAACTTCAACTCCCTGGGCAACAACGGTTCCAGCAGCTCTACCGGTAACATCTGGGCCTTCACGTCCCAGCTGGCCCCCATTTATCCGCTGTGGATCCGCAACGGGGACGGCAGCATCAAAATCGACTCCAACGGCTTCGAGATGATGGACTACGGATCCAAGGGCAACGCCGGCCTGGTCCGTTCCTACCTGGGCGACTCCAACGCCCTCATGGACAGCTACCTGAACACCCGCAACTCCGAGGGTAATTCGGCCAGCGCCAACGGCTATGTAGACATCGACATCCTGAAGGGCCTCAAGCTCACCATCAACGGTACCGGTTATGTAGATGAGACCCGTTCCAAGTATGTTTACAACCCGTACTACGGCCAGTTCGACTCCACGGGCGGTACCGTGGAAGTGGAGCACTCCCGCTACATCTCCTACAACCTCCAGCAAATCCTCAACTACAACACCACCATCGCCGACCGTTTCCACCTGGGCGCCATGGCCGGTCATGAGTACTACAATGCCAAGACATACGAACTCTGGGGCAGCAAGTCCAAGATGTTCGACCAAAGCAACACCGAACTCAGCGGCGCCGTCGTGGACGGCAAGAACGCCGGTTCCACCCTCTCCGAGTACAACAACGAGGGTTATGTGGCCCGTATCCTGTTCGACGACAACAACACCTTCTTCCTGAACGCCTCCATCCGCCGCGACGCTTCCTCCCGCTTCGCCCCGGAAAACCGCTGGGGTACGTTCTGGGCCTTGGGTATGGCCTGGATCATGAGCAAGGAACGGTGGTTCAACATTCCGGCCGTGGACGAACTCAAGTTCAAGGCATCCATCGGCTCGCAGGGTAACGACAACATTGGTTCCTACCGTTACACGGACCTGTACGACATTACCAATTCCGACGGCAACGTGGCCACATCCTTCTCCACGAAGGGTAACCGTGACATCACCTGGGAAACCAACACCAACTTCAACGCCGGTATCGAATTCGGCCTCTTTAACCATGTGACCGGCAGCGTGGACTTCTTCACCCGCAAGACCACGGACATGCTCTTCTCCTTCCCGGTGGCTCCGTCCATGGGCTACAGTTCCTACTATGCCAACGTGGGCGACATGCGCAACCGGGGCATCGAACTGGACCTGGGCGTGAACATCTTCAACAAGAAGAACTTCCGCTGGGATGTGAATGCCAACCTCACCTACTTCAAGAACAAGGTCACCATGCTGGACGAGGAGAAGAAGACCGCCCGGGGCTATGACCTGGACGGCAACCTCACCGAAGGTTATTCTTCCGGAAGCCAGTTCGTGGGCGAAGGCGCCCCCCTGTACAGCTGGTACGTGAGAGAGTACGCCGGCGTAGATCCGGAGACCGGTGAATCCCTCTGGTATAAAATCAAGTGGAAGGAAGACGAGGACGGCAACCAGCTCAAGGATGCCGATGACTATCCCATCTTCGACGGCATCACCACCACCAACGCCTATGCCGATGCCTCCCAGTTCATCAACAACAAGTCCGGTATGGCCCCTGTCTATGGCGGTTTCGGCACAAGCGTAGAACTCTACGGCTTCGACTTCTCCATCAACTTCAGCTATCAGCTGGGCGGCTGGCGTTACGACAGCCAGTATGCCTCCTTCATGGCCTCCGCCAGCGGTTCCAACATTGGTTACAACTACCATGTAGACCTCCTGAAGTCCTGGACCGTGAACGACAAGCAGACCGGTGTGGAATTCAGCACCATTACGGATGTGCCCCGTTTCCAGTACGGAGACACCTACTCTGCCGGCACTTCTACCCGCTTCCTTACAAAAGCGTCTTATCTGAACATCGAGAACGTGAACTTTGGTTACACGCTGCCCTCCAAGCTCACCAACAAGGTGAAGATCTCTTCCCTGAGACTCTATGTGGCGGCCGAAAACCTGGGTTACTGGTCCCTGCGCACGGGCTTCGACCCTCGTCAGGGCTATTCTTCGGCCGATGCTTCTTCCTACTCCCCGATGAGAACCATCTCCGGTGGTGTTACTGTTAAATTCTAATCCGACAAGAAGATGAAAAATATATTTAAATTCGTTTCTGTCGCGGTCCTTGGCGCTGTTCTGCTGAATGCCTGCATCAAGGAAACCTTCCCCATGAGCGCTACGGCCACCACCGAACAGGTTGGCGCCTCTGCATCGGCCATGGACGCCTCTGTAAACGGTATTCCCGCCCAGATGAGCCAGGGCTACCTGATTTACGGAAACCAGACCTATGAAAACGACATGGCCTATCCGATGTTCATGATTACCTTCGCCGAAATGACCGCCGAGATGTATGCCGTAGGTGACGCCGGTTACGATCACTATCAGAGAGCATCCACCTGCCTCAATTACGGCCCTACTGACACCCGTCAGATATACGTTCCCTGGAGGACGCTCTATATGTTTGTCAAGAGTGCCAACGACGTAATTGGCGCCATCAACGAAGAGACCGCCACAGAGAACCAGCTGGCCTACAAGGGTATGGCCCATGCCTACCGCGCCTTCAGCTACTTCATGCTCACCAGCATGTACGAACCCGTAGAGAATATCTATACCGATGTCTCCAAGGTCAAAGGCCTCACCGTTCCCATTGTGACGGACCAGACCACCGAGGCCGAAGCCAAGAACAATCCCCGCGCCCCGCACGCCCAGATGATAGAGTTCATCCTGAGCGACCTGGACAAGGCCGAGCAGTTCCTGGCAGGCAGCTCTTCCAGCAACAAGATGTTCCCCACGCTGGCCGTTGTGTATGGCATCCGCGCCAAGGTCCTGATGCTGGACGGCAAGTATGCCGATGCAGAAAAGTATGCCCGCCTGGCCATCACCACCTCCGGGTGCCGCCCGCTCACCCAGACCGAGTGGGAAGATCCCAAGACCGGTTTCAACACGGCCAACGACGCCTGGATGTGGTACACCAAGTATTCGGCCGAAAACATGGGCAACCTGTGCAACTTCACCGGCTGGATGAGCGCAGAAGCCGACTGGGGCTATGCCTCCCTCACCGTTCCCGGCATAGACAAAGCCCTGTACGACCGCATTCCGGAGACCGACTTCCGCAAGCACACCTGGGTAGACCCCGCCAAGATGGACTACTACCAGTACCAGACCGTACGGGACGCCGACTGGTTTGACGAGCTGCCGGACTACACCTCCCTCAAGTTCCGCTGCGTGAGCGGTGACTTCGAGACCTACTCCGTGGGCGGTGTCTGCGACGTCCCCATGATGCGCGTAGAGGAAATGTACTACATTGAAGCCGAAGCCAAGGCCCATCAGAACCTCTCCGACGGCGTGAAGGCCTTGAACGATTTTGTCCAGACCTACCGCGACCCGGAATACAGCTTCTCGGCCAGCAGCTTTGACGCTTTTGCCGATGAATACGTCTTCCAGAAGAAGATTGAATTCTGGGGAGAAGGCATCTCCTTCCACGACATCAAGCGCCTGCGCACCGGTGTGTACCAGTACTACGAGGGCACTAACGCTCCCGGTACCAACTTCTACATCAACTGCGAAGGCATCAAGCCTAACATGAACTTCTGCATTCCTACTACCGAGGTGGAGAACAACATTGCCCTCGAGGGTTACAACAACCCCGACCCCTCCGGAACCGTAGAGAAACTGGGTTAATGACTATTAACAAGTAAATGATACTTCACATGAAATACGTAAAGAATTATTTGTTCGCGCTCGCGGTGGCCGCCCTTGCAGTGGCCGCCTGCGACAAGACAACGGTTCCGGAGTATGAAGAGGCCCCCGCCACCACCAACGAGCAGGTGTTCTTCCCCGCTTCCGTGGGCGATCAGATCAAGATAGCGGACGGCGAGACTTCCTTCACCCTTCCCCTGCAGCGCGGCACAGCCAACCTGGAGGCCATTGATGTGGAAATTGCCGCTTCCGGGGAAGGTGTAGAGTACTTTACCGTGCCCGGCACCGCCACCTTCGCCTCCAACGCCAAGACCACCACCATCACCATCACGGTGACGGATCCCGTGGCCCTGGGCAAGAACAACTTCTATCCGCTCACCCTGAGCATTGCCGACGAGTCCCTGACCACGCCCTACGGCCGCAGCAGCGTAACCTTCTTAGCCGGTATCGAACTTCCTTGGGTCAAGTTTGACAAAGGAACCTACTATACTTGGTGGAATGATGCGGAACTGGAGAGGACGATGGAATACCAGCAGATTTCCGAGACCATGCGTTACTGCCGCATCCAGAACTTCTGGGATGATGAAGATGATCCTATGGATATTTTCTGGTACTGGGACACGGAAACCAACTATTGCTTTATTACCCCCACCATTTTGGAACCTTATGACGGAGAAAACAATTGCGTCATGAGCGATATGGCCAGTTTTTATACCATGTATCAGGGCTGGGAAGGTGATGTCGGAAAGATTGGTTCTGACGAATGGTTTGCCTGGGCCGGTCCCTGGATGGCAAAACGTGACGATGTTCCCTATTATGACGGGAATGGCACCTTCCATCTGGCAGACTGGTTCTACATTGCCAGTACCGAAGACGGTGTTCCCACTGGCCGCGGCTGGCAGTTCGGCGGTGAAGGAGACTGGTTCAAAGGTGCCAGCTACGGCGACTACACCCTCTCCATCGAGTATTCCGGCATGTACGTGAATCCGGACAACGAGGCTGTTCCCATTATAAACTTCGCCTCCACCAAGAAAAGTTCCAAGTATTACGACACCATCAAATACATGATTACCGACCAGAATACGGACGCTCTGGAGACGCTGGATGTGATTGTCGAGGGAAAGGACGAGGCCATTGAAACCTTGAAACTCACCAATGGCGCCGCCTCTGTGCAGCCGGCCCTGGAGCCCGGCCTGTACCGCGTTGTGGCCGCCGCCTATGTGAAAGGTGACAAAGACGACAAGGGGAACAGCACGGAAATCAAGACCATCTTTGCCGAGACCATCGATTTCTACTTCCCGGGCCTGGATGTGGCTCCCAAGGAAGTGGAAGGCGCCGTCTATCTCCTTCCTATGGCCGACCTGTTCGGAGAAGATTTCTGCGCGGAAAATGGCTACTATGACTATAACTCCTTTGGCTCCGTCATTGAAGGTGCGGAAATCAAATCCGGTGTCCGCGGCCTGTTCAAGACTTCCGTGGCAGAAAATTATCCCATAGAAACCTTGGTTGCCAATTGCTCCGCCCTGACCGACGCCCAGATTGAATCCATCAATACAAAGGGCTATTATGCCAACGGCTACATTAACCGGGACCCGGAAACGTCTTATACCTTCGTTGTAGAACTGACCAATGTTTACGGGGCGTCCAAAGTATTCACGGCCACCTATACCACGGCCGCCTTGCCTTACGACGGAGAGCTGGTCATTGGAGATTATACCCTTACCGGGGAGGACGGCAGCTGTACCATAACACTCCTCCCCTCCGAGGAAGAAACGGCTTTCTATGTTCAGAACCTGGGCATCGAAGACGGGTCTTCCTGGCTGGCAGAATATGATTCTGCGGCAGGCACGCTCACCCTGGACGGTACGCTGAAAGGCTACGAGCAGTACGGTCCCCTCTTTGGAGCAGGCGCGTTCTACTTAGATTCGGCACACACCATGTATTACGGAACCTATGTCTTTGCAGACGAGGAGAGCTATGGTGATGACAGCCTGGTCTTTACGGTAGATCCTGACACCAAGCAGCTCTCCAGCATCCTGCAGGATGTGGCCGTGATTGTGTTCTACGATGAAGACGACTCCTTCGCTGGCTTTTATTCCTATTTTGAGGCCGGCTCCAGCGTAAGCCTGGCTTCCGCTTCCTCCGTGAGCAAATCCTCCGTCAGGAAGAAGAGCCTGACCAAGTCCGGTGCCTACAAGATGGGTAAAGCCGACGGTGTCAAGGTGCCTTATCGCATCGGCTGCTCCGAAGAGGCCGACAACCTGCCGGCTGCTTCCTTCAAGCCCACCCTCGGCAGGTCTGCCAATCAAGGCTGGGGTACGGCCTCAGTGAAGGTTCGCAGCGCAAAAACCATGAAACTCGTTGACTTTGAACTTAAATAAAAGTCTGTAATCTCTGACACAGGGGCGGCCATTCATGACCGCCCTTATGTCGCTTAAACAGTGTATGCCCATGAAATGGTTTTCCAAAGCATTGCCACTCTTGATGGCCGGAAGCCTGCTGCTTTCCTGCAACGGAACAGACAACCCGGGCGGGGAAGAAAGCGGAACGGAAGACAAGACGGTGACATCGCTGGCCCAGCTCCTGCAAAAGTCCACTTCCACATCGGCCGAGTTCGATTTTACCGTCAGCGGCCTGGTGGTTACGGCGGTGTACCAGAACTATGCCCAGCTGGAAGACGGAAGCTGCGGCGCCCAGCTGAACAAGGAAGGACACGGCCTTACGGCAGGCCAGAAAATTGACGGCCGCATCACGGGAAAAGCCCGCAACATGTCCGGGGCGCTGTTCCTGTCGGAACTTAACACCGGCGCCGCCAAAGTGAGCACCGCCTCCTCCCTGCCGGAAACCAAGGTATCCCTCTCCGAAGTCCTGGCCGACAAAGGCAAATACACCAACCGGCGCGTAAAACTGGAGAACGTGACCTTTGTGAACGGCTTCAACGGAGCGGCCGGCGGCTCCGGCTCCTTCTCCCAGAAGGGTGTCCAGATTCCCGCCACCTGCCGTCCCGCCGGTGTGGTGGTGCCGGACGGCTGGCAGGGAGACCTCATCTGTTTCCCCTCGGCCGCGGCCTGTTATATCTTCAGCGCCGACGACTTTACCCAGCACGAGATTACTTCTCCCCTCGCTGCCATTACCACGCCTGGCGTTTACACTTCGGCAGGGACCGCTCCGCGGGCCAAGCGGGCCTATCGGCAGGGGACCGACCAGTATGCCTGGGGAAAGGGGAGTGAAGAGCGTGAATTCCGCCTGCAGAACTACAACGAAGAATGGGTGCTGCAGCTGAACTTCCCCATCAAGTACAAACTGGGGCAGGAAGTGGAACTGACCACGGAAGCCATCGGCCTGGCCGACTTTACTTCCGGCACCTCGAAAGTGTTTGTAGAAAAAGTCTCCGGCAACACCATCTGGCTCATGGACTATGCGGCCGACCTGGGGTATGTCTGCAAAATTACGGAGGACTGAGCCATGAAGAAAATACTTTGTTTTTGCCTTTCGCTGCTGTTTGCCCTAAGTGTCTGGGCCGGTGACATTTCCCGGCAGGAAGCCCTGGACTATGCCCGGAAGTTCTTTTCCGGCACCCCGGCCGCCCGGCTCAGCATAGACTGGACCGGAAACAGCCAGGACCGGCCGGCGTTCTATGTGATCAACCGCGAAGGCGGCGGCTTCCTTATCCTGTCCGGCGAATCCGTGGTGAATCCCGTCCTGGCCTATTCCTATGACGGCAGCTTCACGGCCCGGGACATGCCGGAACATGTACAGGAGTGGTTCCGCGGACTGGAAGACGACATTGCCCAGGTGCGCCTCCTGCGCCTGGCTCCGCCCATGGACGTAGTGATGCAGTGGGAGTCCCTGGGCGTAAAGACCAAGGCCGACGGCGGTTCCCTGGTGCTGGAGTCGGCCCAGTGGGACCAGGGAAGTCCCTACAACAAGTACTGCCCCACCACCAACGGGAAAAAGGCCGTCACCGGCTGCGTGGCCACCGCCATGGCCATCACCATGCGCTACAACAAATATCCCGCCCACGGCTATGGGAGCCTGAAATCCTACACCACCAGCACCCAAAGGACCTTCATCGAAGGCTTTTCCATCGAGGACCATGAGTACAAGTGGGACCTGATGCCGCTCAAAGACGTGAGCAAGGCCAGCGACGAGTCCAAGGAGCAGATTGCCCAGCTCATGTACGACTGCGGAGTCATGATCCAGATGGACTATTCCCCCAGCGGCTCCGGCGCCGTTTCCATGTACATGCCCGCCATCCTGGCCGAGCACATGGGCTACAGCGCCGAGGCCATGCTTTTCCAGAAGAGCATGTACAAACCCAAGGAATGGATAGCCCTTGTCAAGCAGGAGCTGGACGCCAACCGCCTGGTATTCTACTCGGCCCACGACTCCAAGGGACAGGGCGGCCACGCCTTTGTCATTGACGGGTACGACCAGGACGGCCTCCTGCATGTAAACTGGGGCTGGAGCGGCCATGGGAACGCCTTCTACAACCTGGACATGGAAGTGGACGGCTACCGCTTTGCCAATTCGCATGGAGCGGTCCTGGGGCTGGTTCCGGACCCGGAACACAGCCGGGAAGCCCTTACATACCTGTGCCTTACCGGCAGCGGGCTTTCGCTCTCTTCCGGCCGCATCACAGAAGGCCGGAGCTTCAGTGTGGGATTCAATGTTGTAACCAACTACGGAAACGGAGACTTCACCGGCCCTCTGATGGTGGTCCTCACCGACGAGAACGACCAAATCAAAGCCAACCTGAGTTCCCCCACCAACGTAACCGTACAGGCCCTCTCTTCCATTTCCGGGACCATTTCCAACTGCAAGCTGGAAACGGCGCCCCTGTTCAAGGACCGTGTGCAGCTGGCCTCCAAGAATCCCCGCACCGGCGAGTATGAAATTGTAAGGGCCGATGTGGAAAACGAGTCTGTGGGCGGTCTGGCAACGGTTCCCAACTTCATTGCCGGAAAAAGTTCCTACAGCGTTGGGGAAACCTTTGAATTCAAGCTGTTCAAGAGCGGAGAAAAGTTCTCTTCGGCCACCTGGTACTTTGACGGAACCCGGGTTCCCGACGACGAAGACAGCGTTGTACTCACTGCCGGCGAGCACGAGGTAAAGGTGGTACTTTCCAAATCTTCCGGTTCGGAAACAATTGTCCGTGAACTAAATGTAATTTAGCACCATGAAACGGTTCTTGCTTGTAATTTCTGTTTTGACGGTCCTCTGCGGCTGCTCTGCCCAGCGGGCGGCAACGGATGGCGGCAACGGCAACACAATGGCCTCCAAATCCTTGAAAGTGAAAGAAAAAGACAACCGAGGCTACTCCAACATCTACGACTACCTGCGGGGTAAAGTCCCCGGAGTGGAAGTTCGTGGAACGGAAGTGATTATCCGTGGCGTCAATTCCATCAATTCCCAGAGCGCCCCGCTCATCCTGGTGGACGGTGTGGAGATGCAGGACATCTCCAGCATCAGTCCCATGGATGTGGACCATGTGGAAGTTATCAAGGACGCATCGGCCTCCCTTTACGGTTTCCGCGCTTCCGGCGGTGTAATCAAGATTACCACCAAGGCGGCCGGAGAAAAAAAGGAATAGCCTTGCTACCTCACCTCAAACTCCAACACCTCGAAGAGGGGCTTGCCGGATGCGGTGAGCCCCTCTGTTATTACGCGGAAGGTGCCGGGGCCGGCTTCCATTATGGGAATCCTTCCACGGCCATTCCGTCCTATATTTCCATAGGAGTAGGCGCAAAATTCTTCGGAATTTCGGTGGATATCAGCTACCTTACAGCGTCAAAAACGGTTGGAAACTCGCTAGCTTTGGGAGCTGCTTACCATTTTTAG
>FLNY01004605.1_pt1 | contig 10411 bp, 12 predicted proteins | sample 1140381 | NCBI WGS metagenome assembly FLNY01 (sample SAMEA3878172, study PRJEB12797) | bioreactor metagenome | biome: Moose rumen | place: Sweden | collected 2011-10
AAAAAAAATCTTGACGAAATTATAGAAAATTTTCAACGCAGAAATATTTTGTTGACGATTTATCGTACTCGCGCCGAAAATGCACTTGAGGAATTTTCAGAAATTGTAAAAATCAGCGGCGTGGAAGGCGTAATTGCGGCGGGCGGCGATGGTACTTTACACCGCGTTATTAATTGGTTGAAAAAATCCGAAATAAATTTGCCGGTCGGAATAATTGGCAGTGGCACTTCAAACGATTTTGCTACACACCTTGAAATTGACGCCGAAAAATATTTTGACGCCATTGCAGAAAATAAAATCCGCCCCGTCGATTTAGGAATTGTCAACGGCAAAGAATTTTTTATAAATGTGGCAAGCGCGGGCGTTTTTACTTCCATTGCCCACGAAGTAAATTTTAAGCAAAAAAATTCACTCGGAAAATTTGCATATTATATTCACGGGCTCGGCGAACTTCCAAATTTTAAATCTGTACCGCTTAACATTCGCGCAGATTCCAAAAATTTTGAAGTGGACGCCTTTTTATTTTTGGTATTGAACAGCCCCGCCGTTGCAGGCTTAAAAAAAATTTCTGACACTGTGAAAATTGACGACGGCAAATTAGATTTTTTCGCCTTGAAAAAGTGCAAGCCGGGCAATTTAATTAATTTGGCTCAAAAAATTTTATCCGGAAAATTCATTGACGACGACGAAAATATTTTGCATATTCAAGCAAAAAATTTTGAAATAAATTCTGCTGAAAAATTAATCAGCGATTTTGACGGCGAATTTGGCGATAACTTGCCGCTAAAAATTGAAACTGTTCCCCACGCAATAAATTTTTTTAGATAAATTTTCAACTTGGAAAAGTGCAAGCCGCGCCTTTTTATAAATTTCTTTACTTATAAATAAGTTTAAATGAAGGATTTTTCGGCGTGGTGTAGAAAATTTTTTTTGAGATATTTTAGGCAGTATGAAAGGTTGGTGATTTTTATGCTTGACCAAATAATGAACTCCCCAAATTTTAATTATTTGTCACGCGCAATGACTGCGGCAAGTATGCGCCAAGAAGTCGTTGCTAATAATATTGCAAATGTAAATACGCCAAATTACCGCAAAAAAAATGTTGAATTTGAAGATTTATTGGCGCGGGAAATTTACGGCGAAAAAACTCCTGAAGGAAAATTGCAAATGGTACAAACTCACAGTAAACATTTGCCCTATAAACCGCGTGAAATTCATGCAACTCCGACTTTGGTCGAAGATAATACCACAATTATGCGCGTCGATGATAACAACGTTGATGTTGATATTGAAATGGCAACGCTTGCCAAAAATCAGATTTATTACAACGCACTTGCTACTGAACTTGGCGGCTATGTTTCTAAAATGCGCAATGCTATTACCAGCGGACAAAGTTAAGTAGTGGGATAGTGTGGTAGTAAAAACTATAACACTTACCAAGACTGACTGAAAGGAAGTTTTTCAATGGGAATGTTTTTGGGAATTGACACTTCAGCGTCCGGCTTAACTGCTGAACGTCTAAGAATGGATGTCATTTCAAATAATATCGCAAATGCAAATACTACGCGCACAGATGCCGGCGGCGCGTATCATCGCCGTTACGTCATTTTTCAGCCGCGTGAAGTTCAAGCTGAAAGTTTTGAAAAAACTTTACGTCAAGCTGTTGGTCCTACTAAAAAAACCGGAAAAGGCGTTCGCGCAGTTTCAATTCAAGAAGATACTTCACAAGGACCGCTTGTTTACGATCCCGGACACCCCGACGCCAATGCTGATGGTTATGTTGAAAAACCTAATGTCAATATCGTAACAGAAATGGTTGATATGATAACCGCCCACCGTGCCTACGAGGCGAACTCAACCGTTATCAACGCGGCTAAGGCTATGGCTTTAAAAACTTTGGAAATTGGCAAATAAAATTTTTTTGTAGAATTTATTTTGTTTAGTGTTATAATACTTTCAAGTTAAAATTTTTTTTGAAAGAAGTTGAATTTGTGTCCGAGACGGCTACAGGTTACATTGAAGAAAAAACTATCAGCGAAATGTTTTTTAAATCGAAGGGCAGGTTAAATCGCCTTCGTTATTTCAAACGCCGAGTTGTTTTGGGAATTTTACTTTACGTTTTTATTTATCTTGGATACAGAGTTTTGGGCTACGAATATGGGCAAGATAATTTTTACGCCGCAACTTATAACACGATTGTTTCATTGCTTTTCATTATTCCTACTTATTTTTTGAACGTGCGCAGACTCCAAGATATGAATCGTGGAAAAACTCTCGCCGTTGTTTACGCAATTTTAACATCGATAATGGCTTTTATGGATTTTACCGGCGTAAATTATATGCTTTATATTGCTTTAACTTTTGTAACGATTGTATTTATGCTTAGCGGTTATATGTTAGTGGTTCCAGGAACACAAGGAAAAAACCGCTACGGCGCAAGCCCTATTTAGGGATTAGAAGTAGAGGTGACAAAATGGAAATAGCACCATTGGAAATGACGCCCGTCAAAATGAGTGCACACAGTCATTTGGAGGAAACTCAAAAAGTTGAAAAACCTGTTCAAAGTTTTGGCGAAATGCTAACAGACGCTTTGAAAAAAACTAACGAACTTCAACTTGAATCTGACAAATTAAATATGGCGTTGGCGGCAGGAAGAGTAGAGGATATATCTCAAGTTGTAGTTGCGGCGCAAAAAGCAGAAATCGCAATTCAGCTGGCACTTCAATTAAGAAACCGCGCAGTCTCTGCATATCAAGAAATTATGCGTATGCAGGTCTGATTTTTGGAAAGGAAAAAATTTAACAGGGAAGGCGCGAAGGGAATGATTTTGAATTGGCAGCTTGGAGAGAGCGATTCCAAGAACTGTGGAACAGATATGACAAAAGGCAACGGTATATTTTTATTGGCGTTGTTGTTGCAATTTTAATATCAATTTTCGGTATTAGTTTTTGGTACGGTAGTAAACCCGATTTTGTACCGTTGTACACAAATTTAGAAACCAAAGATGCCGGCGACGTTGTGAACAATTTGAGAGAATCCGGCGTTCAGTATCAAGTTACTGAAAATAGGCGCGGTACAACAATTTATGTTCCTTCTACTCAAGTTCACGACGTAAGATTGGAATTGGCAACTGCCGGTCTGCCGCGAGGGAATAAAGGATTTGAACTTTTTGACGACAGCAAATTAGGCGTTACCGAATTTCAAAACAAAGTTAATTATCTGCAAGCACTTCAAGGCGAATTGACACGCACTATTGAACAAATTGATATAGTTCAAAAAGCGCGCGTTCATATTGTCTTACCGGAAGACAGCCTTTACAAGAAAAACGAAAAACCGGCTACTGCCTCAATTATGCTTATGCTGAAACATGATGAACAGCTTGCTCCCGCTGAAGTTAAGGGGATTGTTAATTTAGTTAGTCATAGCGTTCAAGGCTTGACGCCGGAAAATGTTACAGTAGTTGACGAGGCAGGACATATCCTAAACGAAAGTAACGATGAAGACTTTATGCAAACTCAACGTTTCAATTTGCAAACGCTTACTCAAATTGAAATGACGCGCAAAGTTAGAGATCACATTCAAGATAATATCCAAACTTTGCTTGATAATTCTTTGGGTGAAGGAAATGCATTTGTCCGAGTCAGTGTTGAATTGGATTTTGACGCCCGCTCAATCGACAGGCAAACTTTCACGCCCGTTGTTGATGAATCCGGTATTATTCGCAGTCAACAGGATATTAGCGAGGCGTATACAGGGCAATCCAATACCCCCGGCGGTGCCGCAGGCGTTCAAGGAAATATCCCCGGCTATGTTGCTGAAGATAGAAATTCAAACGCTGAATACGAACGCAAAGAATCTACCAAAAATTACGAAGTCAACGAAGAAAATCAAAAAATTGTTTCCTCCCCCGGCTCAATTCGCCGCTTAAATGTTGCAGTTTTAGTCAATGATACTGTTACAGAATTGCAACAGGAAAGTTTGTTAAGGGTTGTTAGCTCCGCCGCCGGTATTAACGAAGACCGCGGCGATACCGTTTCAGTTGAACCGTTGCCTTTCAATATGGAAAAACGTGAAAGAGAAATTGCTGAAAGTAAGGCTGAAAGAGAGCGCAAAGATAGGATCCTTTATATGGAAATTGGAGCATTAGTATTGCTTGCTGCACTTATTATCGGCGGTTTTATGATGTATCGCCGCAAAAGACAGCAAGAGCGTGAAATTATCGAAGAGGCAAGGCGTATCGAAGAAGAACGCCGCCGCGAAGAAGAGGAAGAACGCCGCCGTATCGAAGAAGAAGAAAGAGCGCGTGCTATCGACGCCGAAAAAATCCCCGAAGATAGTCTTACTCCTGAAGAACGCCAGCAACGCGACGAAAAGAAAACCGTCCTCCAACTTATTGATCAAAAACCTGCTGATATGGCTATGCTTGTTAAACAATGGCTTTCTGAAGATGAATAAGGCTTAAAGGTTAGGGGCTAAGAATTTTTTTAAGTTTTAAAAATTAACAAGTCGACTTTTCTTTTATAATTTTTAGATGTACTTTCTTTTTTCTACAGCAAAAAAAGAAAGTACCAAAGAAAAAGTGCCGCGCCCGCCTGCGTTTTTCGCGTTTAACGTGGTATAAGTTAAAGTAACAGCCGCGTTTTCTCACGTTACCTAAACTTAAAGTCACAAGCAAAAACGGAGTGCGGCGGGCGTTTTTCAATTTTTTTCCAAAAAATTTTTAACACGTCCTGTGCGCCTTATAATTTTAACATTTGTAAACAAATTTTAGCTCTTAATCTTTTCACAAAGGAGAAATTTTTATGCCAAAAGAAGATATGTACGGCGAATCCAGAAGTATGACGGCGCACGAAAAAGCCGCTATACTTTTTATCGCAATAGGCGGCGAATACGCGGCTAAACTTTTTGAACACCTTGACGACGACGAAATAGAAAGTATCACGCTGGAAATTGCAAATAATAAGCAAGTTAGCGCAGAACAAAAAGCCGAAGTTATCAGCGAATTTTATCAAATGGCAATGGCAAGCGATTATATTTCAACCGGCGGCTTAGAATATGCGCAGGGCGTTTTGGAAAAAGCTCTCGGCTCTGAACGCGCAATGGGTATTTTGAATCGCTTGACTACAAGTTTGCAAGTTCGCCCGTTTGATTTCTTGAAAAAAATCGACCCCTCACAACTTTTAAATTTTATTCAAAATGAACATCCGCAAACAATCGCCCTTGTTATGGCGTACCTTGAACCGGATCAAGCGGCAATTATCATGACCGGACTTTCAACCGAAATGCAGGCTGACGTTGCAAAAAGAATCGCCACAATGGATAGGACTTCGCCTGATGTTATTCGTGAAGTGGAGCGCGTTTTGGAAAAGAAAATTTCTTCAATGCTTACTCAAGATTTTACAACTGCCGGCGGCGTTCCTGCGATTGTCGAAGTTTTGAACCGCGTAGACCGTACAACAGAAAAAGCTATTGTAGAATCGCTGGAAGTCGACGACCCCGAGCTTGCCGAAGAAATCAAAAAGCTTATGTTCGTTTTCGAGGACGTTGTACTTTTGGACGACCGCGCAATGCAAATTGTTTTACGTCAAGTCGATACAAAAGATTTATCGCTTGCAATGAAGGCAACCACCGAAGACGTTACCAACAAAATTTTCAAAAATATGTCAAAACGCGCCGCCGAAATGTTAAAGGAAGAACTTTCCTACATGGGACCTGTTAAAATCCGTGACGTTGAAGAGGCACAGATGAAAGTTGTTAATATTATTCGTTCGCTTGAAGATAAGGGCGAAATTGTAATTTCACGCGGACAATCTGACGATATGATGGTTTAATTTTATCCTACCAACTAAAAAAGCTTGAAAAAGTTTTTGGGCTGTGTTAATATTGCAATAGAAATTAGAATACAAATAAAATGCTGAGTATGATGTCACCAAAACGAAAAGCCCCAGAAAATGCGGGAGTTGTGCACCGCTTTCGGGGCTTTCGTTTTTGCCGTGATCAGTTGTGCTTAATCACGAGCGGGCGTCAGACTGCTACTCATTTGAAAAATTTTTTACTAAGATAGTTTGCTACAATTCCGGATACAACGCCGACGCCGAAAGAAATTATTATGCTGAGCATTTCAGTCACCTCCTCTCGTTACAATTCTGCAACTTGAGGAGTAGCAGTGCCGAAATTATAGCACAGAAAATTTTCTTGTAAAAGTCAAAGTATAGTAAATTCCTTAAGCATTCCTTTACAGGAAGGCTTTTTTTGTTTAAAATATGTACCAATAAATTTTTAAAATTTTGAGGAGTGAATATTTTTTTGTTTACGCACATAACGCAGTCCCCTTACGGGACGGTAAAATTAGCGGAAAAAGTAGCACAGCGAATCCGAGAGGGTACGGTAGTTTGTTTGGAAGGAAATTTAGGCGCGGGCAAAACTTTATTTGTACAAAGTATGGCGCGAACTTTGGGCGTTCAGGGCGAAGTTACAAGCCCAACTTTCAATCTTATGAACATTTACGAGGGATTTTGCCCAATCGTGCATTTTGATTTATACCGCCTGCAAGACGAAGAAGAACTTGAAGATATTGGTTTTTATGAGTACACAGATTTTCCTGAAGGAATAGTTTTTATTGAATGGGGCGAAAAATTTCCGGATTCTTTACCGGATGATTATGTAAAAATTGAAATTGAAAGGCTCAAAGAAACGCGCAATATGCGGCGAATAACTTTTTCTTGCGTAGGTGAAGAACACGTAGAATTTTTAAAAGAACTTGAAGAATTTGTGACAAGTGAAGATTAGGGGGCGAAAGTTTGATAATTTTGGGAATTGAGGCGGCAACTCGTGTAGCAAGTGTTGCCGTAATATCTGAAGAAAAAATCCTTGCCGAAATTTCGCAAGACGCAAAATTGACGCACTCTGAAACTTTGTTACCGCAAATTGAACAGGCTTTAAAAATTGCCGGTGTTGAAAAAATTGATGCCGTTGCAGTTAGCATTGGTCCCGGCTCCTTTACCGGCTTAAGAATAGGGCTTGCAACCGCAAAATCTTTAGCTTATGCGTGGCAAACAAAAATTATCGGCGTTCCAACTTTGCAGGCAATTTCTTTTCATTTCCCGACAAACAATTCAATAGTTATTCCAATGCTTGACGCGCAGAAAAATCGCGCCTACTTTCAAAGATTTAAAAATTGCCGCGCACTTAGCGGAATTGGAATTAAAAATATTGATGAAATTGTTAGAGACGCGGGCAAAATTGACGCAGAAATTTTTTTGTGCGGAGACGTTTTGCACAAAATAAAAATTGAATTGCCGCCGAATGTTAAAATTGCGCCAATAAATTGCAGAATGCCGTGCGCAGTCAATGTGGCACTTTTCGGCAAAGTTTTAATTGACGCGGGCGAAATTTCAAACGTTATGAATATTGAGCCGCTTTATATTCGCCGCTCGGAGGCTGAAGAATTATGGGAGCAGAGGCAGAAATAATTTTTAGAGAAATGACTTTGGCGGATATAAAAACCGTTGCTGAAATTGATGAAATTTGTTTTGACGAGGACGGCTGGGACGAAGATTTTTTTCTTGAAGAACTGCGCGACGAACATTCAGATTATATAGTTGGCGAAATTGAGGGGAAAATAATTGCCTGCGCCGGAATAAAAATTTATCTTGACGAGGCGGAAGGTATGACTATTGCAGTTTTGCCGGAATTTCAAGGGCGCGGAATTGGTAAAAAAATTTTGTCTGAAATAATAAAAATTGCCAAAAGGCGCGGCGCAAAGTCAATGATTTTTGAAGTTCGAGTAAGCAACGTTCCAGCCTTGCACATTTACCAAAAATTCGGCTTTAAAATTGTAGGACGAATTAAAAGATACTATATGAGCGGCGAAGATGCTTTAACTATGAGCGCAAATTTGGAGAAATTATGGATGCCAAAATAATTTTTAGGACAATGACGCCCGCTGATATTCCAACTATTTTTGAAATTGAAAAACAATCTTTTAAAACGCCGTGGGCGTTCAATGACTATCAAGAATGCATGGCAAGTCAAAAACATATGAAAATTGCCGCCGAAATGAATCAAAAAATTTTAGCTTATGCGGTACTTGAATTTTCTGCCAATAAGAATGTATATCTGATGAAATTTGTCGTTGCTCCGAAATTTCGACGCGGCGGGCTCGGTAAAATTTTTCTTGAATTTTTATTGAAATTGATTCGCAACTGGGGGGCGGCGGTATATTTGCACGTCAACACAAAAAATATTGCGGCTATTCGTCTTTATGAAAGTTGCGGCTTTAAAGTTTTTAATCGACTGGAAAATTTTTACAAAAGTGATAATGAAAATGCATTTACCATGGAGCGAAAAATTTAAATGGACGAAATAATTTTTAGGAAAATGATGCCCGCGGACGCTGATGCAGTTTCAGAAATTGAAATAAAATCTTTCGCTCTGCCGTGGAAACGTGATACTTTTTATGAAGTTGTTCAACGTGAAAATACAGTTTACATTGTCGGCGAGCTTGACAAAAAAATAATTGCCTACGCGGGCGCGTGGCTTGCCTTCAATGAGGCTGAAGTTATGAGTGTGGCAGTTTTGCCGGAATATCGCGGGCGCGGCGTCGGTACAAAACTTTTTGGCGAATTGCTGAAAAATTGCAAGGAGCGCGGCGCAAATGCCTTAACTTTGGAAGTGCGCCCTTCAAACACGGCGGCTATTAAACTTTATGAAAGTTTCGGCTTAAAAAGCGTCGGGCGGCGAAAAAAATATTATGTTGACAACGGCGAAGACGCTTTAATTATGTGGAATACTGATTTGGGCAGTAATTTTTAGGCAGTAGGCAGTAGGAAAAAACGACAGTGTACACGCAAGTACACAAAAAAGGCAGTAGGCAAGAGGCAGTAGGAAAAAGCGACCGTGTGCACGCAAGCGCACAAAAAAATTTTCTGCACTTTTTATATTTTTAAGTTAGGAGAAAAATTTATTGGATAAAAAAATTTTAACATTGGGAATAGAAACAAGTTGCGACGAAACGGCGGCGGCAGTCCTGCGCGACGGGCGGGAAATACTTTCAAATGTCATTTCCACGCAAATACCGTTACACCAAAAATTTGGCGGCGTCGTGCCGGAAATTGCATCCAGAAAACACATTGTAAATATTATGCCGGTTATCGACGAGGCAATTAATAAATCCGGCGTGCAACTTTCTGAAATAAATCAAATTGCCGTAACCTACGGACCGGGATTAGTCGGCGCACTTTTAGTTGGAGTTTCGGCGGCAAAAACTTTAGCATACGCGCTGAAAATTCCTGTAATTGCCGTGAATCATTTGGAAGGACACATTTTCGCAAATTTTTTAAGTTCGCCGGAATTGACGCCGCCTTTTTTGGCGTTGGTAGTTTCGGGCGGACACACTGCGCTGATTAAAATGAATGACTACAACGCCTTTGAACTTTTGGGGCAAACGCGCGACGACGCGGCGGGCGAGGCGTTCGATAAAATTGCGCGCGTTATGAATTTGCCTTACCCTGGCGGACCCGAAATTGACAGGCTTGCAAAAAGCGGCAATGCTGACGCTATAGATTTTCCACACCCAAAAGTTTCTGATTTAGATTTCAGTTTCAGCGGTTTAAAATCTTCCGTGCTGAATTATTTAAATTCGGCGCAAATGAAGGGCGAAACTGTCAATAATGCTGATGTTGCCGCAAGTTTTCAAAAAGCCGTAGTTGATTCATTGATTGAAAAAACTGTTGACGCGGCGGAAAATTTCGGCTTTAAAAAAATCGTACTTGCAGGCGGCGTGGCTGCTAATTCTTCACTTGAAAAAAATCTTCGCACAGTTTGTGAAAGTCACGGCTTAGAATTTTTCTACCCGTCAAAAATTCTCTGCACTGACAACGCCGCAATGATTGCTTGTCGCGGCTACTATCAATCGCTGAAAAATGATTTTGCAAATTTAAGTTTAAACGCTGTACCGAATTTAACTTTTGAAGGTGTAAAAAAATGAGCGAATTAAAAAGTTTAGGTAAAAAAACTGATTATACATTTGAATACAAGCCGGAAATTTTGGAGGCAATTCCAAATAAAAATTCTGCGCGAAATTATTTTGTAAAATTGAATTGCGAAGAATTTACCTGCGTTTGTCCGGTAACAGGGCAGCCGGATTTTGCCGCGTTGAAAATTCGCTACATTCCCGACGAAAAACTTGTTGAAAGTAAAAGCTTGAAACTTTATTTAATGAGTTTTCGCAACGTTGGGATTTTTCACGAAGAAGTTGTAAATCGAATTGCAGACGATTTAATAAAACTTTTGAGCCCGCGTTATTTGGAAATTGAAGGAAATTTTAAAGTGCGCGGCGGAATTTCGATTGAACCTTTTGTAAATTTTGGGCGCGGCGAATTTGAGGAAATGGCGAAAAAACGTTTGGCGC
>FLNY01004606.1_pt1 | contig 10407 bp, 11 predicted proteins | sample 1140381 | NCBI WGS metagenome assembly FLNY01 (sample SAMEA3878172, study PRJEB12797) | bioreactor metagenome | biome: Moose rumen | place: Sweden | collected 2011-10
CTGATGAAATAAAAATAAATCTATTTCTTTTTCGGCAAGCTGATTTAATTCCAAACATTTTTGAATTGTAGCCGCGCCTTCCCTTAAAACAAAATTAAATACCCGCCTGTTGTCTGGAAAGATACACGCCTTGACGCTTTATAATGGTATCGTAATTTTGACTGCTCGTGCAAAAAGCTGTTTTACAAATTTCAAATTTTCCTTGCGCACTCAATAAAGTCGCCGTAGCCGCGTCGCCCAAAAGTAAATCTGCATTTTTATCTTCAGGATTTAAAATTTTGGAGCAGGGATCGTAAGTAAAAATTATCCCGTTTGAAAAATTTTTCAGCTCCATATAAGCTTTTTAAAGTATTTAAGCTGTAAACATAGCCGGAACAAGCCAAAATTACATCAAATGTGGCGCAATTTTTATTCAAGGACAATTTTTTTGCAAAAATGCCGAAGTGTTCGGCATTTGAAAATTATTATTGTGAATGGAAACTAAGATACAATCAATTTTTTCCATCAAATTTTGAAAAGCTTTTTTGCACATATTGGAAGTATTTTCATCAGCGTTTCTTGCAACAGAAATAAATTCGACCTTATTTTTTACAGAAACCGCGCCTTAAAGCCCCTTACAAATGTGACGAATCGGAGCATTTGCTTTAACTATGGGGAGTGTCAAATAATGCAATTAACTAAAAAAATATTACCATTCAAAAAATGGGGACGATTTCTTATTTTAATAGTAAAAACTTTGTGCTATAATTTTAAGAAATCGAAAGGAAGTAATGGAATGAATTTAAAAAAATTTGCGTGTGTTTTAGTATCCTGCGCGCTGATTGGTACAGTTTTCACAGGTTGCGGCGAGGAAGAAAAAAAATCAGATGCAACAATAAAACTTGGTATGTTGCAACAACTCAACGCCAGCGAGCAAGAATTTAACGGCTTTATGAAAAAAATTGCCGAAACTTTTGCACTTGATATACGAGAGCACGAAGTTACATTTTTTGAAAATTTAAATTCAATGCAAATGGCGTTGGAGAGCGGGCAAATTGACGAAATCAGTACATATACGCCGGTTGCAGATTATCTTATTGCACGCAACCCCCAAATTGAAATTTTGGACGGGCACACAATGGAATTTATCGATGCTTTCTGCCTTGCACTTAGCGCGGATAATCCCGAATTACAAAAGGCGGCTGATGAGGCAATTATAGAAATGCGTAACGACGGCACGCTTGAAAATCTTATAAAAACTTACATTACAGATTTAAAAGCCGGTTCAGAGCCGCCCGCCGTTGCATTTACAAATTTTGAAGACGCAGAAATTTTAAGGGTTGCAGTTACAGGCGATTTACCGTCGCTTGATTTAATTTTGGCTGACGGCTCGCCCGCAGGTTTTAACACGGCTGTTTTGGCTGAACTCGGTAAACGTTTGCACAAAAATATTAATCTTATTCAAGTTGACACGGCAGCGCGGGCGGCGGCTTTAACTTCCGGACAAGCTGATATTGTTTTTTGGGCGATTGTTCCTGTCAGTGAAATTATCCCCGCCAATTCCGATAAACCCGACGGCGTAGAATTAACTTCACCATATTATCGCGGCAAAATCGTTCATATTGGCTTGAAAAAATAAAATGGAACTGATTTACAATATTTTTATAAAAGACGGCGCGTGGCTGACAATTTTAAATGGACTTTGGGCGACGGTGCAAATTTCTGCGCTGTCGCTCCTTTTGGGTACAATTTTGGGCGCGTTGATATGTTTTTTCCGCGTTGGAAAAATTAAGCCGCTAAAAATTTTCGCTCAAGTTTATATTGCAATAGTGCGCGGCGCGCCGGTTTTAATGTTACTGATGCTTTTATTTTACGGCGTATTTGCGCGGAGTGGTTTTTCTCCAATAGCAGTTGCAGTGATAACATTTTCTTTACACACGGCGGCGCATGTTGCAGAACTTTTGCGCTCGGCTTTAATGGCGATTGACAAAGGACAAGTTGAGGCGGCGCGGACTTTAGGTTTTTCAAAATTTCAAGCTTTCAAACTTGTAACCTTGCCGCAAATTTTCAAAATTGCCAAGCCGGTTTATCAATCGACGATAATAAATTTGATTCAGTGGACAAGCGTTGTCGGTTATGTCACAATCACAGATTTAACCCGCGTGATAAATAATATCGCCGCGCGCACTATGCAACCAATGATAACGATAATTGGCGGAATGATAATTTATTTGGCGTTATCGTACATTGTGCAGGGAATTTTTCATTTGACAGAGGACAAAAAATGAGCGTAATTGAAATTCACGGTTTGAAAAAATTTTGGGAAATTGGAAAATTTGCGTGGAGTTATCGTACATTGTGCAAGGAATTTTTCATTTGACAGAGGATAAAAAATGAGCGTAATTGAAATTCGCGGTTTGAAAAAATTTGGGGGAAATTGGAAAATTTGCGTGGCGTACATTGTGCAAGGAATTTTTCATTTGACAGAGGATAAAAAATGAGCGTAATTGAAATTCACGGTTTGAAAAAAAGTTTTGGTAAATTGGAAGTACTGCGCGACGTCAATTTTTCGGTTGAGGCGGGCGAAAGGATTGTAATAATCGGCGGCTCCGGTTGCGGAAAAAGTGTATTTCTGCGCTGTATTGAACTTTTGGAAATTCCCGACGCCGGCAAAATTTTTATCGACGGGCAAGAAATTACCGCGCCGAATTGCAACCTTGATAAAATTCGTCAATCAATGGGAATGGTTTACCAAAAATTTAATTTGTTTCAGCATATGAACGTTTTGGAAAATCTTTGCATTGCGCCAATAACGCTGTTAAAAATGCCGCGTGAAGTCGCCGAAAAAAACGCAATGGAACTCCTCGCGCAGGTTGGACTTGTATCAAAGGCGAAAGAATATCCCGCAGTTTTATCCGGCGGACAACAACAGCGTATCGCAATTTGTCGAAGTTTAATGATGAATCCAAAAGTAATTCTGTTTGACGAGCCGACAAGCGCGCTTGATCCTACAATGGTCGGCGAAGTTTTGGCGGTTATTCGTATGCTTGCGAAAAAAAATTTAACAATGATAATCGTTACACACGAAATGAATTTTGCGCGGGAAGTTGCCACGAAGATTTTATTTTTTGCTGACGGCGGGATTTACGAGCAGGGAACACCGGAAGAAATTTTTGAAAATCCCAAGCGTGAAAAAACTATCGCCTTTATTCAACGCCAAAAATATTTCCATTACGAAATTTACGACAAAAATTTTGACTTGCCGGAAATGCAGAATAAAATTTTGCTGTTTGCTGAAAAGTACGGTCTCAAGCCGAAATATACTTACCGCTTGCAACTTTGCTGCGAAGAAATTGTTTACGAAATGTTAAACGGCGCGTACAATGACGGCGATAAAATTTCAATCGTGATTGATATAATTTATTCAGAAAAAGACGGCAAATCCGAATTTAAAATTTCGTGCACGGGAAAAAATTACAATCCATTTGAAAATATTACTGAAGAAAATATTGAGGACGAACTCGGCGTAATGATTTTGAAAAATTTAACGCAAGAAATTTCGCACGAATACGCGGGCGGCGTTAATAAAATCAGTTTCAAGCTTTAATTGGAGGCAGAATTTGTGGATAAAAAATTTGGATTTGTAAAATGGTTCGGCGGTTATAATTCCAATACCTGAAGAGAAAATAATTTCGGATTTATTGAAATGCTCGGAGGCGGCGATGTTTATGTACACCGTAAAGATATTTTGCCGCCGCGCACTTCACTTTCAGAAAATAACGCCGTAACTTTCAAAATAAATTCAAAATCTAACGGGAAATTCTACGCAACTGAAGTTTCAGTGTTAAGATACGCGGAAATGAAGGAACATTTGAGCAATTTCTTCAAGCAAAATCTGTATGACGAAAAAATTTTTAAATCATTGGAAGGGAACAGTTCAAAATATTTTTCAATTTGGCAACAAATGCGCGACAGCATTACAGATGAAGACGCGGAAAAATATTCGTGGCTTTTCGACGCCTTACCAAATGAAAGAAAAATTTCCTTGCTGTTAAAACAATATGAAGAAAGTCATACAGTCGAAATTGAGGATAAAATTTTTAGTATTGTTGAAAATTCTTCCGGAAATTTTGAATTGCCGCTTAATTTGGCGTTGAAAGAAAGATTTTGGGAATTTTCCTCCGACGAAAATAAATTTAAAGCTTTTAAACAGTTCGCAGAAAAATTATCTGTAGAAGAACTTACAGTTGTAACAACCAGACTTTTTGAAAGTACAAATTACAGCGGCAAATTGTTACAGTTTCTGCGCGAAAATCCAAAAATTTTGTCTTCGTTGAATTTTAATGATCAACTGAAAATTTTGTTGGTGTATGCTATGTTAAAAAATTCGACACTTGACGCAAATTTATTAAAAATTATCGATTTAAATAATGGCGGACTTCGTGTGAAAATTATCAGCGCGTATCTTAAAGCCAGTCAAGCAAAAAGTAATTTTGAACGTCAAAATTATTTCAGTGAGGCTGAAAATATTTTTAATTCACTGTTCAAACTTGACACAAATAATCTTGAAAATTTCCCAAATTTAAATTTAATTCTTCCAATCTGCGCCAGAAGGGAAACGAAATTTTGTGAGGCGCGGTTATGGCCTACAGCGGAAGATATTAAAAATGATACATTGCCTTACAATAACTGGACACGCGGCTATAATGTCACAATGCGCGGCTATTGCCCAAGATCAAGGGAAGTTTTTGACGATATAAGCAATTCAGCTGAATGTTTAAAACTTTTTCCAAATAAAAATTTGCCGTTGCAAGAATGGTCGTTGTTGGAATTTTTTGAAGTGCTTGATATTCATTCCACAGTTAAAGACGTTCATCCGCGTGAATTTGTTGCAAAACTTTGCGGGGCTTTTAACCGCCTTTATGAACTGCGCGAGCGTATGAAGTGTAGAAATTGCGGAAAATATATGCATTTCGATAAATATTACAGCAAGCTTGAAAATTTGGCGGCTTATATGGCAACTGTTGCTGAGTGCAAAGATTCTAACTGTAAAAATTTTGGCAAGAAAGTTTATTTAAGTCATTGCTGGAATTGTCATCAAATTATTGACAGCCGAGATTGTCCAATTATCGTTACAAAAAACGGCGAATACATAAATACAAAAAAAATTTCGCCTGAAGAAGGCGGATATTATTTGTGCATTCATTGCGGCGCGGGAATAAAAGGCGATATTAACAATTTAGGGAAAATTTGCCCAAAATGCGGCTCAAAAAATATGGAAAAAATTCAAAATCGCGGTTATCGTTACAAATGCAAAAAATGTGGGCACATAATAAATACTCACAAGGATTGAAAATTTATGACAGAAATTTTAGACCGGCTGAGTTTAGCCGACAAATTCGCAGAAAGTGGCGACGCTCCCTCAATGATAGGCGCGGCTAATGAAATTTTGGAAATTAATAAAAATTGCGTCGAAATTTATACAGATTTTTTCTTGTACTTTTGAAAAGTACCAAAAATTTTAAGATACCGGAAGGGATTTTATTTTGACAGAAATTTTAGACTGGCTGAATTTAGCCGACAAATTCGCAGAAAGTGGCGACGTCTTGTCAATGTTTGGTGCGGCTAATGAAATTTTGGAAATTGATAAAAATTGCGCCGAAGGTTACGCGATTATGGCGGAGGCAAATTTATATTTGGGCGAAATTGCAAAGGCTGAAAAATTCTTGCGTGAAACTTTCGCCCTTGATAAAAATAATTTGCGCGGGCGTTTGGTACAGGGCGGGATTTTTGCTGAAAATTTTCAACTGCTTGACGAATTTAAAATTTTGGACGCGGTAATTTCTGACGCAAGAAAAATTGGCGATGAAAAAATTTTATACAAGGCTTTATGTTGGAGCGTCAACGGCTTATACCTTGCCGGAAATGCTAAGGCGGCAGCTGATAATCTGCGCGAGGCGTTAACTTTAACTTCAAATAGCGAACGCGCCGCCGAGCTTTATTCCAAAAGTTTATTTTTCAGAAATTATTTTGAAACAGATTCTGCCGTTATAGAAAATTTCGCTCAAGGCTACAACAATTTTTTTTCAAATATTCAACCCTACACTTATGAAAAATTTTCTGCTCATAAAAAAATTAATATTGGCTATATTTCGCCGGATTTTCGACAGCATGCAGTTGCAAATTTTGTATCGTCTTTGCTAAAATATTTCGACACAAAAAAATTTTCGGTTACTTGTTACCATACCGGCAAAAGTGATTTTGTAACTCAAAAACTTCAAAGTAAAAAAATTTCGTGGCGCAATTTGTACGGTTGCGATTTTCAAACTGCCGCCCAAATTATTCACGCTGATAAAATTGATATTTTGGTTGACTTGTCGGGGCATTCGCAAAATTCCTGCTTGCCAATTCTTGCCTACAAGCCCGCGCCCATTCAAATTACCGCGCTCGGCTACACTGCAACTACCGGCTTAAACGCCGTCGATTATTTTTTGAGCGATAAAATTTGTTCCGCTGATAATTTCACTGAAAAAATTTTGACGCTTGAGGGTTGTCAATTTTGCTTTTCGCCAATTCAAAAATTTCCCGAAGTCAATCACAAAAAAAATAATTTCGTGACTTTCGGCAGTTTTAACAATTTCGCTAAAGTTACCGACGAAGTTTTAATTTGTTGGAAAAAAATTCTTGACGCCGTGCCAAATTCCAAACTTATTATAAAAAATAAAATTTGCAGTGTTGACGACGGCAAAAAAATTTTACTTGACAGGTTACAGAAATTTAATTTCCCCGTTGAAAGAATTGAACTGCGCCCTTACAGCAAGGATTATCTGGAGCAGTACAACGAAATTGATATTGCGCTTGATACTTTTCCCTACAACGGCGGCTTGACAACTTGCGAGGCGTTATTTATGGGCGTGCCGGTTATAACTTTGAAGGGCGATTTTCACGGCTCCAAAATTGGCGCGTCTATTTTGACTGCCGCCGCTTTACCTGAATTTGTCGCGCAGGATTCACAAGACTACATAAAAAAAGCCGTCGAATTTGCCGCCAGTAAATTTTTAGTTTATCATGAAAATCTACGTGAAAAAATTTTAAAATCTGCGCTGATGGACGGCAGAAAATATTTGCTTGAATTGGAAAAAATTTTTTGTGATATTCACAAAGTGAAATGGAACGCCTAAACAATTCAAGACTACATAAAAAAGCCGTCGAATTTGCCGCCGGTAAATTTTTAGTTTATCATAAAAATCTGCGTGAAAAAATTTTAAAATCCGCGCTGATGGACGGCAGGAAATATACAGTTGAAATTGAAAACTTTTTGTCAAAATATGTGGCGAGATGAAATAAATGATTAACTATGGTTTAAAAAACAAAGTGGCTTTAATTACAGGGGCGAATAACCCGCAGGGAATTGGAGCGACAACAGCATTTGCCTTTGTTCGTGAAGGCGCAAAAGTTATTTTAATTTATAAAAAAGTTTTCAGGAACTTTGACAAAAATAAAATTTATAAAAACGGGATAGACAAATATTACGCGGCAAATGCAGGAAACGCAGATATTGTCGAAAACAAACTCAAGGAAATGCACGCAGATTATATAATTTTGGAAAGCGATATTTCCAATGAAGACGCCGTTAAGAAAATTTATTCGGCAGCTATGGAAAGTTACGGCAGAATTGATATTTTGGTGAATAACGCGGCAACAGATGATGAAAACGGCTTTGACACGATAGAAAAAATTACTCAAAATGTGATTGACGATACATTTGCGGTTAATGTTCGCGGCAGCATTTTAATGACGCGGGAATTTGTCAAACACCGCAGTAATTATGGAAGGATTATAAATATTTCGACAGACGCCGCGCAGTTTTTCGCAGGGCAAATTAGCTATGGCGCAAGTAAAGCAACTTTGGAGGCTCTTACTCGCAGTATTGCGCTTGAAGTTGCGAAGTATGGAATTACCGTAAATTGTGTTGCGCCCGGTCCTACTCAAACAGGCTGGATTGATTCTGATTTAGAAAAATCTGTCCTTCCGCTAATCCCAATGGGAAAATTAATTCAGCCGGAAGATATTGCAGAAACTATTTTATTTTTGGCAAGCGAACAAGCAAAAATGATTACAGGACAAGTAATAAAAGTATCAGGCGGGCATTTCCTCTAAAAAATTTTTTGCGATATTTACAAAGTGAAATGGAACGCCTGAACAATTCAAGACGTTCCATTCATAATAAGTTCATTATGTCAAATGGTGCGGATGATGGGAGTTGAACCCATACTCCGTAAGGAACCGGATTCTAAGTCCGGCGCGTCTGCCAATTCCGCCACACCCGCTACTCCTAAGATTTTTCCACAAAATTTTTAATTTTACACCAAAATTATAACTTGCACAATAAAAAAAGTCAATGAAAATGGAGTGATAATTTTGCGTTTTATTGGCGTAATTTTTTTTGTCGCCACAATTTTTTTAGGATTTATTTACAATTTGCCGGAGCCGGAAGGTTTTCCAATTTTGGAATATCACACAATAACAAATAAACCCGACCCCAGTTCAGAAATTTACAACGTACCGCCCGCCGAATTTTCCGCACAGCTTGATTATCTTCAAGAAAACGGTTATACTACAATAACTTTGAATGATTTTATAAAGGCGCGCCGTTACGGTAAAAATTTGCCGGAAAAACCAATTATTTTGACATTTGACGACGGCTACGCGGATAATTATTCTGAAATGTTGCCAATTCTTGAGGCGCACGGTATGACGGCGGTTATTTTCGTCATAACAAATGAAATTGGAAAACACGGCTATTTGACACTTGACCAACTAAAAGATTTACAAAAACGCGGCGTCGAAATTGGTTCACATACTGCAGATCATTTGCCGCTTGTAACTTTGAATGACGAATTGTTGGACAATCAAATTAGAATTTCAAAAATTTTTCTGGAATGGAACGGCTTAGACCCAATCGGCAGTATTTCATATCCAAACGGCGTTTACAGCCCCGAAATTATCGAAAAACTCAAGGCAGAAAATTATTTGGCGGCGGTAACAGGCGAGGCGGGATTAAATACGCTTGAAACAGACCCTTATAAATTAAAGCGCGTCCACATTCGCAAGCCGCGTTTTGGAATTTATGAATTTCGCTGGCGGCTTTTCAAAGCAAATATTTTTGAACGCCTAAAAAATTTGTGAAGGAGTAAAACTTTTGAACTTTGCAAAAAAAATAATTGCGGCGGCGTTGACTTTGTTGACTTCGATAACAACTTCAGCAGTTTTTGCAAAGCCGCTTGAAACTACGATAATGAAACGCCTGCCGGTTGAGGTTACAGATACCGGCGGCACGTTAATTTTTTCTGACAGCCCCGAGTACGTAACGCGCAACGGAATTTTATATACAGATGTTGTAAGTGGAGAGGCGCGGATTTTGTTTTATCACTTGAATAATTCCGGCGTCAAAAAAAAATTTGCGGTTGTAGTTGAAAATGTTGCAGGTACTGAAAATACCATTGAAATTACACGCGGCGGCTTTGCTACGCCGAATGATAATTTTCTTTTAGTCGGTAAAGAAACTCAATTAATGTACATGAAAAAAAATTTTCACGATAAAATTAAACTTGCAAAAAATGAATTTAAACTTTTTCAATCTAAAATGGATAATATCGTAGTGAATCCCGGACATTTGGTTTACGGCGTTTACGATTTCAATACAACGGGGCTTGTGCGCGTTTATGTTTTAATGTACCCTGAAAGAGCAGACCCGCTGAAATTTTTGAAGTACGCCGAAATTTTGCCGAAAGATGAAAATAAATTGCGCGGCACTTTTAAAAATATGAACAGAAATATTAGCCTTAAGCATGACTACGATTCAAGCCGCGACGGCATTGGCTACATTTTAATTTGCGATTCTGTAACAGATTTTTTCAAGCGCGGTATTGATGCAACGGACGGCTCGGAAGTTGTAAATTTTGGAAATTACGGCATCAATTACATTTTAAATTTTAATATGAAATCAAAAACTAAATTTTGTTTAACGCCACTGGGCGGAACTTACGCGGGCGCGGTACGTTTTTATCACGGGAAAAATTCCGGTACAATCCTTACTCCTCAAGGTAAAATTTATTTTGGCGATAAAATTTTTCCGGAAACTGAATCAATGAGGAAGGCGCGTGAAGAAGGAATTTCACTTTGGACTAATCACACGGAATCCAGCGAATTGGGAAGTTTCAGCGGCAGAATTACTTTTGAATATTCGCCGCCGGGCGCGTCAAATTTGCCGGTTAATATTGTTTTAATTCCGGATAATTAAAGGAGTCTAAAATTAGGCAAAAGGCAGTAGGCAAGAGGGATTAGGGATTAGAAATATCGCCAAAATGGGCTAAAATTTCAACGAGAAAGGGCTTTTCTAATTTTTAGAGTAAAAATATATTGACG
>FLNY01002130.1_pt1 | contig 10402 bp, 9 predicted proteins | sample 1140381 | NCBI WGS metagenome assembly FLNY01 (sample SAMEA3878172, study PRJEB12797) | bioreactor metagenome | biome: Moose rumen | place: Sweden | collected 2011-10
TGCGTGTATGAATTTAAAAAAGTTGGCAATATGGAAATCAAAGGATTCCCGTACCGCCAACTTTAATGTGATGTTTTTTCACATCTTCAATTATTCTACCAAAAATTACCCCTTGAGCGCTTAGTCTCAAGGGGTATTTCGACAGACTGAAAAAGGATGTCATTTGACATCCTTTTTGTCGTTTTTTCGATTTATAAAGTAAACGATAAGGTTTGCACCTACCACCGCAAGATTAAGAAAGTATACCGCAAGCACGTAATTATACTGCTGATTTACGAGCTTTGCAGCGATTCCGCAGAGATAGCCGAAAATAATCAGCAACAGGAATTTTAGGCTCGTGCTCTTTGCAGTTTTAGCTTTTATGTTTTTTACGAGATTTATAGGCCACGAAAGCCCGAAGCAGATAAGCATTGCGGTTTCAAGTATTTCTGACATAATTACACCCCCGTTTGCTCTATCATATCACAAATAACGCTGACAATCTATTGTAATTTTTACAAATATGCTTTATTATAATTAAAGGTGATACTATGAAAGTCGTAATATCTGCAAGGAATTTTGTTTTTGACGGCTGCGGCGCTGTAGATATACTTAAGGAAAACGGCTTTGAGATCGTTGATATAACCGACAAGGAGATTAAAAGCGAAGAGAATTATCTTTGTGAAATTATAGACGCCGACGCGGTTATTAACGCATTTGAGCCTATGAGCAGGGAGCTACTTGAAAAATGTGAGAAGTTGAAGCTTATTTCCGTGCGCGGAGTCGGCTACGATTATATTGATTCAAAGGCGTGCAGTGAGCTTGGAATAGCGATTACCCGTACCGTTGGCACGGTGGGCGAGTCTGTAAGCGAGCTTACGATGGGATATATCCTTCGCTTTGCGCGTGAGATTGAGGCGCATAACGCCAATATGCAAAACGGAAAGTGGGAGAGGATCATGACCGAGGGCGCTTTCGGGAAAATGCTCGGTATAATCGGCTTCGGCGAAATCGGACAAGCGCTCGCGAAAAAGGCGGACGCCTTCGGTATGAGGGTTATATATAACTGTATTACGCCGAAGAACGACCAGCGCTTTGAATACTGCACGCTTGACAGGCTTCTTAAAGAAAGCGATTATGTAGTTCTCGCGCTTCCGCTGACAAAGGAAACTCAAAAGCTTATCGACGAAAACGCGCTTTCAAAAATGAAAAACAGCGCCGTGCTGATTAACGTAGCGAGGGCGGGAATTGTTGATAACGACGCGCTGAAAAGAGCAGTCCTAAATGGAGAAATAAGAGGTGCGGCGGTGGACGTTTACGAGAGCGAGCCGTGCTGTAATTCAATTCTTCGCGGAGTTAAAAACGTTATTTTAACCCCTCATATAGCGCCGTTTACAAGGAATAATTTTATTTCTATGAATACCCTTGCCGCTGAAAACGTGATTAATTATTTTGGCGGTACGCTCAACGAAAAATATCTTGCCTGACAGGGCATAAAAGTATATAATAGCATTGATAATTTATAATAGGAGTAACACCTATGAAGAACTTTATGGATAAAGATTTTCTGCTTGATACCGAATGTGCAGAAAAGCTTTACTTCGATTTTGCGAAGGATATGCCGATTTGCGACTATCACTGTCACTTAAGCCCAAGGGAAATCTATGAAAACAAAAAGCCCGAGAACATTTCCGAACTCTGGCTTTCGGGGGACCACTACAAATGGCGCGCTATGCGCAGCGCGGGAATTAAGGAAAAATACTGTACTGGCGACGCCGACCCGAAGAAAAAGTTTATTAAATTTGCAAAGGCGCTTCAGTACTGTATCGGCAATCCGCTCTATCACTGGGCGCACCTTGAGCTTCAGCGTTACTTCGGCATAAAAACTCCGCTTAACGAGAAAACTGCGGAGAAGATTTACGAGAGAGCGAACAGGGTTATTGATAAGGAGGATTTCCGCCCTCAGACCTTAATCAGACTTTCAAACGTAAAATACCTCTGTACTACCGACGATCCGATTGACGACCTTAAGTATCACAAGCTCCTTGCTGAGCAGGATTTGGGCTTTAAGGTACTCCCGACCTTCCGTCCGGACAAGGCGCTGAATATCGAGAACGACGGCTTCAGGGAATACGTTGAGGAGCTCGCCAAGGTATCGGATACGAACATTGAATGTGCGGGCGATATAGTTTCCGCTCTGCTGAAGCGTGCAAATTATTTTGACGAGCACGGCTGCAGAGTCTCCGACCAGGCGTTTGAATACGTTCCCTTCGGCGATATATCCCTTGCCGAAAAGGCGTTTGACAAGGTAATGAAGGGCAGGGAGCTTACGAGGGAGGAAATCGACGGCTACAAAACCTTCGTTATGCAGAATCTCGGCAGCAAGTACGCCGCGCTCGGCTGGGTTATGGAAATCCATATCGGCGCGATGAGAAATAATAATTCGAAAAAATTTGAAATGCTCGGCGCGGATACGGGCTTTGACAGCGTGGGCGACGCGGAGATTGCAAAGCCGCTCTCACGCTTTCTGGATTCGCTTTGCAGCAGCAACTGCCTGCCTAAAACGATTCTCTTTAACCTAAACGACAAGGATAACACCGTGCTTGCGACTATGCTCGGTAATTTCCAGAGCCATAAAGCCGAAAGCAAGATGCAGTTCGGACCTGCGTGGTGGTTCCTTGATACAATGGACGGTATGACTGCGCAGCTCAAATCCCTTGCAAACCTCGGCGTGCTCGGCAAATTCGTAGGTATGGAAACGGATTCACGCTCCTTTACCTCTTACGCAAGGCACGAATATTTCCGCCGTATTCTCTGCCGTCTGCTCGGCAGGTGGATTGAGGACGGCTGGTACGCATATGACGAGGATATAGTTAAGGAAATTATTGAGGGTATCTGCTATAACAACGCAGTAAAGTATTTTGGTTTTGAATAAAGGTAATTGATATGGACTTTAAATTAAGCAAGAGCGGAGATGGCAAATAAGTAATATGAAAAAAGAGTTTTATTATGTAATAGGAATTTTTGCGGCGGTAATTATTATCATAGCTGCGATGATTGCCATAGGGAAGACGGGCTCTTCGGGCGGAGAAAAAACCGCCAAGCCGAAGAATACCACGACTGCTCAGGCGGTTTCGACCATAGCCGAAACGACGACTCAGCCGGTTGATTTAACCGACGAGCTTTTAACCCTCGTTAACTACAAGTATCCCGTGCCTGATGACTGGAAGCTTGATTTGGTAGAAATTCAAAACGGCGCACAGATGGATAAAAGAGCCGCGGAGCATTTTAACGATATGCTTAAGGACGCAAAGGCTGCGGGCGTTAACCCCTACGTGCGTACCGCTTACCGTTCAAAGAGCTTTCAGCAGCAGATTTACGATAAGAAGATTAACGGATATCTTGACGACGGATATTCAAAGGAGGAGGCTGAAAAGCTGACGCTTGAATGGGTTTCCTATCCGGGTAAGAGCGAGCACCAGCTCGGGCTGTCGGCGGATATTGTCGACCGCGATTACCAGACTCTTGACGAAACTCAGGAGAATACCGATACTCAGAAGTGGCTGATGGAAAATTCCTGGAAATACGGCTTTATCTTAAGGTATCCGAACGATAAAAAGGCGATTACTCATATTAATTATGAGCCCTGGCATTACCGTTACGTCGGAAAGGAAAACGCAAAGAAAATCTACGATTCCGGGCTCTGCCTTGAGGAATACCTCGGCAAAGCGGAATAAAAAATGCGACCTTAACGGTCGCATTTTTTGTCGTCATTAATAAGAATTTTTAATGCTTCTATCCCGACTCTTATTGCTGCGTCAAGGTCGTGGCTTTCCTTCTGGTCAAGCCCCGCAGCCTCGCGCTCCTGATTCCATACCACGTGGAAGCAGGAACCGCAGCGAACGTCAAGCGCGCTTGCGCAGACGAAGAGCGCCGCCGATTCCATCTCGCTTGCGAGAACGTGAAGGCGTTTCCACGCATCCCATTTGTTAAGCAGCTCATAGCTTACGGGCATACGCTCGGGGGCGTGCTGACCGTAGAACGAATCCTTTGCCTGTACAACGCCCGCGTGCCACGGCTTACCGAGCGCTTTTGCCGCCTCAACAAGCGCGGTCTGTACCGTGTAGTCCGAAACGGCGGGGAACTCAAGGGGCGCATAATGGAGGCTTGTGCCCTCCTGCCTTACGGCTGCGGTCGCGATAACAACGTCGCCCGACTGTACCCTGAGGTCAATTCCTCCGCAGGTGCCAACGCGTATAAAGGTATCCGCTCCGATTGCTGCAAGCTCCTCCGTAGCGATTACGGCGCTCGGTCCGCCGATACCCGTAGAGCAAACGCTTACCTTTTCGTCGAGAAGAGTACCTGTGTAAACAGTATACTCGCGGTTTGAAACGACCTTGTGCGGATTGTCAAAATATGCGGCGATTTTTTCGCAGCGTCCCGGGTCGCCCGGAAGAAGCACGTATCTGCCCACGTCGCCCTTTTTACATTTTATATGGAACTGAAGCTCATGTTCTTGCATGAATATCCCTCTCTCTTTGAATGATTCGTCTTGCTCTGTTTACACTCCGCTATATGCGTTAAAGCCGCCATCAACGGGAATATTTACGCCCGTAATAAAGCCGCTGTACGCCTCGTCGCAGAGGAAGAGCAGCGCTCCGTCAAGCTCCTCGGGGAGTCCGAAGCGGTTCATCGGCGTTGCGGCTAATATTTTGCCCGTTCTCTCGGTCGGAGAGCCGTCCTCGTTCCAGAGGAGAGAGGCGTTCTGCTTGGTTGAGAAAAAGCCCGGAGCAATTGCGTTTACCCTTATGCCCATCGGTGCAAAGTGTACCGCCATCCATTCCGTGAAGTTCTTAACTGCTGCCTTTGCCGCGGAGTACGCGGGGATACGGGTGAGCGGTCTGAACGCGTTCATTGAGGTTACCATTATAATACAGGTGTTTTCTTTTTCAACCATATCCTTTGCAAAAACCTGAGTCGGAATAAGCGTACCGAGGAAGTTGAGGTTAAATACAAAGCTTATTCCCGCGGGGTCGAGGTCAAAGAAGGTCTTTATATTCTCGTCCTTCTCAATAAGGTCGATTTTTTCAAGCGTGTCCTTCGTGGTCGTGCCCTTAGGATTATTACCACCCGCGCCGTTTAAAAGAATGTCGCAGGTGCCGAGCTTTGAATTAACTATATCGCGCGCTTTTTCCATTGATTCGCTCTCAAGCACGTTACAGCCTACCGCGATAGCGGTGCCTCCCTCGGCGTTGATTTCGTCGGCGCATTTTTGCGCCGCCTCTTCATTTAAATCAAGTACGGCTACCTTAACGCCCTGTCTTGCAAGCGTTTTTGCGAACGCTCCGCAGAGCACTCCGCCGCCGCCCGTGATAACGGCAACTCTGCCCTTTAAGTTTTCGTGTGTCATATGAATACACCTCCTGATATTTTAATTTTAGCATATAATATTTACTTTATCAATAATTATTATTGGTGATACATATGAAAAATACCGACAGCGAAAGAACGCTTCAGTACGCCTGCTCTCCGCGTATTGAGCTTATCGGGAACGAGGAGTGTTTCGTTGAGGGGCTTAAGAGGATAGAGGAATACTCCGAAGGCAAAATAAAAATAGGGCTCGGCAGGCTTTCCGTAACCTTTCTTGGCGACGGACTTTTTATCAACTCCTTTTCCGAGGAGGGCGCTACCGTTGAGGGTACAATAATGAAAATGGAGTTTTCAGATAATGCTTAGGCTTATTAAATGGCTGCTCGGTTATATATATTTCAGCTTTGAAAACGGCTTTTCGACGGATTTCCTCAACGCCTGCTATGAAAAAAAGTACAATATAAGCGACGTGAAAATGAAAAACGGAAAGCTTTTTGTAAGGTGTCCCGTAGGGCTGTATGAGCCTTTGAAAGCGACGGCTGAGGAAAACGGCGGAGAGCTGAAAATAATAAAAAGAAAAGGGCTTTATTTTTATATTGAGAGGATAAAAAGCCGATACGGGCTTTTTTTAGGCTTTGTGCTCGGCATTATTCTTATAAGCTATATCACGGGCTTTGTGTGGAATATAGAGATTGTCGGGAACGAAAAGCTCAGCGATACGAGAATAATGACCTTCCTCGAGGAAAACGGCTTTTGCGAGGGAGTAAGGATAAAAAAATACGACGCCGATACGCTCGAAAACCTCCTACTTGCCTCCTTTGACGACATAGCCTGGGCTCACATCAACCGCGACGGCACGAGCGCAAGGGTAGAAATAGGGGAGGGCGTGCTTGCACCCGAAACCGTCAGCACTAAAAAGTACTACAACCTTAAGGCAAAAAAGGACGGCGTAATAGTAAAAGCCGAGGTGTACGACGGCTGGCAGGAGGTAAAGGTCGGCGAAGCCGTAACCAAGGGCGATTTGCTGATTTCGGGCGTGTTTGAGAGCGAAAGGGGAGTTAACCTCTTTACTCACGCGCGAGGGCTTTATCTCGCAAGGGTAAAGGAGAATTTTTCTTTAACCGTAAGCAGACGTCAGGAGTATAAAAATTATATCGGGACGTCAACCCTTAAGAGCCTTTATATTTTCGGAGTTAAAATACCTCTCTATATAGGGGGCGAGGTGAAAAACAGCGATGTGTATGAGGATACAAAGAATATTATGCTGGGCGGTAAAAAGCTCCCGCTCGCAGTAGTTACAAAAACGGTTAAGGAATACACGGTGGAATCAAAGGAACTCAGCGACAGCGAGCTGTCAGACCTCGTTAACGGCGAAATTGACAAAAAGCTCAAGGAGGACTTCGGAGGCTTTGAGATAATAAAAAAGAAGCTTGATATCAAGCTTAATTCGGATAACGCCGAGGTAAAGGGCTATGTACTCTGCAACGAGGACATCGGCGAAGAGATACAGATTAAAAAGAGTAAATAGCATTTACTTTTATAATAATAAGTGATAGAATATGATAAATAAAAAACAGGAGTATCAATATGAAAATAAACGATATAATTCACGGCTTTAAGGTTATAAGAGTAAGACAAAGCGAGGAGCTTTCGGGAACGCTCTATGAAATGGAGCATATTAAAACAAAGGCTCAGCTTGCGTGGCTCGATAACGGCGAGGACAATAAGCTTTTTTCCGTTGCGTTTAAAACTCTGCCATGGGACGACACGGGCGTATTCCATATTCTTGAGCATTCCGTGCTTGCGGGCTCGGAGAACTATCCCGTTAAGGAACCCTTCCTTGACCTGCTCAAAAGCTCAATGAATACCTTCTTAAACGCAATGACCTTCCCCGATAAGACTATGTACCCCGTATCAAGCAGGAACCAGCAGGACTTTATCAACCTGACGAGAGTTTATCTTGACGCGGTGTTCAGACCCGCAATCTATAAAAACGAAAGCATTTTTCGCCAGGAAGGCTGGCATTATGAATTCGGCGAGGACGGGGAGCCCTTTTATAACGGCGTAGTATTTAACGAGATGAAGGGAGCGCTCGGCTCGGCTGACGGACAGATTGAATATCAGCTCAAGGCGGAGCTTTTTAAAGACAGCTTCTACGGCTATGAATCGGGCGGCGACCCTAAGGCAATCCCTAACCTTACGTATGAAAACTTCCTTAAGGCGCACAGAGAATTCTATTCACCCTCAAACGCGAGGATTTACCTTGACGGCGCTGTACCGCTTGTCAGGGTGCTTTCGCTGATTGACGGGGAATACCTCAGCACCTTCGATTATATCGACAAAAAGCACGACATAGTACGCCAGGGCAATACCGCGGCGCGCGAAATAAAGGGCTACTATGAAATCGGCAAGGAGGAGAGCGAGGAAAATAAGACTCAGATCGTACTCGGAAAGATTTTCGCAACCTGGGAGGAGCGCAAAAAGATAACCGCCTATAACCTCATTTCCTCATATCTTGCGGGCTCAAACGAAGCGCCCCTTAAGCGCGCGGTGCTTGAAAAGGGGCTTGCGCAGGATATGGAATTTGACATTATCGACGGTATTGACCAGCCGTACTACTGCGTGATTTTCAGAAATACCGAGCCCGATAAGAAGGATGAAATCAAGGCTTTATACCGTAAGGTACTCGGGGATATTATTGAAAAGGGAATTGACATAGAGGAGCTTACCGCCTGCCTTAATCAGTACGAGTTTTCGCTCAGAGAGCCTGAGGAGCCCAAGGGACTTACAAGGAATATCAACGCCCTTAATTCCTGGCTTTACGGCGGGGATATGCTGCTTTATCTCGAAAACAATTCGCTACTGAGTGAAATGCGCAGAGAGCTTGATTCCGATTATTATCTTGATATTATTAAGGAGCTTGCCGATTCCGAGGGCGAGGTGCTCTTAACCCTGCTTCCGTCAAAAACCAAGGGCGACGAGGAACGCATTTACGAGGAGCAGAGAGTGAGGGGCGAGGTCTCCGCTTTTTCCGCTGACGAGCTTAAAGAGGTTAAGGATACCTTTGAAAAAATGAGACTGTGGCAGGATATGCCCGATTCTCCCGAGGCTTCGGCAACCCTGCCCGTATTATCGCTCAGCGACGTCAGCCCGAAGCCGCAATGGCTTGACACCGAGGTTATTGAGAAAAACGGCGTAAAGGTGCTATTTCATAAGCTTTCCTCAAACGGAATAGTTCACTGTAATTTATATTTTAACGCCTCCGACGAAAGTCCTGAAGCGCTTTCAAAGCTTTCCTTTATAACCGAGCTGCTCGGCGTGCTTCCTACCTCAAAGCATACCTCCTCCGAGCTCCAGAAGGAGATAAAAATGATTATCGGCTCGCTCGATTTTGATATTGAGGCGGTGCCCGATTACGAGGATGAAAAGGTATGTACTCCGTATTTTACGGTAAGCTTCAGCGTGCTTGAAAATAATCTTGAAGCGGCGGTTGGGCTTATTGCAGAGATACTGCTTGAAACTGATTTTGACTCAAAGGAGCTTATTTACGAGAATTTACTCCAGGTTTGCGAAACGGTTTATCAGTCCGTTATGGGCTCGGGACACCTCTACGCCTTCAGGCGCGCGCTTTCGCATACCTCCGCGGTTTCAGCCGTTCAGGATATGACAAAGGGCTACGCTCTCTACCGCAGCCTTGACGGCTTCAAGAAGGCTTTTGAAAGCGAAGCGGCTTCATTTATCTCGTATGCAAAGGAGAGAACGAAGGAGCTTTTCACAAAATCGCGCCTTGTTATCGGCGAAACGGCGCAGAGCCACAGCGAAAGGGTTTGCGATATAGCTGACTCTCTTTCGGAGGGAAGTATCTTCGCAAAGACTATGAAAATTGAGCCCGATGAAAAGCCTGCTAAAGAGGCAATCCTTATCCCCGCGGGAGTTTCGTATGCAGCCTACGGCGCAAATATAAAAAAATACGGCTATGAATACGAGGGTATGCTTACCGTTACCTCACTGCTTTTGACCTACGGTTATCTTTGGAACGAAATCCGCGTTCACGGCGGAGCGTACGGCTGCGGTTTCAGAGCTGCTGCAAGCGGCAACGTAACCTTCCATTCATTCCGCGACCCGAACCCGCTGAATTCCCTTGAGGTGTATAAAAACACGGGTGAGTTTATTAAAAGCTACGTTGAGGGCGACGAGGGAATTGAAAAATATATCATCTCGTCAATTGCCGCAACGGAGGGGCTTATGAGCACCGCCGCGCAGGGACGTGTCGCCGATACTAACTGCCTTTCGGGCTTCACATATGAGGATAAGCTGAGGGTAAGGACTCAGATGCTGAGCCTTAAGAAAGAGGAACTGCTGAAGCTCTGCGGCTTGTTTGAAAAAATGAAGGAGGGCAATTCCGTTTGCATTATCGGAAACGAGGACGCCCTTAAGAACCTTGAAGGCTTTGATATTTACAGGTTATAAAAATAAAACGGTGTATCAACGATACACCGCTTTTTATTATTCTCTTCCGTCCCAGCAATACGTACAGAGCTTATCGGGGTCAATTCCTACCGAGTTAATCATATCGTCAAGCCGCTGATAGCGAAGCGTCGTAAAGTTCTGCTCCTTGCGGATTTCCTCGTTCATTCTCTGATACTTCTCGCTGTCGGGGTCAAGGTATTCCTTAATTACGTCGTCGGCGGCGGGTTTGCCCTCAAGCTTTTCCACAACGCGCCTTGTGATTAATTCCATATCGCTCGTTGAGCGTGAGAAATTAAGGTATTTGCACGCGAAGAATATCGGCGGACACGCGGGACGGATATGTACCTCCTTTGCGCCGCTCTGGAAGAGGTATTCCGTGGTTTCCCTGAGCTGAGTACCCCTTACGATTGAGTCGTCAATCATAAGCAGGCGCTTGTCCTCGATTAAATCCTTAATCGGAAGCAGCTTCATCTTTGCTATAAGGTTGCGCTTATTCTGATGAGTCGGCATAAAGGAGCGCGGCCAGGTCGGAGTATATTTAACGAAAGGTCTTGTATACGGGATATGAGCCTCGTTTGCGTAG